>RHMF01000085.1_pt1 | contig 34189 bp, 43 predicted proteins | sample 5365151 | NCBI WGS metagenome assembly RHMF01 (sample SAMN10266501, study PRJNA497801) | feces metagenome | isolation source: feces | host: Bos taurus | place: China: Prairie of Fairy Mountain | collected 2017-08-14 | reverse complement strand
ACGATACGCTAACGATACGATTACGATACGCTAACGATACGATTACGATACGCTAACGATACGAACTCGTATCTGTATATGTATATGTTATGTATATGAGAATGTATATGTATATGTTTATAATTTTTGAATGATTGGTTATATATAACCATATAATCAGTAATATCTATTAGTAATACACTTCCTACGGATATATAGGTGATTTTAAAAACGATGTCTGGGGAATAGATATGAGAACGACACCGCTCATAAAATTATTTTTGATTTTTCCAAGATTTTGATTTGTCTTTTTTCAAGGATTTTTGTATATTTGAATTGAGTGGTTGAGGAGACGAGATTTTTTTTCCATTTTTCAACTATTTATAAACGAAGACACAAAGTTTAGAAGTAAGAGGGACTTTTAAACGAAATACGATAATAAGAAGAATAATTAGCCCACACACCGAAAGCGCCCTCTTCGCCGTAGGTGAGTGGGTTTTAATTTATGAAGAAGTTAAGTGAAATACCATTTATTAATGTTTCAGTTGAGAACTTGATGCTGGCGAACGATATGTTAGACCGAGAGCAGAAAGGCGAGTTGTTAGAAATGATTATAGACGCAGTTTTGAACAATAGTAGTCCAATGAGTGAAAACAAGTGCGTTTCCGGCGTTTTTAATCAGTTTATGGCCGTTATAAATAGAAAGGCGGAGAGTTATGCGAATAGAGTTAGAGGACTTGATGAATATAACAAGAGTAGAGCGAAGGCCGTGCCGGAACAAAGAAATGAGATAGTCATTGAGGGTAGTAAAAAGAAAGAAAAGAAAGAGTTGCCAGAGGTAGAAAGGTGGGCGAATGCCGTGATAAATGATACAGATGGCCGAGGCCAAGAATATTTTGATAAATACTGGGAAAAATATTTTGATAGTCCCCAAGAAGCGGATATTTATATAAGTAATTATGAGACCAAGATTATATGATTTACACGACTTAACGATTAAGATAGATGTAGATTTAGAGTTCGTAGAAGGCGAAGATAGAATAAAGACCATTGAGCGTTTCGCCGGAAAAGTTCAAAAAAAGTTAAGGAAGTGGTGGTCAAGTGAGACCGGACAGACCGATTTTATTTTAGTGGTTGATGCAGTAAGTAGAAAGAAGGGTGGTAAGGTGATTTTATTAACCATAGACTTAACGCAGTTGAATATGGACGACGATACTAAAGATAAGTTCAAGTGGAATGCTCCAGTGGTTGTAAGAGATTTGTTAAATAAAAATTAAAAACATACTATTTAATTATGACATTAAACGAAAATGACAAAACGATTTTAAGGGGAATGTTTAACCACATGCTTGATACCGATGCTGAACAAATGACCAGCGTCGTACAGCCAACAAAACATACGATAGGTTTTGAGAAGGCTAAAAGTGAAAAGGCGAAATATATAATAAAGATAACTAAGAAGGCATTATGAGTAGAGCGAAAGAAATAATTACGGCCACGCTGGGCGATTTAGACAAAAACGATAATACCGAGTACAGATTGTGGGACGAATGGACGCTGAGCCGAGAAGACGATACGATTTATTTGTTTCTCCAAGGTGAGACGATTGCGACCTATAACCGAAATGACGACGATTTATGGAAGAAGATAGGTGCAGAAATAGTTAAGATTAATATACTAAACAAGATAAATAATTAATAATAAATAAATTAAATGATTGTGATTATGAAAAAGAATGAAATTATGAATGCGGTTAATACCGCCCTAAACGCCGCCAGTGAAATGATAGGCGACGAGATTGATGTAGTTAATGGTTGGACTATTATTAACGATTATAACGGCATTATACACCTAAACAGCGACTATTATGAATGGTGCTGGGATATGAGGACTTCGTGGAAAGATGTAGCCGATGAAATATACAAAACGATTGTAAGATGAAAGTAGAGGATAAGATTTTGAGGGGAATGTTGAGTTATATGCTGAAAAACGGAATAGAGAGTATGACCAGCGTGGTCCAGCCCAGCAAGAAAAAAGAAGAGACCGCTCCGGCAAGGGTTAAATACACTATAACGATACAAATAGAAGAAGGGTAATGGTTGAGCTTGATGTAGGATAATGGTAAAAAGATTGTTTTTAGTTTTTCAATGCTCCGGTACAAGAAAAAAATGTGGGGTAAGGCCTAAAAAAGTTGAAAATTACCTAAAAATAGCCTAAAACGCTGAAAATGAGTGAGTTAAGTGCGTTTAACAAGATTTGTGCCAGACGAATAACCACAAAAAACGGACCAAAAACGAAAAAAATTACACTTTTTGTAAAAAATTATTTGTTTTTTGTTTTAGGATAATGTATATTTGCATTGAGACGATGAAGGAACGACCTCTGTTAATAGTTCCTACGAGAAAATTAAAAGGGATTTCACCCCAAGCTGAACAGAGGCGGCGTAAGGTGATTTCCCTATTTTTTTTTATTGATTTTTAATTTTTTTTATTAATAGTTATGAAAACAAAACATTACATTGCTGATTTCAACGCCGATGTCGTTGCTAAGTTTGATTTTGCTGAGATTACGCTTCGCTATCGTAATGCTCATAAAAACGAGGAAAAAAAGGGTGCGCTGTACGCCATGATTACTGAGGGTACTGATTTCATTGCCGTGGGTACTGAGGATAATTATAAAAAGTTTAATAATTGGTACGACGCCGCCGAGTACGCTAAAACGCTTACTGGTGATTATTATGTCGCCGTTCGCCCCAGCGGTCATATTAAATACGAAGTTCTCGCTAAGTGCGAAAATAAGGCTGAGACCATTACTGAGGCCGCTCCGGCCGAGGCTGAGGATAATAATGTCTATTTTACCTATAACGACATTTATGAGGCACTTAATACCATCCTAAACGCTAAGAGTTCAAAAGTTCAAGTGGAGTTGCATAAAATTAGTGATATTACTGATATCCCTAAAAGTATGTGTTTTTACCGCCAGCCGTGTGGTAATATCGGCATTAATTTCATTAATTATTGCGACGCTGAGGACCCCCTCGCTGAGTGTTATGATTTTGCTGAGGATTACCTCCGCGAAAACGCCAGTGATATTGCGTTTGAACTTAGTTATAGGCCGTTTAACGACGACCCCCACCCCCAGAGCGAGGATATTACTGAGGCCGCTCCGGCCGAGGATGTTGCCCAGAGCGAAAATGTGCTGGCATACGAGGACGATATTTATACCTATAATGTTGAAGATAACGGCGACAGAAAAAGTGCAGATTATGAGACCATTGACGAGCTGATTAATTGGGCTAAAAAGTTCCCCTATAAGTGGTTCAAGGTAAATAATAATGATAGATTGTCGTTCCAGTTTAAGCGTGAGACATATGATGACGGCGGACACCAGTATAGATTGTATATGCATGATAATTACGGCGTTCTGGGTGATAATAACTGGTACATTTGTAATCGTATAACATATAATAAGGCATATAAACTAATGGGCAAAATTATGGATTGTATGTGGAAGGCTAATGATAATATGCCCCAGACCGAGGATTTCTATTTTAAGACTGAGGAGTACAAAAAGGCCGAGGCTGAGGCCGTTAAGGCCCTACCATTTTAAAATTATTTAATATGGATAAAATTAAGGATATATATAACGGATTATTGCCGTGGGAAAAGGCCGATTTTTGCGATTGGCTGTTTGAAAAGGGTGAGTTAAAAGACAAGATACAAGAGACGCTGGATGACAAGTACGAGGAGTGGCGTTTGAGTACCATAGAAAAAATCGTTCAAAACATTTAAAAATAATAACCAGAGAGTTAAAGGTCCGCCCAGATGCGGCGCTGGTTAATAATGTTTATGCTAATATATGAAATGGTTATGGCCGCTTGGTTGCCGACCATAACCACAAAGCTGAGAGTAATTAAAGGTCCGCCCAGATGCGGCGCTCAGCCTCATAATTTAAAATGGCATGTTAGGGTTCTACCCTAAGGGTAATGAGGGGTGATACCTTCATTACCCACAACGGAAAGCGACGCTGCGAAGCGCATTTAGTTTAATCATAGGTTATTTTAATTAATTTTTTCCAATGGTCTGGGATGCTTGATTGCCGTCCCAGACCACCAAAAAAGAGAGTTAATGGTACAGAAAACATATAATGTGTCCGGCAAGGAGTACAGATTTACACAAGTGTATAAGGGATACATAAGGCTGGACATTAACAAGACATTACAGCCCAAGATTGATTTTTTCAACTGGGAACAAGTAGAAGAGTTTATAAATAATTTAATTAATAACACAAAAAATGGTTGATGATATTTTAAAAAACTTGAAAAATGCATATACGCTGGGCAAGATGATTACTTCCATGAAGGATATTTTTAGAGAGGCCAGTGGCGACGAAGAAGTGGGTGATTTAAGTGCCTACGATTTAAGGCTGGTCAGCGTATATTTTACCGACTTAGGCGACGAAGAGGATAAGACCGAACACCAGTTGCTCCAAGTGCGTATAAGGCATACAGACGATATGGAAGAAGACCAAGAAGAAATAGTCCTCGTTTTTAACACATATGGTGCTCATAAGCCGCTGGAAGATGTTGATGAAGACCTAAGGTTCGCCGCTAAGGTTATTGAAGATTATACGGAGCGTTTTTGTACTGATTTCCCAGACGCAGTACTACGCTGGGATTTTATGGGAGATGATGAAGAAGTGGAAGAAGAGTTCTACGAGAGGTTCGGTAAGACTATTGAGGAAGAGATTAATGATACCAACGAAAACAAGGATTAATATAACACACATTGTTTCATAATTTTTCATAACTATTATTTTTTTCGGTCGTTCCGGTGCATTTGTACCGGAGCGACTTTTTTATTATATTTGCCGTATGGATAAAGAAAAAGAGATTATAGCCGAGGCCAAGAGATTTTTTGACCTCGTGGGCGACGAGGTATGCCCATTGTTTCTTCCGCCGGACCAGATTGAGATTTTAGACGAGATAATGGAGGACGAAAACTGGGAGGATAGATTAACACCCATTGAGAGGGATTTTTACGACCTATGGGAAGAGATTTATGATATGATAGACGACTTCATTAGGAAATACGATAGATTTGTAGGCGAATAGTTTTTTTTGTATATTTGTAGGGTAATTGCGACCGGAGGCGTGTTGATAATTTGTGTTGTGGGGTACATAACAGACTGGTAGATAAATAGTTCGCAAGATAATGTAGGTCAGTGGGTTCGAGACCCCTCATGCTCCACTTCACTATTTTTTTCTGCCGTCTATTTTCCAGTAGATGGCTATTTTTTTTTACGCCTCCGGCCGCATATCTAAACGATTTTTGATATGTGGAAAAAGATACAAAATTACGAGGCGTACAGCGTCAGCGATAGCGGCGAAGTACGAAATGACATTACCGGAAAAATACTAAAACAGACGATAGATAGGGACGGCTACCATATGGCTACGCTCCATTATGGCCTAAACGGAAAAAGACGCTGGGTCGGTGTCCATCGCCTTGTGGCTGAGGCATTTATACCTAATCCGGACGGCCTACCAATTGTTAATCATAAGGACGAAAATAAGGATAATAACGCCGTAGATAACTTAGAATGGTGTAGTGCGTCGTACTCAGCGAATTATGGTACAAGAAATTACAGAGTGGCTAAAAAACTTAGTAAAAGGGTGTATCAGTACGAGGACGGCGAACTGGTAGGGTGGTATGACTCCACGAAGTTAGCCGGAAAGTTTCTCGGTATCGGCGCCAGCCATATAAGCGATTGTTGTAGAGGTGAAAAAAAGACCGCTGGCGGTTATAAATGGTCATATACATGCGACTAATGAAAGTTAGTCGCATTTTTTGTTTATATACCTAATAATCAACACATTATGCGTACCACAAGTTCTATCCAATTTTATTGCCGTCGTAGTAAGGTCGGCAAGCGTACAAACGGCCTCGCCCCAGTTGAGGTTAGTATCATCATCTGCGGCCAGCGTACCTACTGCACATTACCCCTAAAAGTCGCCCCAGACGAGTTCAACAAGAAAAGACGACCTCCATATATAACGGAGGCCTTAGAGGCGTGGAGAATTAAAATAAACGGCTACCAAACGGAAATGTTGAGGTTAGGTATAAGATTAACGCCAGCGTCCCTAAAACAAGCCATACAGAACGATGGGTTCCGGCACTACCAAGTGAAAGATATGTTCAATGACTACAAAGCGATTTTGAAAAGGCGTATAGGCGTAGATTTATGTGAGAGCGTTTATAATAAGTACCTATTAACGGAGAAGAAGATATGCCAGTTTATCAGCCCAGACGAAGAGATAGAGAAGATAACGCCCCAGCTGGTACAGATGATAGCCGCCCAGTGGCGGAGTGAGTACAATTTATCCACAGCCGCGAATTATTTAGTTCGTTTTAAGACCTATGTTAAGTACGCCAGAAGTTTAGGCTACCTACCAATTGACCCATTTATTAATACGAAGGTCGTAAAGCCCCAGAATAGGCCCATTTTTGCGCTGGATAAGGAAGAGATTGAGGGACTACTACACCGAGAGTACGATAGTCGCTTACAGAGGATTTTAGATATGTTTCTGGCGATGATTTCAAGTGGCATGAGTTTTAGCGACATGCAAGAGTACCGGAGAAGCCAACATTTGAAGCAGATAGGAGATTTTTTCTATATACAGAAGAAGAGAAAAAAGACTGGTCGTGAGTTTAATGCCTTAGTTCTGCCGTTCGGCGTTCCCTACCTACTAAGGTATGAGCAGTTTCCACGAATATCCAACCAAAAGATGAATAAGGCCCTAAAATTAATAGGCGATAAATATACGACGCATCTGGGCCGTCGTTCATATGCGTCCTACCTCGCCCAGTGCGGTTCAAGGTTAGATATTAACACAATAGCAGCGGCGTTAGGGGACGACCCAGCGACCGCAATGAGATATTATACGAGGATTTTGCCGGAGGATATGGTAAAAAGACAGATAAAGTTAGTGATGGGCCAATAAAGGCCCATTTTTTTTTGATTTTTTAACTATTTATAAACAAAAATGGTTGATTTTTAATGGCTAAACCATATATTAATGTAAATAAAGTTAAACGATTGATTTTATGAACATTATAATTGAGATTTTAGCGGAGATAGTAGATACGATAGGGGCCGTTTTATCAGTCCCAGCCAGCATAGTGTTAGATTTAGGCGGCTACCTCCATATGATGGCAATTACCATACAGAATAGAAATAATGACATTAACGAAGAATAATAATTATTAAAAAATATTAAAAATATGGCATATAAGACAAAAAAGACAAGTGATGATTTTGATAGAAGCGACCGACCGAGTAAAAGAGTTTTTACCGCTTCTACTACCAATTATTTAATTAAAAACGGATATAATAAGCCGTTTGAGTGGCTGGAATTGGACGAGAATGGCAATTTAGTGCCATTTGATAGCCCAGAGGCTAAAAAGAATGCAAGGGAAGATGTTTTTCTCCATTATGGTAATGCGTACAGAGCGTTTGAATGTAAGGAAGTGCGAAAATACCCAAGCGATATCTGGTTCAAGGTTGAGAAAGGTGTTATATGTGATACGGACAAGTTTCCAGCGTTTGACGAGTTATACGCAGCGTCCGGCATACCAACAAACTGGGTGGAGATTTACCCCCTAAGTGATGATATAAGAATCTGGCCGTTATACAAGATGGACAAGTATAGTTTAGACCACGACGATTTTACATTTAACGAAATTACCATTGACCCAGATAGTCCATTAACGACGGAAGACAGAGGCCTCTTACCAGTTTCAAAGGCAATAACAATACCAATAATAAAAAATGACCAACAAGGAGATAGTTGAGAATAATTTAGAGTTAGTTCGCACATGCGTTGAGTGTCAGTTTTCCGGTAAAAAGGATAAGACCTACAAAGATGACCTATACCAAGATGTATGCGTCTATTTACTGGACTACGATAATGACAAGTTAAATGACGCATGTGCGAATAATCATCTTAACGCATTGATTACTAAGGTAATACGCAACCAGATTTTTTCTCACAGCAGCAAGTTCTGGCGACAATACGAACGCTGGGAGCAACGAACCGACGATATAAGTGAAGTAATAGATAAGGAGAATGCCGATTGATATTTACCCAGAGGATTTTAATATAACGCCGGAAGACGACGATAAAATGGCTACGATAAAAGAGGTGATAGCCAACATGAAGCCAATGGAGCGTCGTATCTGGCTGACATATGTTGAGAGCAATTATAGCCAGACCGCCAGAGAGTTTAATGTGGCCGTGCCCACGGCAAAAAGATATGTTTCCGCCCTAAGGCAAAAAATAATAGACAAGTTAAATGAATTAAATAATGATACTACAATTACTGATAATAACGATAATAGTTAGTCTGATTTTTCTTACCGGATTTCCGTTTGAGATAGACGATATAATAAGCAAAAAATGGCGTTTCCACCATCTGCCAGCCAAGCCGTTTTTGTGCAATACATGTGCCTCATGGTGGTGTATGTTTTTCTGGCTACTATTTACCCACCAGTTGAGTTTAATAAGTGTTTTGATAGCCCTATTACTGGCCTACGCCGCTCCAACTATAAGTAATGTTATAGTGTTGATAAAAGCGTGTGTAGATAGGATTATAGAGGCCGGAATGAATGTGATTGATTAAAAACGATATTAAATAAATAAAAAGTTTAACAAAAATGAATATGACCAAGGAGATATATGAAAAATTAAAGCCATACGAAAAAAACCTTCACCAGATTACTAAGTTAAAGTTTATGAGTATGAGCCGCCAGATGTTTAATGAGTTAATGGTTATTTACAAGGAGTTATATGGTGAGACCCTAAACCAGAGACAGATGTCGTGTCCAACATGTAAAATGAGAGCATTAACGAGACTGGGTAATGATTATGACGCATATGTTCAAAGCATAGCCGAGGAGCAAAAAGAGGAAAGGATAGAGGAGTTGAATAATAATAATGAGGAAGTGCCGGAAAAGAAAAAGAGAGGCCGTCCCAAGAAGATTAATTTAGACGAGTAATATGCCAAAAAAGGCCGATATAGAGAAAGCGAAAAAAGCGGTTAAAAATACAATGGAAAGAAAGCAAGTGGAGTACGCTGGGCCACTAAAACCAAAAGAGACCGAAGCGTCAAAGTACAAGCCAGTACCCAAGACCGAAGCCCAAGTTATTATGTTGTCCAAGGAGATTACTAAGGGAATGTCAAGGGCAAGGGCAATTGAGTACGCAATGACTAATTTCCATGTCGGCCCAGACCAAGCTGCGAATTACTACAAGGCCGCAATGCGTTATTTACTGCCGGAGGATATGGAGGAATACCGCAAGAATCTGTGCCAAGCGAATATAGACCGCTTAGAACGAATTATAGACAAGGCAATGGAAGCCGAGCAGTGGAAGATAGCAAGGGAGGCCATAGATAGCCTAAACAAGATGTTAGGAATGTGGGGCGGTGTTCAAGTGGGAATAAAGAATGACCCAGATAACAAGACCCAAGAGTTCATTATAAAGATAAGTGATTAATGGCTACGATTATAACATTACCACATTTAATGCCATGGCAAAGAGAAGTGTATGATGAGGTCGCTCCGGCAAGAAAGAGCGGCCGCATTTATGTAGCCAAGGCAAAACGACAAGTGGGAAAGAGTATAGTAGCCGTTTGTTTATTAATAACTTACTGCCTAAGGGAAAAATGTACCTCAGTATGTGTTGAGCCCACCCAAGCCCAGAGTAGAAGGGTGTATAAACAAGTGATAGATTTCCTACAAGGAAGTGGAGTAATAACCAGCGCAAATGCCACCCTCCTAATAATAGGATTTAGTAATGGAAGCGAGATACTATTTAAGAGTGCAGAGCAAGGGGATAACCTCCGTGGAGCCGTCTGTTCTGGGATAATGATTATAGACGAGGGAGCGTTCATTGATAAGTCCATATATGAGATATTATGGCCGATATGCGACGCAAATAGTAGTCCGGTACTCGTTATTTCTACGCCGCTGTTCGCAGATGAGAGTAATGAGTTTTATAATCTGTATATGAGGGGGTTAGACGAAAATGACCAAGTAAAAAGTTTTGACTGGTCCAAGTACGATACCAGCGTTTTTCTTCCTAAGGTTAAACTGGAATATTATAGACGCACCATGAGTCCGCTACGATTTAGAAGCGAATATGAGGGCGCGTTTATAATTGAGGGGTCATATATAATGGGAGACATTACGCCATGTATAACTGGTTATAGTACAAAGCCGTCCGTATATGGAGGAATAGACTGGGGAGCCGGAAATGGAGAAGATTATACGATTTTAACATTAATGGACGAAGATGGCCATATAACCAAGATATGGTCCAGCAAGGATAAGGACGCAACCGAGCAGATTGAGGAAATAAGCACAATAATTAATACCGAGCCAGCCCTAAAAAGCGTTCAAGTGGAAATGAATAGTATAGGCAAGGTGTTTTATGACATATTAAAACAAAAGACCAAGAAAGACCTAAGGAAGTTCATTACTACCAACGAAAGCAAGAGAAGAATAATAGAGCAATTAATAGCAGCCTTCCAAAACAAAGAGATAGGGATACCCAATGACGATGAGTTAATAAAAGAATTACGACATTATAATATGGAAAAGACGGCAAAGGGTGGATATACCTACAATGGAGCAGACGGAGTACATGACGATATGGTTATAAGCCTCGCCCTCGTATATGACAATTACCTAAAAAAGAACAATAAGAGTTTTACAATAAGTTTCGTATAAGCACAATTAATATGATTACAAAGTGGAGTGAAATGCCGCTGGGCGTGTTAATGCAGATGAATGATATAAATAATCTACCAGTGAGTGATGAGGAAAAGACATTTATGGCAGCTTCATTACTGGCCGGAATGGATTATAAGGAGTTTATGGATTTACCCATACCGGAGGCCAGAGAGATAGTGGCCCAGACTGACTGGGTTAGAACGCCACCAGAGAGAAGAAAGGTTGAGAAAGAATATAAAATAGGTACGAGAACATATCGCCTATTTAAGGACATAATGAACATAGCCACAGCCCAATACATTGATTACCAAGGAATTATAACGCAAGGAATAGAAAATAACCTCGCTGAGTTAATGGGAATAGTGTTAATACCGGAAGGTCATAATTATAATGAGGGATATGAGAAGGAAGAGATTATAGACGAGATAAGGGATAACTTAAATGTAGAGGAGGCATTGAGTATAGCTGATTTTTTTACCACCAAGTTCGCCGAATTAATGAAGCGAACTATGATGAGACTGGAAGCCCAGATAACGGCCCAGAGGATAATGGCGAAGAAGGAGAACAAGGAGAAGATAAAGGCCATGGAACTGGAAATGAAGCTGTTAGCAGAGGAGGTACGCCGTTATATGTCTGGCTACAACTGGTGGAAGCAGTGGCCGAAATGACGAACTACACCTTCGGTGAAGTATATAACATTTCTGTTATGGAGTTTTTTACCTATGTGTCCTACCTAAGGATGAAGGCCAGAAAAGAGGAGCAGAGAATGAGAGAATGGAAGATAAAAAATAAGATACATTAAATAATGGCAAGAATAGCGAAAGTAATACCGAACATTGAGTGGAAGCATCTAAGAGAAGTTTTAGAGGCCTACGCCGACTATTTTATACAAGCCGCAAGGGATAACTTAGGTAAGAATAAGAGTTATGCGTCCGGTACGCTGGGGGATACTATGGAACCAGTCATTACGATAGGAGTGGATTATTTCAAAGTTGAAATCCGCATCAAGGACTACTGGGAATATTTGGAGAAGGGGACAAAGCCACATTGGGTTCCCATCAATATTTTGAAGCAATGGGTAAGGATAAAGCCAGTTCTACCAAGGGTAATGAAGATGAAGATAAAAAGGGTCTGGTATGTGAATAACCGAGTTAAGGGAGCCCCTAAGGATATTAAGCGAGAAAAAGAGGTAGAGGTAAAAGTTTTACCGAAAGTGGAACAAATGCCATACATAGTGAGAGCCGTTATACATAAGAAGGGAACACAGCCACACCCATTTTTCAAGCCAGCGTTAAAAGATACCAAGGCCTATTTTGAACTGGCCTTAGAGAAGGCGATTGACGAAGATGTGGCTGAGTACATTGAGCAGAAAATACTAAACGGAATAATGTACGAAGGTCTATTTATGTGAGACCGAGTTTAGGTAAATAATTGACCCAGAATAGTCGGTCAGTTTGATAAGAAAAACGATATTAAATAGATAATAAAGGAGAGATACAGATGGCACTAATATACAGACAAGTTTATGAAGATACCTATTATACGACCACGGCATCTACGCTGGAATACCAGATTTTTCGTGGAAGCGATTTAATTTTTTCCGGCCGAGCAGTTAGAATGCCCAGCCAAGATAGTATAAGGATAAATGTTAATAAGGTATGCCAAGATTACCTATGGCAGAACATTGAGTTTCCACTAAGCACTACCCAGACCCATGATAATGCAGCAGCGACATTTTACCTAAAAAACGCCGCCGGAACGACCCTACAAGATTACCGATTTATTGATTGTTATGATTATGATTTCCACTGGACTGGAACGACCGGAATTACCCTAAGCGACCCCATATGTGATGTTTATGCCACTGGCGTTAAAATACCTACGACAATAGTTAATAGTAGTCGTAATATCACCACAAGTTTCGCTAATCCGGTACATACCACATGTGCCCAGTATGCGTTGATTTATGTTAATGCCAGAGGTGGCTGGGATACATTTGTTATACAAGGAACGGCAAAGAAGAAAGACGCTATTACCCAATACACTATGGATAAGGCGTTTGATAACCAGACAAGAGAGTTTGAGGCATTTAGATATATAAGCGAGATTAAAACAAGTTATGAGCTGAATACCCATTATTTAACGGACGAGCAGAGCCAGAAGTTAGCGAAACATTTGATAGGCAGCAACTTAGTTTATTTACAAGACTTAGATAGTGGTGATATTAAGCCAGTTTTGATTACCGATACTACGGCCAATTACCAGACCTACCAGACGAACGGAAAGAAGATGTGCCAATACAAGATTAATGTCGTTGAGAGCCAGAGCAAGATAAGAAGGGGATAATAATATATTAATAACCAAGTAGTTATGAGGACAGACCTACATTTGTTTTTAGGTGATAAGGAGGTTGAGTTTAACGACGACCCTAAGATACTATTTAATTTTAAGATAAGCGAATTACAGAAGCCGACTATTACCAAGAATAGCTGGACAAAGCAGCTTACAATTTCAAGTACTCCGGCTAATGACGACATTTTTTCCCATTACTGGAACTTAGAGCGTACCCAGAATGGAATGAGTTTTAATGCAATGACCAAGACTCCGTTTCAACTATTTATTAATGGTAGTCTAATACAGAAGGGATATGCGAAGTTAGATAGTGTTAAGATGTCCAACCATACAGCCCAGTACCAAGTGCGGTTGTTCGGTGGCATCGGCGAGTTCATATACAATTTGAGTTATAACCAAGGCAGTACAGAAGATAGGAAGACGCTGGCCTCGTTGATTTATGTAAATGACGATATTAAGACCGAGCCGGACTTAGGTTTCACAATTAACAAGGACACAATTAAGGAAGCGTGGGACACATTAGATGGCACTGGCCCAGATAAGTGGAAGGTCATTAATTTCGCCCCATGTTATAATGGAATACCAGCCGATTTTGACGCAGATAAGATTTTGATTAATAACCGAGGCTCCGCAAATGTTTTTCAAAAATACACAAGCGTTGATGGGACAGATTATAGGCCAGTTTATGGTGGTAGCCAGAACGCCAGCGGTTATAGTTTAGGAGAACTAAGTGAGGAATTGACGGCCGATGAAGTTTTTGATTTTAGGAGTTATTTGCAGCGTCCGGTCGTTAATGTTAGAAGGGTCCTACAAGCATGTTTCCACCCAGCGAATAATGGTGGCTACCAAGTAGTTTTAGATAATGGAGCCGACGGCCTCCACCATTTTTTCCACGAAGGTAATCCTTACTGGACAAAGGGCTGGATGACGCTACCTATGTTGAGGGACTTAGGCGTAGATGGTGGTACAAGTACGAATATAAGTGGAGCAACGATACAAAGCGTCTCCAAGAACCGCAAGAATGTCGTTTTTAACGCCGGAAGTTTGTCCCAGATAGATAATGTTCGTCTCCGCATAAATGTGGGCTTAAATGCCAGCGAAATTACTGGTAGCCCTACGACATTATACACCCATTACCATTACCAGAGCGCAGCCCATACGCTGAATACAGATTATGTTCGTAATTACGATTATAACGGAGCAGCGGTGTTTATGTTAGTGGGTAGAGACATTTCCGGCCAGATATGTGCCCAGAGCGACGCTTACTGCCTAAGTTCGTACCCATATAATCAGTACGGCCAGCCGATAGGTGATAAGTTTTCTATTAATGGCTACCCAGCACCTAAGAATATAAGATATGTTGAGGGCGTATGGAAGAAGATAAGCAATAAATGGAGATTTTGTAATAGGGCTGGACAGCAGCAAGACATTGAGTTCAGTTTCCCTACCAGCAGTCCAATAGCGACGCTTGAAATAGCCACCCAGACGAATGCCGGAGAGAAGGTTGTTTATAAGGTCTGGGGAAATGAGTTTAAGGATGATACGCCAGATATCAGTTTCGTCCTCGGCTACCCTACGGAATATGTGAATGAGAATAGTTTAAAGACCTACGCCCAAGTGATAGCAGATAGGCGTATGACCCATTTTACATTTGATATTACCGACTTTTATGCCGTGGCTACGGACTACGAGGCACTATTTAGTGATACCTATATACCAAGGGATAAGATACTAAGTACGAGTTTTACTCCGGCAGATTTTCTCCTAAGTTTCTGCCATATGTTCGGTTTGTATATATACCAGAACCCAGAAGAGGTCGCAGAGGACCCAGTTAGTTGTTATAAGGGCGTAATCCACATTATGGATAGGGATACATTTTATACCGACCAGTATGTTGATATAAATGGACGAATAGATAGGTCCAAGACTATGACGATTTCACCTACATTAGCCGGAAGCAAGTGGTACATGTTTGATGTTGAGCCAATTGAGAGCGAATGTGGCGTTAATTATAAGAAGGTCTATGGCCATAATTATGGTGAGCAGCGTATAAATACTGGATATAATTTTGATAGCAATACCACCAATTTATACGAAGGTAATGTGTTTAAGAGCGGCGTAATGGTGAGGGAAAAAGATAAGTATTACGCCCTACCATATAAGTACGCTCCGGTCTATGCGTGGAACGGAATGAAGTACAGCCTATTTGCCGCTGGGGACAATGGCTGGGACAATACCGAGATTGAGATACCAGTTGTTTCAATAGGCAATAAAACGCCTATTAATGACTTAGGTCTAAACGGATATGACGCAATGCCTAAGCTACAATGTCATGGTGAAAAGAATGAGGCCGCAGAAGGCGAATATGTGTTGTTGTTTTATAAGGATAAGGAAGATACGCTGGCCGATTACTGGATAACCGACGATGTGTTAGAAATGCAGATATTAAACGATAACGCATGTTGGTTAATGCCTAATAGTGGTCTGGACGCAGTGGGCAATGAGATAGGAATAAAGATTAATCGCCTACCCCAATTTACCAGAGACTTGATTAATTTCGGCGCACAAGAAGGCAATGTCGTTAATAGCTTGAACTTCGGCCACCCACAAGCGATTTTTGTACCTAATGTTTATACGACAGAGGGCGATAGCATATATGATAAGGTCTGGGCGAATTATATAGGCGATTTGTACTCGGTTGATGGCCGAAAGCTGGAATGCAGCGTTAATTTCCAAGGAATACCTACCAACGAATGGCTAAGAAAGTTTTACTGGTTTGACAATAGCGTCTGGGTGTTATGGGAACTTAAAGATTTTAATTATGCAGACCCTACAAGTGTTAAATGTGTTTTCGTTAAGGTCCAAGATGTTAATAATTATAAGCTTGACCAGATTACGGATAGTGGCATTGAGAAGATAGTGTTAGATACCAAGAGAATAGGCCATAGCGGAGGTACTATTACCGGACAAGTTATATTACAGAGTGGTGGAAGGTGGAGTACAGAAGATGGTAGAATATACGGCGATGGTGGTCAGTATGTTGATAACGCAATAAGGCCTAATAGCGGACAAGGCAGCATAAGTAATATAAGTGTTGTTATACCAGCATCCTCAGCCCAGACGGATATCATATGGAATGTTTGTGTTGAGACCGACGAATGGTCAGTTTGCACCCAGCTCCTACAAGAAGGTGATGATAGTGCATATGTTAATATAACCGAGGATACAAGCGTTAATACGGCTGAGGCTACGGATATACTACTTCATTATACGGACCGCAACATTGAGAGCCTAAGCGTTTCAGTGAGTTATGTGATTTCCGGCGTACCGCAAGTGCAGCAAAACTGGATAGAGAATGTCGTTTTGAATACCAATGCCAAGACCATTACAGCCCATTTGACAGCGAATAATCTAAATACAAGAAGGGCACTGATAGTGTTAAGTGGTGTAGGTACTAAGGGTGATACGGCCCAAGACATATGTGAGATATCCCAGAGCGCTGGTGGAGCAGCAGATTTATCAGTACAGCCAGACCATTTAGAGTTTGAATACTATGAATATACAGATACCACCAAGACAATAGGTATTACCTACGGCGGCAACTGGACAATAACGGAGCAATAATATTAAAATAGATATGGCATTACATTTTACAATTAACCCAATGACCGGAAGTGGGAGTAATTTTCAAACAAGAGTGGAGATTACCCCCACTGGGGCCAATACTACCCATAGCGATATACAAGATAATTTAATGGTAAATGCCGGAGGAAGCGGCCACCCATTAACATTACTCCATTATGGAATACCTATTACCAGAAGGACTAATGGAAATGGTAATATAGCCAGTGGCGGTGGCCCAGCCATTTATGTTGTGGAGACCCATTATGACTATTATTTTGAAGGGATACCGGACTGGATAACATTGAGTGATGATGGAGGTCCCATACAATTAACCAGTGGAAGTACCGGAAAGATTTTGAAGGAAATGGCCCCAAATAATCATTACTATTTTAATGTTTCGGCGAACCCCTCAGCCCAGACAAGAACGACTGGCCACGATATAACCAATTTCCGTAATTATAGAAGGGACGGAGAGACGATTGAGCGTAATTACCATACGACCATTACTATTACCCAAGACGCTGGCGTACCGGACGCACCAGTTATTAATGTTGATACACCAGTTTATGTTTTTGACTGGGACGCTTACACAAGTGGAACTACGCTTACGGCTAATATTACAAGTAATGTTAGCTGGACAGCCACATGTAATAATAACAATTTTGTTATAGTAGGAACGGCTACCGGAACGAATAACGGAAGCATAGTCGTTAGACCAGCAGAAGATAATGTTTATACCTCCAAGAAGACTGGAACGATTACAATTACGAATGGCGAGGTTTCGGCCACGATTTCGCTTACCCAATACACAGAGCCATATGAGCAATTAAATGGCAGTACAGAGGTTAATCCAACTGGCGGTACTAAGTATATTACCATTAAGAGTGATTATAATTTCTGGTACATGGCTGGAAGCAACTTAGGTGGAACGAATGGTTATAGTACAGAATATATTACAATGTACTACGAAGGAACACCAATACAGCCAGCCCCTACAAGTGAGGCAGCAGCCCAGCCAGCAACCGATACCGGAAAGACCTACGATTTTGTCTGGTTGTATAATGACGCTGGTCCTAAGAATGACCAGTTTAGGGTCCAGTACAGAGGCGTTGATGGTGTCGTTAGGGAAATGCAAAGGAACTTCAGCCGCATACACCAAGATTATATACCACAGCATGAAGATTACTGCATAGTTAGCCCAAGCGCAATGACAATTGACTGGTGGATAACCAGCGCAACTAATTTTACATGTGAGACTTACAGCGGCCAGTGGAGTTATGATGTGCAAGGCAATGTTAGTGATTTTGATTTTGAGAAGATAGGTAGCCAGTTGAAGGTCAGCCCTAAGACTACCAATGCGACAGATAACATTAAGAGCTTATCATTTAGTTTCTCCGCCGGAACGAATAGTGCAACTACTACGGCAACGGCCCAGCAGTTGAGAATGCCGAGATTTTCATACCAAGGCCAAGATTATACCATACCATCATCTGGGACTTCATTACCATTTAGTGTGGTCAGTGATTATAGGTGGTGGATAATTGACGGCTTCCCAAGCGATTATGTTAGTTATAGCCCAGAGGTGAATGACGGCAATAACCCTAATAGTGCAACGACCGGAACGACATTTAATGCAATAGTGCCCCAGAATACGACTGGCGAAGATATACCAATACTGGGTACTACCTATTTTGATATGTGGTACTACGATAGAAGCGGAGCGTTAAGAACGGACGCTGGAATAATAAATGGTTTCAAGCAACTGGCCGGAACAGACGAGTTATTTGCGACCCAGAGCCGTTCATTTGCAGACATTTCAAGTGGTGGAACACCATATCTGTCCCAGTACTATTTGCAGATTAAATGTGCGACAGCCCCATGGGGAATTACCATTTCTCCGGCCACTGCAAGCACATGGTGCAGTTTTACGCCATCTACCGGAGCATCAAGCGACAATTACACAAATGCTTACCTAATTATCCAAGCAAATAGTGGAACAAGTAGAAGTGCCCAGATTTCGGTTTCCGCCGGAACCGCAACACCAATTTTGTTCAACATGTCCCAGAATGCGGCATATGTTCCACCAGTGGAAGGTTTCGTTGATGTAAATCCAAAGAGTTTGAGCGTTTCAAGTGGAAGAAGCGTTGGAAATCAGTTCGCCGTATCTGCAAATACCGCATGGACAATTACCAGCCCAGAATGGGTGATATGGAGTTTAACGCCACAAGGCAGCAGCCCTATTACTGGCGGTACTGGAAGCAAGGGCATTTATGGAATTGTTGAGGAGAATAGTGGAAGTACCCAGCGCTCCGGAACGGCAGTATTTAGTGCGGCCACGAATGTTGTAAATGTTTCCATTACACAAGAGGCTGGTGCGGAACCGGAACCAGTAGGATATTTAGAGTTAGACCCATCGCAGATTTCTCCGGCAAGTTCATCATACCAAGTTTATGAAGTGGAGGCCTATAACCCTACGGAACACAATTATATGATAGTTTATGGAGCAGACTGGGTGAAGTTTTATGACGGCCAAGACCCAAGTACGGCTGATGAAGTGAATGTGATTGAGTGGGGTGAAAGAATGACGATATGGCTGGAAGTACAAGCTGGTCATCATGGCACTACTACCATACTATTTGTGAATGAAGACGACCCAGACGATTATGTTTCATTTATAGTTAATCAGCAATAAACACAATAGTCATTTAATAATATTAAATAGGAAAGTATGATATAAATGGCAGATAGGTTAGAAGAGATATTAGGCAAGCGATTTAATAGTTTAAGGGAGTTAAAGGAAGAGATTACTCGCCTACAAGACAGCATAGTTAATCTAAATACGGACAGCGAAGAGTTTATTGAGACCAATAAGAAATTAATCGCTGCCCAAGAGCAATACACCTCGGTTTCAAGGGCTAAGAGGGAGACCATAAACGGCGAGGCCGGAAGCATAAACGCCCTAAGGGCCGAATATAAGAACCTATATAACGAATACAAGGCCCTCGGTACGGAGGACGAAAAGAGCATCGCCAGAAGGAAGGAACTACAAGGCCAGCTGGCTAATTTATCCAACCAGATAAACAACGAGAAAAAGCTGGTCGGCGACTATACCTCTAATATAGGCCGATATACGGAGTCGGTTTTAGAGGCGTTTTCCAAGATGGGGGGAAGCGTCGGTGGTCTCGTAGGCCCATTTAAGACCGCTACACAAGGCATTACGGCGTTTAATACAGCGTTGAAGGCTAATCCGGTAGGAGCAGTTATTACCCTAATTATGACCCTAATAGGAGTACTAAAACAACTGGGGGCCAGCATTAAGGACGACGAAGAGAGCCAGATGAGAATGAACGAGGCTATGGCCTCCTTCCAGCCTATTATAGACGCAGCGAAGAACGCAATGACGGCGTTCGGCGGAGCCATAGTTAAGGTCGTGGAGTTTCTGGGCAAGGCCGTAGATAAGGCAAGAGAAGCAATAGCCGCATTTACCGATTTTCTGGGCATTACCAAGGGCGCTAAGGACGCAGTTAAGGAGCAGCAGAAGATTTATAAGGACTTAGCCAAGAGTACGAACGAATTAACCAAGGCCAAGAGGGAATACCAGAAGTTAAACGCAGCCGATAAGGCAGAGGTTGAGAGATTGAGGGAAGAGGCCAGTGAGACCGATAATTTAACCGAAAAGAAGGCACTTTTAGAGCAAGCGAAGGCTAAGCAAGCAGAGATTGACCAGCGCAACATTGAGGTGGCCAAGGAGGAACTACGCATACTTGAAATACAAGATAGTTTAACAGCCAATAGCGCAGAGGATAACGAAAAGTTAGCAGCAGCCGTGGCTAAGGTCAGCGAGGCTGAGGCAGCAGCAGCGGCGAACGCCAGAATGTTTAACAAGCAGTTAAATAGTACGGAGAAGGCAACTACCAGCGCTGCCGGAGCGGTTAAGAATTATAGGGAAGAGGCTAAGAAGATTTACGAAGAGTCGGTTGAGAATGATAAGACCGAAATTACCAAGCTAACAGAGAAGTACGAGAAGGAAAAGAAATTACTGGAAAAGTACCATTACGATACTACGCTCCTAACCAAGCAGTATAACGAGAACTTAAAAAAGGCCACCCAGACGGCACAAAACGAACAGCTTGAAAAACTGGGTAAGCAGTTTAGCAGTATGCAGACCATGTGGGTAAATAATGCGAAGGCCGCCGGAATGAGTGAGGGTGAAATTAATCTACAACTGGCTAAAAACGCAGTGGAAGTTTATGACTGGATGGCAGAAAGCGTTAATAATGTAATGAACGATATTAATGGAGAGCTTAAAGAAGGTAGAGGCAACCTTGAAGGAGCGTGGTGGGCGATTAATAAGTTTATAGAAGAAGGTAAGCAGTTAGGCTTAGACATAGATTTTCCCCCAGAGGCGTGGCCGGAAGATATTAAGGAGCGAATGGAAATGGCCAAGAGGGTAATAGGCGACTACGGCGTTATTTTGAAGAAGAAGGTTGAAGAAATGGCCAATGACCTACGATTTGACGAGCTGGATAAGGCGCTATCCCAAGGTTTAGAGACCAATTTGTATGAGTATGTTTATGACCTATTACAGAAGGATAATAGTACAGAAGGCTACCAGAAGATAGTTGAGTCAGTTTCTACAATGGAATACGCTATTTTAAACGAAAAGAGACTGGCGTATGAGACCGAGTTAAATGATTTTCAAGGAACCCAAGAGCAGAAGCTGGAAATACTACAAAACTATTATGCAATAGTCGGCGAAATGAGGGAAAGAGAGGCAGCAGCGGCCGAACTGGAAGCGGAAAGGAATGAGGCTATTACGACCTCAGCGTTCGCCAGATTTGACGCAGAAGCAAGTGCAATACAGACCATTACCAATGCAATGTCCAGTTATATACAAGCGCAATTAAACGATGGTAAAATTACCAAGCAAGAGAGCGAGAAAAAGATTAAGACATTGAAGAAGTTAGAGGCAGTAGCACTGGCCGTTAATATAGCCCAGATAGCAGCCTCCACAGCGGCTGGTATTATGGATGTATGGAAGAGTTATGGAGCCGAGTTGGCGCTTAATGCGGAGACAGCGGCAGCGACTGGTCCAGCAGCAGCGGCTACTAAGGCAACGCTTGACGCTAAGAGTTTAGCAGCAGCGATTTTGCGTACCGGAGCGATAGGAACTGCCGGAGCAGCGAACATAGCAGCGGCGGCAATGGGTAGCATATCTAAGCAGCAGAGCCTAAGTGCCCAGCTTGAAGGAACTGGTGGAAGTACCGGAGGAGTTTCAGCCGTGGCCAATGTCCAAGAGATAGATAGTACGCCATATACCTACACCAGAACATTACAGACCCAAGAGGAATATGACGATTTAACGCAGCGTCCAGTATGGGTGAGCGTAAGTGATATAGAAAGTGGGCTGAACCAGAGGGTAAAGGTCGTTGATGAAAGCAGTTTTTAATGTGTTGAATATTAAGCAATTAAGGCGGTTTTTACACCGCCTTTTTGTATGCCCATTTGTATCCACCACAAGTTTTTCTTTTTCCATTACAGCAAGAGCATATATGCCTTCGTTGTATCCCCAGAAAGTTTGCCGCTATTTCTGCGTTTTGCCATATACCAACAAGTTCGTCGCCGTCGTACTGATAGATTTTTCTACTGCGTTTTTTAATAATGCGTTTAGTCCTCGTACCCCAATTTGAGTTTTCTTTCGGTGTCATAAGATTGAGATTTTCAAGGCGATTGTCGGTTTTGTCCTCGTTAAGATGATTTATTTGTAGGCCGTCCGGCACTGGTCCGTTAAACGCCTCCCAGACAAGACGATGGACAAGGCGGCGTTTTTGTTCGCCGTTTTTTGACAGACCGCATTGAAGGTATCCGCATTTTACTTTACCAAGTTTCATAATTTTACCAGTAAGTTTAAGCGTTTTACTACCACAAATAATAGCCCTACCCAGACTACGCACATTGCCCAGATTACTGACCTCGTATAGGCCTTCGTACTCATTTATAGGTTTCCATATTTCGTTTTCCATATAATAAATATACAAAAATGTTAATAATTTCCCAAAAACGATATTAAATATCAAAAAGCGTAATATGACATTTAACGGACTACCGCTAATATATATGGATGTTCTAAACGACATTGATGGAATAGAGATAATTTCACTGGTGGATAGGCCAGCAGTGGAAAAAGATTTCATTGCGTTTAATGAAGAGAAAGTTAAGTTCGCTGTTAATGAAGAAAAACGAATAATTACTGGGGTAGCGCTTATACCGGACCAGAAAGTTTATCGTAGGAACGAAAAAGGTGAGGAATATTATATAAGTTTTACCAAAGAAGCAGTTGAGCATTTAGCAGTTAAGTTTTTCGCTGACCATAATAACACCAATGTCAATCTTCAACACGAGTTTGATGTTGAAGGTTGTGTCTATTTTGAGAGTTATTTAGTTAATAAAGAACGAGGCATTTATCCAACAGAGTTCGGTGATTTGCCGGACGGCACATGGATAGTTTCTTGCAAGATTTTTAACGATGATGTCTGGGGACTAATTAAAAAAGGTGTTTTACGAGGTTTTTCCATTGAAGGTGTGTTGAATGTCGTTAAAGATGAACCAAAGGTGATTGATACGCTGGAAGACCTAATGGAATATATTAATAAACTTAAATAAATAATTAATAATCAATAAATTATGAAGATAACACAGCGTTTGAAGATTATGCTTAAAAGCATTTTATCACTAAAAATGGGCGAAATCGCTACTGATAAGGCAACGCTCGTCTGGGACGGCGAAGGCGAACTTGAAGCTGGAATGGAGGTTTTCGTAATCGGTGAAGATGGTGAGCCAGTCGCAGCCGAGGACGGAGATTACACTACGGAAGATGGTAAGGTCATTGTCGTGGCCGAAGGCAAGGTCGCTGAAATTAAGGACAACGAAGCAGAGGTCGCACCGGAAGAGAAGGCTGAGGAAATGGCTGAGGAGAACGAAGAGGTTGAGCCAGCCGACGAGCCAGAGACAACTGATGGAGAAGAGCCCAGCGAAGAGGACAGAATTGCAGCAGTTGAGGCCAAGATTAATGAAATTGTTGAGGCCATGAACCAGTTTGTTAATAGCATTGCATCACTTGAAGGCCGCATTGCCGAACTTGAAGGCAAGCTCGCCAAGGTTGAGGCCCCAGCGGCAGAACCAGTTGATGAAGAGCCTATTAATGAAAAAGAGACCCCTAAGTCTAAGTTTTCCCTATTAAAAAGGAATTAATGTTAAAAAAATTAAATAACTGATATTAAAATTAAAAAGGAATTAAATTATGGCATGTTTGAGTAATTATACATTGCGTGGCATTACAAGCGATTGTAATCCGGTCCTCGCTGGCATCAGCGAAGTTTATCTGGGCTACTACGGAGATTTTAATGTCTCAGCAGATACTACTACTACCGGAACTACAAGGCATAGTATTACCGCTATGACCGCAGTTAGTGGAAGTAGTAAGATTTACAAGTACGAGTTTCCTAAGAACACTTCCAGCCTTAACAGCACATTTACTAAGGACGAGGCTAACGGAACAAGGTACTATACCAACACATTGACCCTCGTTTTCAGCCGCTATGAGAACTACAAGCACATGGAGGTTGAGGCCATGGGCGCAGAGCAGTTGATTGCGATTGTTAAGGACTATAACCTTGATGAGAATGGTAATCCGCAGTACTGGTTTGTCGGTTTTGACGGATATCTTTCTACCGATAGCATTGAGGCCGGAACTGGCGCAAGTGCCTCAGATAGAAATGGTTATGAACTTACCATGAACGCTACCTCGGCTTTCCTCCCTATGAAGATTGACTACGATACCTTCAAAAATAACATTTTCGGCGGAGCGTAATAGGTGGTTAATTAAAAAGTTTAAAAAGTAATAAATAAATAAGAATAATAATTAAAGTAATACATTAAGTAATTATGGCAGACGCAAAAAATACCCTAATCAACAATTTGCCGGAATATATTAACAATAATCGTGAGCAATTGTATGTTGATTCAATTGTACCTAATGAGCTTCGCTGGTTTGACCTCATGCTGGGCGTGAAGCATGTTGAGGCCCTCCACTATTTGGATAGTGAAATAGTCCTCCACGCAGCAGAGTGTGGCTGGTCCCCAGAAGGCAGTGATACCCTAAGTGAAAGATATGTGGAGGTCCATCTCGTTGAAATTGAGAAGGAGTTTTGTTATATGTCGCTAAAAGAGACCTACGGAAATTACCAGTATAAGTGGGAGGCCGGACTTGAAACGCTCCCATTTGAGCAGAAGTTCGCAGAGTCTAATGTAGCCGCAGTTAAGAGGGCTGTTAATGAGCTCGTATGGAATGGAGACGGAAATCTTGGCATTACTGGTTTTATCGATGACATTAAGGGAGTTTCCGGCGACACCATTAGCTTTGGTTCTGGCGACACCGCCGTGGCTAAGGTAGACGCTATGGTTGCCGGACTCACCGCTAAGATGCTCCGTAAGGGCGTTCGCATTTTTATGAGCCAGACTGACTACCGCAATTATGTAATTGAGTCTAACTCAACATGTTGCGCTAATCGTCCAGTCCTTGACGCTGCAAGCGAGAGCATTACCTACGCTGGCGATAGCAGAATTACACTCGTCCCTATGGAAGGACTTGAAGGCACTGATGTTATGGTAGCCGCTACCCCAGACGCTCTCGTTTATGCGACCGATTTGAAGGACAGCGAGACCCACTACGACCTTTTCTGGGATTTTAAGGAACAGACATTTAACCTTCGCATTTTGTTTGCCGCTGGTACAGCAGTTCGCTTCCCAGACGAAGCTATCCTCGGTGAATAAAAATAATTGAACGAGAAAAAGACATTATGATTAATGGAGACCCTAAGTGGTTTCCATTTTTCGTTTAAAAGCATATTAAATAGTTAAATAAAGTGTATAAACGAAGAAGAAGATGATTATATACGAGAGAGATAAAAAAGAACTAATAGTCCCAGCGACATTTGCCGGAGGCGATTGCGAAAGGGAAATAGAGATTGCCTACCAAGAGGGATGGGATGAGGGCTGGCAGAGCGGCTGGACTGGGGGCTATGCGTCCGGCACAAGCGAATGCAGTGGCAGTACATTACAAGAAGGCGATTATTTTGCACCGCTATGGCCAGAGACACCAACTGGCATTGTTGAAGTTTTCCCAGACGAAGGCTATGATGGTTTTTCCAAGTTTTCAGTTAATGACGGAGCAGCACTATGGTCGTTCCACGCTGCCGGAGTTGAAGCTGGCAGAGCAGAAGGCTGGAACGAGGGCTTCGCAAGTGGATGGACAGAAGGTTTTGAGTCCGGCAGTTCAATGAGCTGTAATCTACAAGAAGGCAGATATTATGTGCCAGTATGGCCAAATGGGTCGAGTGGGGAAGTGAATATATTACCGGACGAAAGCTATGATGGTTTTTCTAATTTCCGCATAAACGACTGGGACGGCCTATGGTCCTATTATAGCGCTGGTAGTGAAAGTGTTAGGAGCCAATTTACCACATTAAATGTTAGCGGTAATGGAACATACGAATGTTCCGGCGACGCCGCATATAATGTTGTTAATGTTAATCTACCGCAAGATTATAAAGTTTATCTGTCCGGTACGATTATAACAGACCACGATATAGCATATGATGGCAGTTCTAATAAGATTTCGGTACTAATACAAGGCGAGCGTAATACCATTGAATTACAGCAAGGTTATATACAGATTGACGGCATAAATGGCGAGTCTATGAGAGGTAATACATTGACGGCCGGAACACATACATTTATAGCCTACGCTAATGAATGGACTACCCAAGGAGCGGTGGAATATTTTCAGCCATGGTGGACGGAAGTCTGGGTGTTTGAGAATGGAACTGGTGTCCCACCCACTGGTAATATAAGAGTGTGCCATATTAAATAATATTAAACAGATAATAGAAGATAATAAATAATTTTAAAAATAGTAGAAGAAGATGAGACAGACTATTTTGAACGAGCAGCCGTTTCAAGTTTTAACTACGGCATTTTCCATCGGTCCAAGTGAGACCGGATACGATTTGCAGATTTCCGCAGACGGAGTTAATTTTTCAACACTTTTTAGCGTACCAGCAGATACTACAAGAATGATTACCAATGTCGCCAGAGGCAGTACATACCGCTGTCTCGGTAATGAGGGACAGATTGTTGTTAATTGGGTAAGAGATTGCAGTGATAATAACGGCGGCGGCGGTGGTGGCACTGGCCCACAAGGCCCTATGGGCCCAGCCGGACCACAAGGCCCTAAGGGTGAAGATGGAAAGGACGGCGCTGATGGAGCCCAAGGACCACAAGGCCCAGCCGGAAGTGGTAGCACTGGCGATAGCCATTTGTTAAAGAGTTCGCTTGATATCCCAGAGAATGCCGAACTGGGTGATGTTTTCTCCATTTATACAAGCGGTACGCCAGCCCAGTATGGAAGTGCATGGACAGATACCCAGCAGACCACTATTAATTTATATGATGTTCAAGCTATAAGAGTTAGGGTAGTACAAGATGGTTATTTTGATTTCGGTTTTGACGACGCTGACTGGCATGACGGAATGCACCAGTATGTTGAAAATAATGGAACTACGCTTCGTAGTACAGATAGTGATACCAAAGTTGAGGCCGTTTCAAGCACCGAATTGAAGTTTATTGCCCCAGAATGGTATCCTACCAAGCATAATGGTAAAACTATGCATGTTAAGCTGGATAATGGCTATTTGTATGTATGGAGTGATGATATAAACGAACTACACCTCGCTGATGTGGCCCAGAATGGCTTAGGTGGAACGATTGAGACCGGAGAGGTTGTGCCGGAAGTACCAAGCGTTATGGGAACTTACCAAGCAGTTGTCGGCGAAGTTTATATGGTTAAGGTTGATTTCCCTAATGGCACTGACCAAGGAGACCACTGGGATAGCACTGATATGACGATTACCATTAACGAATGGCCAGAAGAGGCTACAAAGGTCGTTAATATAGAGTGGTATGGAAGCCGCTACTATTTTGAAGTGGCAGATAGCCAGAACCAGTTGATTACCATTTATGACGATAATGACGATAAAGTACTCGTTGTTGTTGAGGGTGATAGTGGTACTACTAATTTAGGCCAAGAATATAGTTATACTTTTTCCGGCGGAGTTTTCAGCATTTTCGGTGGGTCAATTGCTTATTGGGAAAACATTGTTGATATTACCAAGGCTGGTGGAATAGACAAGAGAAGGCTGATGTATGCAGACGAGGCTGATTACCAGAAGATTTTACCAAAAGGAACAAATGACCAAGACCTCATTGCGTGGAACAGCTGGACCCATGAATGGGGAGTACAGCAAGCTGGAAGCATCTTCACTGACCAGTATCGTGCTTTCGGTAATTATAATAACGGCCAAGAGGCGCTGGTAAGAAAAGATTACTGGGACTTGAACTGGCAGCCAGTTGTAATTTCCAGTGATGTTTTGAACATTGTTAAGATTTCCCAGAGCGACTACGATACGCTGGTACTGAATGACGAGGTTGAGGCTACTACACTATACCTAATTGTTGATAATAACCAAGGAGCATAATTGATTGATTATGAGGTTAGTAGATTATATTTATAATGAGGGTAGCTGTAATTACGGCATTGACTTAGGATACCGCCCTACTACCGCTACCACTATGGATGTTAGGGGAATGCCATTTGTTGATGGTGGTCTATGGATAGGAACTGGGCCGGAAGGAGCGCCTTACGGCCAATGGTTTCGTCTTTTTACCTACCAAGATGGCTGGATAACATTTGACTCCCCAGAGGATAGTGATTGGAGAGGCAACGCAAATTACGACAGCAGTGCCGACTACGAAGATTTTAGTTGTGGTTTTAACACCGACGGCGATATATATTTAACCACTACCGCCAGAACAGAGACCGCCCCTATGTATAATTATGATTTAACGGCGTTTGACGGCGTTAATAATAGTACGCTTAAATGCTGGGGAGACGGAACCTATTATAACGGCGGAACCTCCAAGTTCTATGAGATTTCCATTTACGAGGCTGGCCAGTTAGTTAGGCATTACCTACCAGCAGTTGAGAACGGCGAGGCTGGACTTTACGAAGAAATAGGTCAGCAGTTTTATACCAAGATTGCCGGAACACCAGACATTAGCTGGCAAGAGAAGCCGATAATTGAGTACAGCGGCGGAACGAGTGTCATTTTTGAGGCAAGCGGTGGAAGTTTTACAGCAAGACTCCAAGTGAATGAGAACCTAAGTGCGGAGACCTACCACTGGGCCGTTAAACAACTGACCAATACGACCGCCGGAAGCGCATGTACGATTTCGTATAATGGCCAGAGTGGGCTTACCGAGTTTAGTGGTAAAACAGACGGCATTTATGATTTTGATTATGTTATGGAGCCGTGGGACGGAACCATCAGCGGTAGTCCAAGTGATAGTCGTTATAGAAGTGCGGTTTTCCATATTACCATTTATGATGACGCTACCGGACAGCCAGCTGGTTATGAGGATAATATACAGCGATTGAGACAGAAGAACCCCCTCATCCAAGGGAAGCCAGTTTATCTGGGCGGAGACGAAGTTAATGTCATTTATCTGGGCGAAGATAGTGTGAGTTCAGCCTATTTAGGCGAAGACCTCGTCTTTGACGCTGGGTCGCCTACACCACCACCACTTTAGTTGATTTTTAATGATTTCCCACGGATTTCCAAGAGATTTCCGTGGGATTTTTGTTGATTTTAGGTAGAAAGGATATTAAATAGGAAAGTGAAGTTAATTAATGTATAACATTTTGTTTCAAAACAATGGTAGTAGGGAGTTTTTCTTTGTTAGTGGGCTGACCAATGTCTCCACCAACGAGTTATACCTACGATTTGAAGAGATTGATTTGCCGGAAGGAATGGAAGACGGCGAATATACCTACGCCGTTTTTACCAGCAAAGGTGAGGGCGAGTTTGAAATAGCCCCTAAAACGCCGATTTTAGATACTATTTTGACCGCAGATGGACAAGATATCGTTTTGAAGGATTTATGCCCAATTTTAGGACTTATGATGGTAGGAACGGCCACCCAGACGAACATTTATGACGGCGAAGAGAATAATAAAACATTTTACTATGAAGGGTAATGGCTAAGAGCAAGAAAAATGAGAAAACGACCGAGAAAGTTTTAATGAGCGTCGTTGATGTTGAGCAGAAGTATGTATATGACCCAGCCGAGGATGTTTATGGCGGCGGAGACGGCGTTGTAAGCTGGGGTGCAGATAATAGTCTCCCCAAGTTATTGATTAATTGTGCGGAGAAAAGTGCCACGCTGAAAGCGTGCATTGACCAGAGCATTAATTACGCTATGGGTGATGGTATAATCGTTAATGAAGAGGCGGCAAGCTGGGCAGAAAAGGTTAATAGAAGGGGCCTTAGTATGAAGGACCTAATTAACCGCATTTTAGCCGACTTTTTTACGACTGGCAATTTCGCTATTCAAGTGATTTTCAATAAGTTAGGCCAGCCAGTGGAGCTCTTTCCACTTGATGTCGCTAAGTGCCGTCTAAACAAGGATAGGGACAAGGTGATTTATAACAAGAGGGGTTTTTCTCGCTGGGGAACGGCTGGTGAAAGATACGACCGCTGGGGATATGCAGATTTTGACCCAGAGAGACCGACTATGATTTATTTTTATAACGGAGACGGCGTTAGAAAGGTTTATAACACAGCACCATGGGCCGCTGCACTTGACGATGTTTTGACAGAGATAGAGGGCAGCAGATACAGCCTAAACAGCGTGGCTAATGGTTTCTCCGCAAGGTACATAATTGAGATACCGGAGACCGCTAATTTAACCGACGAACAGAAGGATATTGTGGTTGAAGGAATTAAAGACCACTTCACCGGAACGGACGCTAATAATTTTATGGTTTATTGGGGTAATGACGAAGGTAAGTCGCTGGAAGTGAGGAAGATAGAGGCAGATGAGACACCGGAGCGTTTTAACGCCGTTCGCCAAGCGGCCAAGGAGAATATTTTTACCGCTATGAGAATGAGTCCGCTCCTCGTGGGAACCGCCCTTGCAAATACTGGCTTCTCCACAGATGAGTATATGAGTGCCTATAAGTTATATAATAGGACGATTGCCATGGGCTACCAAGATATGATTAAGGCCGTAATTGACGACATTACTGGCGTTGAGAATGCGATTGAGATTATACCATTTTCTATAAGTTTTGATTAATAAGAAAAAGTTATGACTGAATATAAGAATACCATGTTGATTTCACCCAAGGCCGTTAAAGCGTCCGGAGAATTGTCATTAAACTGCCAAGACGATATGATAGGGGCAAGCATAAGGACTGCCCAGAAGGTCTATTTAACGGACATTTTAGGCAAGGCTATGATTGAAAAACTGCAAGAGCTGGTCTATAATAAAATTAAGGGCCTACCGGACAGCATTGACAGCCCAGAGAGGGTCGCCTACAAGGAATTGTTAGACGACTACCTAAGCGATGCGTTGATTTATAAGACCATTTATGACCTATACCTCCGTAGTTCGCTTAAAATAAGGAATATGGGGGCCGTTCAAAACACAGATACGAATGTTTTAAGTGTGTCGTTAGAAGATATTAAATATATGCAGAGTTATGTTGAGACTATGTATAACGACGCATTAAACAAGATGGCGAAGTTCGTTTGTGAAAATGTGGAAGCGTTGCCGGAAATAGGTGAAGGTAAGATTAAATGCGGAGCGTGTGGAAAGACCGGAAAGTTCGCCAATGTTAATCTATGGTTGAATTAATGGGAGGTAAAATATTATGGCTGAAATAGTTAGGGACTTCTGGCTGGGGATGCCGCTCGGTATGTACATCATTTTAATACTGGCGATAGGGTTAGGCGTTGCCGGATTTTTAGTGCCGCCTATGGGCGTAATTTCTGGTAGCGTTTTGAAGTTTGTTTCATTGATTTTAGGAGCGTCGTGGTTGTTTTACACCACGGCGAATATACCAGCGATTTTAGAGGCCGGAGGAAAGGTTTCTGCCCAGATGGGGAATGCCAGCATTACGATAGGCAGACACCGCAAAAATAAGGAAGAAAAGATAGAAATAGAGGAGATAGATAATGGACTTGAAGACATTACTGAACGAAATAACGAAGACAGCGATTAACCAGAAGGTCATTAATTATGCCGCTGCCGGAACGGACATTTATCAGTTAAACGCCAGAAAGATTGACGCTTACCCAGTTTTGTTTGTTTCTCCAACTGGTAATCACCTCGTAGAGCAGAATACCACCACATTTGAGATAACATTATACTATTTTGACCGCCTATTAGAGGATAATAGTAATGATATTGACATTTACTCCACCAGCATTGAGCAGATTAAGAATCTGGTGAGGTGGATTGCCGATATTGAGAATGTCGTTAGTGTGGCTGATGGTTATAATATAACCAATTTTAACGAGACCGAGAGTTTTAATGACCGAATTGCCGGAAGTTATACTACCATACAGATTGAGGTAATTAACGACACCATTTGTGGCGTTTTATAATAAGGTACTAAGTTATGTATAAGTGGGAAGGAAGCCGATTGTCGTTAGAGGCGATTTAGGTGGGTCTAAGAAGAAATTAACCAAGCGTAAAAGATATAACAAGGCATATAACCATTATAAGGCCCATTTAAAGAGCAAGGCGTTTAAGGAAGTTCGCCGAATAGTTATTGAGAGGGACAAGTGTTGCCAGTTTTGTGGCCGTACAGAGGAAGAATTGACCCTAAAAAACGGAAAAAAACTGAGCTGGAATGTTCATCACCTCCCAGAGGGCTATAAGCATTTAGACGACCCACCGGAAGAAGAGGCTAAGTACTGCCGATTATATTGTAGTTCGTGCCATGCGGCGGCTCATAGGTCAGCGGCGAATAGGAATAGATTTACAGCCCAATTTACGGAAGATATTGATAATGAGGATAATAAAGATAATAAACAAGAATAACTGGTAGTAGAGGAATTGGTTGTCTCGCCGCATTTGGGATGCGGATATATGTAGGTTCGAGTCCTATCTACCAGACTGATAATCAGTAAGTTAGATTATGAAGACACCGAAATATTTTGATTTAGAGGAGTTTTTAACCAGTTCAACGGCGAGACAGAAGAGTATAGAGAATATGCCCAGCTGGGAAATAGTTGAGAACTTAAACGAATTGGCCCTATGGTTAGACCAGTTGAGAGAAGACTGGGGCTCCGGCATTAAAATTACCAGCGGATACCGAAATGATAAGTTGAATAGTGCCGTGGGCGGAGTTTTGAACAGCATCCACAGAAAGGGTTTCGCCGCTGATATTTACCCAGCGAACGGCAAATATGAAGAGTTCGTAGAGTTTATCAAGGAATGGGCGAAGGACAAGGCGTTTGACCAGATTATTGAGGAGAGAAATAAAAATAGTCGCTGGGTACATGTCGGTTTATATAATAACACTGGCCGACAGAGAAGGCTGATTTTTAAGATTGAGAAGTGATAAAAACTACGAATGGCGACACCGAATTGTGTCGCCATTTTTCATCTGGGCAGAACGCCCTTAAAAACATAACATATTTAGACAAAAAACAAAGAAATGATTGTGATTACCTAAAACGAATATACAAAAATTAACGAAAAAAGTAAAATGTTTCTACTGATTTAATACTACTATAAGAAAAAATATAATATAATTTTAACAAAAAATAAACAAGGGCCTAAAACGGCCCTAAAAACGCTTAAAAAAATTAATATGAAGAATACCATTACCGAGAAGAGAAAGTCGCTCTACGGCGAGTTTAGGTGGCAAAGAACGGCTATTATAACGATGGTCGTAGGCCTACTATTTTTGGGGGGCTGCAAGACCCCCTATTACACCCCTATTAACACAAGCACAAGTACCAGCGTAAAAGACAGCGTAGCGTTGGTGATTAAGGACAGCGTTCGCATTACCGAAAGGTCAAGGTGGAAAGACTACGGAGGAATGTTGGACACGCTACGCATTGCCGGACAGCGAAGCAGATTAAAGGCTTGGAATGATACTACGAAGATGGTGATTAACGCCCAGCTTGAAGAAGACCCAGTTATTGAGAGAACGAGGGTCATTTATAAAGATAAGGAGGTTTTGAAGGATACTACCATATATGTTGAAGTACCAGTCCCAGCGCCAGCGGAGATTAAAGAAGTTAAGGTTATACCGAAGTTTTGGTTAATTACTGGTGTTATTGGAATAATTGAGACATTATTGTTATTGTTTTTTTCTTACCTAAGGTTGAAGAAGACTGGATTTGATATTACCAAGTTTTTAAAGATTTTTAAGAAATAACATTTATACCTATTATATATATAACGATACGCTAACGATACGATTACGATACGCTAACGATACGATTACGATACGCTAACGATACGA
>RHMF01000083.1_pt1 | contig 34243 bp, 51 predicted proteins | sample 5365151 | NCBI WGS metagenome assembly RHMF01 (sample SAMN10266501, study PRJNA497801) | feces metagenome | isolation source: feces | host: Bos taurus | place: China: Prairie of Fairy Mountain | collected 2017-08-14 | reverse complement strand
TATGACATGTTATAATATCAAGCAAAACATACATTGGAAAACTTCTGTCGGTTGGTAATTTTTGTTTTTCTTGCATAATATTGTACTTTTATAAGAGCCGAATAGGGCTGGACATAAGGTAAAAAATATAAAAAGGTCGGATAAGTGTTTGATTTTAGGGGATTTAAGGAGGGTTTTACCTCCTTTTTTTATTCGTATTAAATGGGACATAATTGAATTTAAATGTATTAAAAATATAAAAAGGTCGGATTTAAATATAAAAAGGTCGGATTTAAATATAAAAAGGTCGGATAAGGGGTTTAAAAGGGCTTATAGGGCGTATGTAGTGGTATAGGCGAGAATGTAGGCAGGGCAAAGGATTTAAGGGCGTTTTAGGGGTGTCCAGGAGCGAGACAGGTGCGACAGGTGGCGGAAGGTTTTAAAGGGTGTTTAATGGGCGTTTAAATGGCGATTAAAAGGGGGTTAAATACTCCCTTTTTTTGTATGGTTTTGGGTGAAAAACGGCTAAAAAACGCCGTTGGGGTTAGTGTTGGGGTTAGTGTTGGGGTTAGTTTTTGCAAAAAAAAACAATGGCAGTTTATAGGGTTTTGATATGTTTTTGTTGTGAGTTGGGGTCAGATATGACAAAAAAAACGTGCAGTTTTAAAGGGTGTTTTTGAGTGTAATTTGTTGGTTTATAGTGTATTAAAGGTGTTTTTTAGTGGTTTTGAGCGAAAAAAGTTAGCCTTTTGCAGGATTTGAGAGAAAGAAAAGAGTTGTTTTAGCGTCTTTTTCGCAACTTAGCATTGTATTTTATAGGATCTAATTCTGCAACCTTGATTGCGAGTGTTTCTGCGTCAAAGGTTTGTTTTCTTTGTGTGAAAACTGCACCAGGCGAAGCGCTGCCACCATCACTTGTTAGTCTTTCTATAATTCTTGCTTGTGTTTTATTGGTTGCTATGAGAGTGTTGTTGCTTTCGGTGAGTATGCGATTTAAGTTTTCTAAGTCTTGGATTCGCTTTTGTAATAATGCTATTAGAGAATCGTTATTGCCAGGTGCTGGCGTTTCATCGAGCTGAGGATCTTGTATTTTTTCTTTTTCTTCAATATTGATTTCTTTTTGCGGAATATTACTTAGTAATGATTGTAATATTCCGTATTTTGTTTTAGGAATTACCCTTCCTGCTTCCCAATTTTGTACGGTTTTGAGGTGTACTCCCAGCATTTCCGCAAGTTTTGTTTGCGAAACTCCTAATTTTTTTCTAATTTCTTTAATATCTAAATCACTCATAAATAAATAGTTACAAAATGCGTTTAAAAATAAATGCGAAATATTATCCAAAATGTTTTGTTGGATAGATAATATTACGTATCTTTGCAACGCATTCATAAAGGAAACGCTGACAAATTTACGGAATTTGAGCGAGAATGCAAAACAAAAGAAAAGGAAAGATTGTTAAAGTCAAAAATTTAAAATAAAAAGAGATATGAAAATAACAATAGTAACAAGACCATGCAGACCAGAAAAAATAGAAGTGATAAATGAATATTCTTTTGTCTGCAGAATGCAGAGTAAAAAACTGAAACTTGCTGGCGGAACAGAACGCAGAGAATTTTACCTCACATGTCCTTATGTAGCATCGCAATTGTGCAGAGTTCTAATGGAAAAGGGCATTGAATTTATGGTTGAATATTCAAGATAAGGCAATGCAAGATATAGTAATGATAGTAATGTACGTGTGTATAGTGATGCTGGTGTGGTTGAGTTGTGGGGTTGTGGCAGGTATAGTAAGAATAAAGAAGGAAGAGAGTAAATCAAGAAAACAATATGAGAGATGGAAAAAGTAATAGCAATGATAATAGGTTCTATTGGATTAGCGATGCTGACATGGACCGTAGTTAGTTGGGTAACGAGTAATATCAAGAGAGAGTTAAGAGGATTAGAGAAAAGGCTGTATTTAAGCTCTAAACAAAGAGACTTAGAAAGTCTTAAGATGTTAATAGCGGTTACTAATGAGATTAAACAAGAAGAGAAAGAAGAAAACAACAATGAGAAAGATAGAGAGAATAATAAAGGTAGATAGTGTAGCGAAGGAGGGATTGGCTAAGGCGTTTCAGGTGACAACGAGAGCCATAGCAATGGCTCTCGCCTGGGACACAGACGGAGATTTGGCGAAGAAGATACGCCACGTAGCTATGAAAGAGTATGGTGGCGTGCTATGGGAAGCGACAAAGAAAACTTATAAAGATATTTAAAGAGTGTTTAAAGGGTGTTTAAATCATTTTTAATGTTTGTTTAGTTAAAATTCAAATTGCGGTCCTGAGAAAGCCGTAGGCTCGGCAAAGCCGAAAACACTGCGAAAGTAGGTGGCAAGCAGAATAGAATACAGAGAGGTGCGAGTCCTCTCCTGCTTCAAAGAAAAAAAGTAAAGTTAAAAGAATTAATTTAAATCAAAAAAAAGAACAGTCATGGGAGTATTTAGTGAAGCGTATTTAGAAAAAATGTTGAACAAGGTTATAGACAATGCCAAGGAAGGCAGAAAGACTTTGTTTGTGTTTAATATTAGCGGTCGTGTTTGGTACTGGAACACGCCAAACAACACGGTGATAATGCCGAGCATATCAACTTATTGCTCAATGGCAAAAGAAGGAACAGTTGAGCCAGTGAGAATAGAAGATACTTATTATTTTGATTTTGATGTAGAAGATGAATTCGTGGGGTTCTTAGCAAGTTAGGAGATGAGTAACAACTAATCATAATCTTTTATTTGTTTTTTATTTTTATTTATTGAGGTTCCGCCAAGGACCGAGGAGACAGGCAGACAGAGAGGTTCGAGTCCTCTCCTCCTACAAAGAGAGAAAAGAAAGTTAAAAGATGAAAGATATGAAAAAGCACAAAAGAATAGTAATGACAGTTCTCGTTGAAAGGGAAATGTCAGAAGAACTAAGAATGAAATTAAAGCGTATAGCTTGGAGAAAATCAGTCAGTGGATGCGTTTTTTGGTCTCGTACGACTATGTTGCAAAACACAGTGATGGTCGCTTACGAGGTATATACTATCAACGGATTGACGTTCAAACAAAAGATTCGCCATTGCCTTTGCAAAGCGTTCGCAACAATAGTTAGAAAGATAGATATTAGCACCAAATTCGTCATAATCCCAGTCAATAGATAATTTGCGCTCATGGTTTTTGCAAATAGTTGTATCAACGATTTCCTTGCAAGCAAGGTAGGTGTTAAAGGCAAAAGTTTCATCATCTTGAAACTTGCCATGGTTGTAAGGCTTCATAATATATAAGTGTTTGATTTGAATTTGCAAAGATAGAAAAACCAAAAGACCAATGCAAGGAATAGAGATATATAGAGGTAGAATATGTTTTGAGGCACGTTGGCTCATCGAAAATATAATGAGTGAGCCAAACTACAAATATCATTGTGCCAAAGGAAACATTAAGGTCTTAAGAAGAGGGCACTACACTGAGCCTGCATTGGTGGACTGGGAAACAATGAGCCAAAGGATAAAAGAGAAAGTAACGGCTTTTTTAGGAAGAGATCCAAAGCGAGTAATTGAGGATAAGTCGTTGCTTAGTCAAATTCTTGAAAAGAATGAGGCTCAATGTAAGAATCTTGAATCGTGGGACTTTTTCTCAAGCATAACAGACGTGAATGGGAAGTTGTTAGACGAGGAGAAAGTTCGTAAGATGTGGAACTCTGCGAAGATAATGTTAGCGATTGATGAATGTTTACCGATAAAAAAGACAGTTGGACAAGGAAATAGAAAGCAGTCGTTTTCAATAGTGGCTGAATTTGAGAGGTTCGCAAGGATTATAGCAGATGAGTTGGTAGGCTATGAGAATACATTGCCTGCAACTGGTAGAAAGTTGTTTGACAAATATAAAGAATGGAAAGATAAGGGAGATTGTGTGTTTGTTCACGCATTGATTGGTCAAGCAGGTAACAGAACAAAGAATATTGAAGATGCTGACAAGATAAGAGCATTGGTGAGTGAGTTGGTTGCAAAAGGTAACCAACTGAGCGATGTAATGATTGAGCAGATATTGGCTGTTGCGAATATTAATGTTGATAGACGTAGAATTGGAGAGATTAGAAGGGAGTTTGAACTTGTGAATATGCCACAAAGAAAGGGCTTGAAAGTGTATAACAACACTGTGAAGATGCAGGCCGACAGAAGAAGACCAAGTCAGCCTATGCTTATGTGGGTGAGTGATGGTTGGGATGCAGAGCTTTATTACGACAACGGAAAATCGAAATACAACAGGCTGAACATCGTGATGGTGATTGATGCTTATAACGACTATATAATGGGTTATGCCATTGGAGAAAGGGAGTGCAGTGAGTTGATTGTAGAGGCTTATCGAGATGCGATATATCATGCAGAGGCTTTGTTTGGAATACCTTTGATGCCATGGCAGATACAATCGGACAATTACGCTAAAAAATCGTTACTGCCTTATTATTCGGCGATATGCAAAGACTACACTCCTGCAAAAGTGGGTAACGCAAAGGAAAAGGTGATTGAGCAGTATTTCCGCACAATTCAAAGCAAATTGCAACTACTTCCTAACTACTCAGGACACAACATCACTGCTAAGAAGCAGGTTAATGACGACTTCTTGAACGCAAATGCAAAGAATGGTTTGATACCAGATAGAGAGGGAGTGATAAGACAGTTGCAGGCCTTGGTGGAAGTAGAGAGAGCTGAAAAAAGAGTGGCATTGTTCAGAGGCTGGGACGAGAGAGTGAAAGAGAAGGTAATAATGCTTGATAGAGGCAAATACTTAATGCAATTCGGTGAGAGAAGCAAAGGAAATATGCTTACTCCTAACGGACTTAAATTAGTGAGAGAAGGTGTTGAGTATAAGTATGAGTGCTTTGATATTAAGATGCGTGAAATGCGAGGTGAAAGATGGACTATCTGTTATGATATGAAGAATATGAACCATGTAGCAGCACTTTCGGAAGATGGAAGAACTCGTTTTGTACTTGAATCAAAGCAAAAGGTAGCAATGGCGTTGGCAGATGCTACGGAAGAAGACAAAGCCATACTACTTAATATTGGAGTATTTAACAGAAGTTTAACTAATTATGTGACTAAAACAAGGGTAAAGAATCAAGAATTAGCAGGAGAATATATAACAAAGCATCAATTAGAGGGAACGTTAGCAGGCAGACTATTAACTGACGGAAAGGGACAACATAAAGATTTGAAATCAGCAGAGAGAAAGAAATTAGCCGAGGCAGTGGAATATGAAGAAGTGACAGTAAGCAGAGAGGAAGAAAAGCAAACAATAGTAAGAGAAGAAAAAGTAAGAAAGATAGATATTTATTCAAAATTATAAGAAATGAAAAAGCAAGTAAAAGAAGCATTAGAGAAATTAGTTGAAAGAAAAGGCAGTCAAGCGAAAGCAGCAGCATCGTTACGTGGCGTGTCATCAGCGACAATAAGCCTTATCGTATCAGGTAGAGGTGATGAAGTAAGAGAGTCAATGTGGCTGAACTTGGAAGAGCAGTTGTTTGACACAAAGCAAATGAAGGTTGCTGAGACTGCAATATACACAGAGATGACAGCCTTATTAGCATCAGCACAGGAAGATAGATTAGTTATGTCGCTTATTGCAAATGCTGGTAGCGGAAAGACATTCACCAGTAAGCAATATGAGGTAGAGAATAAAGAGGTGTTTAGAGTAGCGTGTTCGGAGTTTTGGACAAAGAATGATTTTGTAGATGAGTTGCTCCGTAGCCTTGGAGAGAGTCAAGACGGATATACCAAAAAGGAAAGAATCAACAGAGCAATAGAGGTTATAAAAAAGAAAAGACGTCCTTTATTAATCTTTGACGAGTTTGACAAACTTAACGACAATGTATGGTTCTTTTTCATCACATTATATAACGAGTTGGAAGATAAATGTGGCATAGTGTTACTTTCAACAGATTATATAATGTTTAGAATAAAGAAAGGCTTGAGATTAAACAAGAGAGGGTATAACGAGTTCTGGTCAAGACTTGGGCGCAGATGCGTGAAATTAGAGCCTATTGCGTATGAAGATATAAAAGCAGTGTGTGAGGCTAACGGGATAAAGAACAGCAGCGCAATTGAGGATATAGCAAACGACAGCGAGGGAGATTTGAGAAGAGTTGCGAGAAGGATTTATTCAGCAAACAAAAGAGATATGTAATTTGTTAAATAGCAGGTATGAGAAAAACAAAATATTCAGCGAAAGAGTTACAAAGATTAGAAGAAAAGGTGTTGGACTTTTCTGGAGAATGGGAAGACCTATGTGGAAAGCCTGCGAAAAGGGGTGCTTGGATTGTTTGGGGGCGTTCGTTTAGTGGAAAGACATCATTCTGTGTGCGTTTGGCGAGGTATATTGCGAGTCTTGGAGAGAAAGTGGCGTATTTATCTCTTGAAGAAGGAGCGGGCATATCAATGAAGAAGGCTTGGGAGAGAGAAAATATGACTACTGAGAATGATAGATTGAGCCTATGGGCTGAGATGAATCTTGAAGAGTTTAAAGAAGAGCTTAGGAAACAACGTAGTCCAAAGGTAATAGTAATAGATAGTTTGCAGTATATCGGTATCAATTATGCCGGGTATAAGGCGTTGAGAGAAGAATTTAGAAACAAGTTGTTCATCTTTATATCACAAGCAACAGAGCAAAAAGAACCAATGGGAACAACAGCTGTCAAGATAAAGTATGATGCAGGTGTTAAGATACTGGTTGACGGTTTTGTGGCGACAGCATTCAGTAGATATGGAGGTGGACGACCAATGAAAATATGGAGTTATGGAGCAAGTCAAAACACAGCAAAGACAGAAGAAAAGTACGAAAGAGCCTCAGAAGAATGGGACGAAAGACATTTGGCGAAAGAGAGTGATAGCAGTGATTGGAAAGTACCTGGAGATAATGATGGACGAGAAGTATTTGAATGGGACGAAGGAAGAGAGGATTGACAGAATAAAAGCAATAGCGTGTAGAGGTGGAGAGAAAGAAGATTTTAATAGTCTTGATGTTACGAGATTAAGAGCAATATATAATACATTTAGAGTAATGAATAAAACAACAGAAAAAACAATGGAGGTAGCTTATGAATGCTTACGTTAGGAGTGAAAGATTGGACCTTGAAGAAAAGTTAGAGGTGCTTTATGAAGAGAGAAAGCAAGCAATAGGAAATGTGGAGAAGTTTATGGAGATATGCAGTGAGATTAATGCAATAGCTTTGAAGTTCCACACATGGAATAGCAGAAATAGAAGGTTTAGACCTGGTTCAAGAACAGAGTCTGACTTTGGCGTTAAAGTGATGTTTAAAAATTATAATTAACAACAGTATGGAAGGAATTAAACTTGAAGACTTATCAAAAGAGCAATTAGATGCTCTTATGAAGCAAGCAGAAGAGAGAAGACTTGCAGAAGAAAAGAAAAAGAAAGAAGATAAAGAAGCTTATCTTCAAATGGTAGATGAAGCGATTTTGGAAAGCATACCTGAATTGAGAGAAATCAGCGAGAAACTGCAGACTGCAAAAGCAAAAGTGTTTGCAAGATTTGAGAAACTGATTGAAATAAAGGAAAGCCTATATAAGGTAAAAGACAATCAACAGACGCATACTTTTACAACTCAAGATGGAAAGTTGTCTCTATGTCTTGGTAGCAGAACAGTGAACGACTACGACTCAACGCTTGACAGTGGAATAGAGAAAATAAAGAACTACATCGGAAGTCTTGCGAGCGAGGGAAATAACGAGGAACTAATGGAAATGGTAAATTCGCTATTGAAGCTTGACAAGAATGGAAATTTGAAACCTTCACGCGTCATGGAACTTACACAACTTGCAAGCAAGATAGATAACGTTGATTTCAAAGAAGGGGTTGCGATAATTCAACAGGCGTATCAGCCGAGAGCTACATGCCAATTCATCACCGCCTGTGAGAATAAGGAGACAGGTAAAGAGTATATTCCACTTTCAATATCAAGAATATGAACTACATTAAATATAGCGTCAGACCAACGCAAATACAAAATAGCGTAGCGATAATAAGCTACGCTTTGCCTGACGATAGAGGCGTAAGCAGACTGTTATCTGTTGCATGGAATGGAGAAGCAGCAGACTTTTTCAAGCAAGTAACAATGCGAGAAATTCCTTCTACAATAACGTATGTTCAAGGTAACATCCCTGCAGAGATGATGCCCTGGAAAGCCGTTGGATGCGAAATTAAAGATATAAGTAATTTAGATTTGTCTTTTAACCATTTTTGGCAACTTTATGACAGAAAAGTTGGTAACAAAGCAAGAGTGGAGAAGAAATGGAATGAGTTGAAAGTAACAGATAGAATATTAGCTCTTGGTGTTGTTGTTAGGATGCAAAGATATTACACCGAGAGAAATTTAGGAATTCCATTCCCGGAGACATTTCTGAATCAGAGACGATGGGAGAACTTATTTGAGTGATTAATTGTTAAAAAGAAAGAATTATGAAAAGTATAAAGTTAAAGATGACGCCACAAGAAATCAAAGGCTTGTCAAACCTAAGTAAGATGCTTATAGGTGCAATGGAAAATTCTCAATCGCATGTTGCATATATTAATAGTAAGGTGTTGTTTGAGTTCTATAAGAAGTTGGAAGAGAAATTGCCATATTTCAAAGCTCCAGTAACTATCACAATAGGCTTGGAGAAGATGAGTATATTTGCTTTGGCGAGTTCTTCGGTAAACATCGTTGAGAACTTACCACCATACGAGTATATGATATTGTCGTCTATATCGGAAGCAATAGATGTGGCAGTGAGAGAAGATAAGAGAGCTATTGAAGCATATAGAAATCAAATAGAGAGATAGAGATAGAATATGAGCAAGAAGAATATCAATAAGCAAAGGTATTACGATAAGGTGAGGCGTTTGGCTTACGACAATTATTGCGGTTGTTGGAAGGAAGTTTGGGCTAAATTGGTATATCCTACTTATCCTATGAGCTATGATGTTTTTTTGCGAATTATCCACAAAAAAAACAAAGGCGATGAAGTATAAAAGGAAGAAGAGACTGACAGAATGGCGAGAGTTTTGGAGAAGGATTTTGTTCGGAGACTTCGCTGATATGGTAGATTGGAAAATAAGGAATAAGCAATGAACAAGAGTGAGATTAAGAGAAGGTGGCAGTTGATGATGAAAAAGATTGCTAAGGATATTGGGGATGAGTTTGATCAGAACTTTGAAAGAAAAGCATTTTTTGATAAGAAATGGAGAGATAGGAAATTTGGAAATAGAGGCAGTTTATTGGTAGCGACAGGACGATTAAGGAGCTCCATCGCAACGAAAACGACGCTTAATAGCATTATATTTGCTTCTGACACTCCCTATGCGAGCATTCACAATGAAGGAGGTGTTATCGAGGTAACGAAGAAGATGAAAGGATACTTTTGGTATATGTATGGACAAACAGGCTACGAGCCTTATAAGGCTATGGCGATGAAGAAAGAAGGAAGTAAGATAGTTATTCCTCAAAGACAGTTTATCGGCTATGATAAGACAATAGATAAGATAGTGGAAGAACATGCTCAGGCAATGGTGGAAGATGTAATTAAAGAACAATTAAAACAATTTAAACGATGATTAAAGAAGTGTTAATAGCCGTTGAAGAGAGGCTGAAAGAGATTAAAGAATTAGCATATATAGATGTAGATTGGGGGCAAGGCGACAAACAACCGCCAGCGGTGAAATTTCCTGCTGTATTGCTCGGAATGAACAGAGAAGATGTAGATGAGCATTTGGGTGTGAGAAGCTTTGTGGGAAGATGCGAGTTAAGCGTTAAGCTGTTGATGCTAACACTGAATAAAGAAGATAGGTATGAAGTATATGACTTGGTTGATCGAATCAAAACAACGCTTCATAGTAAGCATATCGACGGATATCATGCAATATACGAAGGCTGTCAGATGTACAGTAGAGAAGATGGATTGAAAGAATGTGTGATGAACTTCAGTGTAACCGTTGGAACGATGAAACAAGAAAGAGGACGATTAGTGCAATTTGATGTAAAAGGGTAAGGTTATGATGACAGAAGAAGAGAAACAAAAGAAATTAGACAGAAATCCAACGATAAAGAGATTTGCGAGAAGTAAAGATTTTAGCAAGTGTGGAAGATTGGTGTCAATGGCATATCAGTTACATTCAATAGCGAATTCTTTCACGGAAGAAGCAACAGAAATTATGGGTAAATATGGCTTGATGAGATTTGAAACTAAATTATTAGATACCAGGCTAACAAAAGCTTTCGATAATTATCATAGACACGTGAATGAGATGTTTACAACTCAAGACGTTAAAGAGGCTGTATGTTGCGATTTTGAGAATCTTGAAAAATTTTGTAGAAAATATATGAGAATAGATGATGATGATAGAGGAGAAATTAAAGGAAATGAAAGCTGAGATGCAGAAGCTCGGCTTGGCTAGAATAGAATTTAACTTAGCAGGAAGTAAGTATATAATAGAAAAAGATGAAAAAGCAAATGAAGTTAGAATTGTAGAGAAATGGGAAAAAAAGAGAGAAAAGTCAAGCTTATAAATCCAATTGAGCTTAAGAAACTGAAAGAAGGAGAGAAAATATCATTAGTGTTCAACAATTTACAGATATATACAGGTATATTCGTGGAGTTAGATAATGAGGATGAGAATGATGTAACGATAATGCTAAGATCTGCGAAAGGTAATTGTGGGGGTTTTCCGATGAATAGATTGATTGGATGGTTTAAAGGAGAATAAATATTATGAAAGGTAGAGTATATTTGAGTGGCAAGATAACAGGTTTGCCGATGGAAGAAGTGGAGAAAAAGTTCTCGGAAGCAGAAGAATATTTTAAAGAAAAGGGTTATGAGGCAGAGAATCCTTTGAAAATATCACCATATAAGGAAGGTAAGCAGTGGCATGAGTATATGATGGAGGACTCTCAGTGCTTATGGAGTGTGATGCAATAGCATTGCTTGATGACATTGAGCATTGCAAGAGTGCTGGAATGATAGTAGAGTGTATATTCGCTTCGCAGATGGAGAAGGTTGTGCTGAAGAGGCATGAAGATGGAAGATTCTGCTTGTGAGCCGTGGCATAAAAAAAGAATTATTAACATTAAAAGTATAGTGATATGAAGAAAGTTTTGAAATGGTTAAAACAAGCTATTCAGCTTGATGGAGTGCTGCATTTTTTAGCCTGTGCAGTGATTGTGTTTACATTTTATCCATTGTTGGATAATGTAGGAAATGCAGTGATAGTTGCGACTGTTGTTGCAATAGCGAAAGAGTATTTTGATTTGCTTATCAAGAGGTCAAACACTTGGAAACATTCGCTCAAAGATATTCTGTTTGATGCGATAGGCATAGGTTATGCAGTGTTGTTTATTGTTTATCTGTATTAAGAAAGGAGGTTGGTATGAAGAAATAAGAGTAGTGAGCTTTGAGCTTTGAGCAAAGAAAGATTATGATTAAAAAAAGATGTTAAAAGCGGGAGAAATCCCGCTTTTTTTATTAAAATTTTTCTCGGTGTAAATCAGTGAGTTATGATATTTGATTAAAAATAATTGCAAATTTATTTGGTGGGTATGCAAAAACGTTGTATTTTTGCAGTGTAAACAAAACGAGATACTAATTAAAAAAAAGAAAAGACATGAACACAATTTTAGTAAAAGCAATTGAAAAAGGTTTTGATGCAAAAGCATTATTTAAAAAAGGTTACTCAGTAGAAGATGTAGTAATAGAAGCAGAAGACTACATAATAGAAACTACTCCAAAGAGCGAATGGAAGTTTGAACAATGTGATTTATATTGTGGAAAAGTACAAGGGTTTACTTATAAAAACAAAAACGCATCTGGCGATATTTTCCACTTCACTCACCACAAAGCAGAAAAAGAAATGTATTTCAAACAAGAATACAACGAGGAACTTCAAAAATATATTTATACTCCTATTGATTGGTTTGAGGTAAACAAAGAAGAAGAGGAAAATATAGCTTACATCTTTGTTTATGAAACAATAGTTGATGAAGATACAGCAGAGGTGTTAAGACTTTACGACTATTTAGGTAAAGATTTTCAAGCAGTATCTTAGTATTAAAATAAAAAAAATTAAGATATGGCAAGACCAAGAAGAAATGAAAATGTAGCTTCTCTCTTCGGGGAGAAGCTCAAAGAAAGACGAGTGGAACTCGGCTTATCGCAGAAGAAGTTAGCAGAGATGTTGGAAATGCACTCTAATAACATAATAGAAATAGAAAAAGGACGCAGAGGCTTGACTGTTGATAGCCTTGTAAGATATTGCGAAGCCTTGCAAATGGAAGTAGAATTAAAGAGAATATAAAAAACGCCTCGCAAGTATGCTGTCCATGGACTCGCCTGCGAGGCTTATTATTTTTTGATAGTTCCTATAGTAATCATAGTGGCTATAGACTTTTTTTTACAAAAAACTTGACAGATGTCGCTTTTTGTTGTATTTTTGCAAACGGAGGAAGGGAGTAAACGGTTAAGACACTACCTTGCTCCCCTTTTTTTATATATCTCCTCTATTAAAAATATAGGCATCGTCATTATGAATAATAATCACTTCTTTAATGCTCGGATGTCTTTTTATTCTGGATTTAGTTTGTTTTATAGCGTCATCAAGAGAAATCTTACCGGTATTCTTTATTACAACATAAGGAGCTTGATCTTTTGCCTCTTTGATACTTTTCCCTAATCTATCAGGCTTATCAGATGTTACGACTTTGTATTCTTGATAGATGTTGCGAGATAAATTCCATGTATCAGGACTTTTTACCTTGAAACCTCCATCTATTCCAAGCATCATTATTTCTGAATTGGTTTTTTCTGCTACAATTTTAGCAAGGTCAATGTTTTTGGTTTTTTCTGCCTTGCTTTGCTCTGTCGTTTGATATACTGCTCCGTTGTTTTTGTCTGACTTCCATATTCTTGTATATTCATCGTTTGGATTAAGAATGCTTCTTATTCTTTTTGCATCATTAGTCTTGAAGTATGGGTGCTTAATCATGAATATAACATGTTCTTTGCCTGGATTGAAACGAAACATTGCTGCTTTGTTCACGCCATCGGCATTTGGCTTATAGGTGGCAGCACGGCCTCTTGCGATAGCCTCTGACTCGTTTGTTGGTTCGTATCGGTCTTTATTGACTTGAACGACATTGCAGCGACAATTCCAACCGTTAGGAGGAAAATATTCATTCCAAAAGTCTGAAGAAACCGGAAGTGTTATTCTGTCAAGGATACGATGTTCTTCTCTCACACGTTCATCATGAGCAGTTCGATATTGAAGATAGAACTCATCGCCGTCTTGCAGGAAGTTATTCCACTTTCCTGCCGCTTGAGCTGAGCGAACGGCAAAGTTATATTCTGCATTAAGGTATGTTTTGTTGTAGCTGGTGTCAATCGTTTGAACATCCTTTAAAAAGCGATTAAAAGGCTTGATATGTCCGTCATCGTCGTGCAACAGGCGCGATGCTTTGTCGAGTTGCTGGTGTGTTTTGAAGCCTGAGAAAACAAAGGTGTTATTCTTAAGATACATCTTCATAGCCTCAGGAATGACGTTATCCTTAACGCCAAAATCAACTGCTTCAGAGAAAGCCTCGTAGGTGCTTTCAATTAAAGGCTTGACTTCTTCTTCCTTGAGATATTCAGCCTTATAACCCCCTCTCCTATGAATGAAACGAACGGCAGATTTGAAGGCGTTTGCAATCTTCTCGAATAAAGACTTAGATATGCTGTAATTGGTAGCGTTGAGCGTCATCAAGCTCTCGGTGTCGGAATAACATAGTTCTAAGGCAGCGTCAAGAGCAGTATAGTAGTCTTGTTCCTCTTGACGCTTTAAACGAAAAAATCTTTAACCGAGGCTTTGTTTTTTTCTTCTATTGGTTGTCCAAAAGACTTAGCTCCTAAGACTGGTATGCCAAAGGTGTCTTTAATCCATTCAGTGTCGATGTCGTAATGTGTAGCGAGTTGAAGTGTCTGAGCGAATAGCTCAGAGTTATCTGAAGGTGTAACGTATGAGAGAACTGCATTCGATAGGTTGGAATGAACCAAGCCTAAGGCAGGTAAGAAATGAGCGTTAAGAGTATCTGCTATATACTTCTTATCTCTTTCTATTATGTTGTCGGTGATTTCCTGGCTTGCAGACTCCTTAGCGTTGGAACCATTCACAGTATCTTGGCCAATAACAGCACCACAGATAAGAAGAGAAAGCTCATTTGTACATAAGTGTATTAAATTTTCATAAACTTCTCCATTGGTTGCGTTAGTGCTTGCAAATCCCATATCATCGTCAAGGTCTAAGACATAGCTTGCTCCCGAGCCTATGTTAGCAAGAGCTTGCTGATATTTAGCAACGAGTTCTGGGTCTTGAGTATTGGTCTTTATGTAGCGAGGAGGCATGCCGTAGATTTCACAGAGTTCTGACCAGCAAGCCTGTGCAAATCGCTTGAAAAGAACATGAGGCACTGCTTGTTTAAGGATGCCGTCATCACCGTGATTGAACTCGAAAAGAGTTTTGTTATACCAAGGGTGATCTCGGAATGACTCTTTGCCGATTTCTCGGTAATAGAAGCCGTTTCTTGGGTCAAAGTAATGACGCTGAAAAACTTGCTCAATATCGGAAAGTGTTGGATTTATGGAAAAAATGGAATAGCCGTAGAAGATAGAATCAACACAAAGTTCTATTGCTTTATTGATAAGATGACGTTGCTCAGGAGTAAGCTCTATTTCTTTGTCGCCATTTTTCAATTCGTAAGGAGCAGAAAGTATCTTGTTACGTCTTATCTGCATTTGTGACAATAAATGAGCGTCGAGAGTTATATTATTGTAGAGCTCTTGCAATTTATCCCACATCGGATCTTGTGGTCGTAAAGTCTTGTTTATTGCCTGCGTCCAATCTGCAATGTCTTTTCTTGTAAATGACTCTCTATATATTGCTATTCTGTTAGCTATGCTTGGTGTTTCTTCTTTTACTTTTTTTGCCATATTGATTAGATATAATGGTTAAACTTTGGGTGGCTTGAAATTTGCAAGGTACCTCCTTCAACCTCTCCACTTTCGTTTTTGATTTTTGGAAGGTCGAGAACTAAACTGCCTTCTGATACCTTAGTGAGATAAGATATAGTATCATTATATAACTCTCTATACTTATCATAGAGAATATCTACGTTTGCTAACTTGATAATTCTCCACACAGCAATCGTTTTGACGAACTCAACGATAAGAGGTTCTCTGTCTTCTCCTTCTGCGGAGAATATCTCGGCTACATTGTAACGAGTAGCAAGGTATGATTTAACCTCTGCTATTGATGAGTTAATCGCAGATAATGTAATAGAACTATCTTGCTCAGTGATTGCATGAAGCTGATAGTCGTACATATGTGTGTTTAATTCTGTCGGTCTTAAATACATATTAAATATCGTTTAATCGTTCTTTAATCATCGTTTAATAAGCTCTGCTATGTCTTATTGGATTTGCTTGTGTAAGATTGGAAGTGCTGGCATCTTTGCGTTGAAGTAGATAAATTGCTCCTTCCAAAGCGTCTGGAGCGTCATCATGAATCTTTGAACCACGTTGAAACATTAGCAGTTGCTCGACAAGAGTCTGCATACCCTTGCTGTCTTTTTCTCTTTCATTAAAATAGATGATGCCTTGAGAGAATATGGGTTCTAAGGCTTCTATTCTTGCAAATTTGTCAGGCTTTTTTCGGCTGTCGCCTCTTAATGCTATTAAATCTCCTTTGCCTTCTCCGAATTTTCTGAATTCTTCCAAGTGCATAGATTGGATAAAGTTGCTTTCCATATAGAAATATACTGCGTTGCCTTCTGCGAAGTCTCTAATATTGTACAGCCATTCGTACATGGTGCTGACGCTTTCTTGAGAAGCGAATGCTTTAAGCACATGTAGATAACCTTCTTTTGTTTTACCTACAAGTATTGTTGCTTTATAGTCATTATTTGAGCTATTCTTAAAGCTCGGGTCAGTATAACAAATTAGTCGTCTATATTGACGGAAAGGTAGTGGCTTGGTATATTGTATTTGGTCAGCTTTGAAGATTGCACCTTCTGTGATAGGGTTATTCATATACTCTTTTTGAAATGAGCGCTCGCCTTGCGCTTGTCGCAGTTCTGTGATTTCTTCGAGAGTTTGTGCCTCTGACCAGGAAGGCTTTCCGTGTCGGTCTAAGATGTTTACCTTGATATGCTTGTATGTTTGGTTTTCTGCAAGTTTTGCAAGAACAGATTTATTAGATATTCTATTGCCTACGAGTATGAATCTACCTCTACCAACTTGCATCGTACCCATTAAGGCTTCGTTTACCCAATCGGTCAATAATGATACTCTCGCATCGTTGCGACAAAGTTCGTCATCGTCAATATCGTCTATCACTATATAGTTTGGTCGTAAGCCTTTGTATTTCACGCCACGAGGCGATTGACCACGTCCACAAGAGAAGAAGAAAGAGCCTGAGGCTGTTATCATCTCGCCAGCTGAACTTGACAAAATCTTCATCTTATCGCCGTAGTCTTGACGCAAAAGTTCATTGGTTAGGAGCTCTCCTTGTATCTCAGCAAGTAGTCGGTCAGCCATTTCTTCGCTTTTAGACACAAGCACCATACATAGTTGTTCGTCTTGCGTAAGCATAAGCCATAGAGGTATCATAAGGCTCATATTGGTTGATTTGGCTAAGCCTCTCGCCCACTCAAATACGGCTCTTAAGCGTTTGTTTCTTTTGATTTCCTCTGCCGCTTGAACGTGAAATTTGGCTGATGGAGCAGTCGCAAGGTGTGGGAAGTAAGTCTTGACAAAGAAAGCGTATGACTTACGAGCTTGCTCGATTCTGTCGGCTTGATTGGTAGTCGATATTGGAGAATGGAGAAAACTATCGCTCATAATAAGCGATTTTCGACTTTCCCAAGCCTTTTCCCAATTTATTTTCTTATTCGTTTTCTCTCCTACCATACTACACTACCTGCTTTAAAAATTTATCTTGAGACTCTACCACGATTTGCAAGACTTGTGGCGTTATCTTTGGGTTAGTTGTAGCCTGCATGCGAAGGTGGTCGATAAACTTAGTCATAACCTGGAAGTAGTCGTTGATTGTGAGTTGAGATTTGTTTAATTCTCGTAGTTGTTTGCAATATTTGGCTAAGGCATCGGCTGAAAGTTTGCCTTCGTCTATGTCGGAATTTATCTTCTCTAATATCTTAGGCACAAGGCTATCAACAGAAAGAGATAAAGAGGCTCTTTCTCTCTCCCATTCTCCCTTCTTTACCCAGCCAGTAAGAGTGCTGGTAGGTATAGATAGCATCTCTGCTATCTCTTTTTGCGACTTATTACTCTTAACATAGAGCTCTCTCGCTGATTGCTTTATCTTTTCATTGTATTTCATATCTGCAAAAATATATTGGAAAATGAATTTTTATAAAAAAAACCTACGAAACGTCGGTAATTTAACTAATTAAGCATAAAGCATAATACTTTTGCGACATGGAAAAAGGAAAATTAACATTTGTATTGAGTGATGAGTCAGTGAACTCGCATGGCACCTGGGTGAAAACATCAGGAATAAACTTGGATAGATTCAAAAAGAATCCTGTCATGCTATGGTCGCATGACTCGGCATTCCCACCTATTGGGAAGTGGGAGAATATAAGATTTGAAGGAGATAAATTGTTGGCGGATGCTGTATTTGACGAAGATGATGCTTTGGCTCAAGCATTCAAGAGAAAGGTAGAGAGTGGCTTGTTGAAGGCTTGTTCGATTGGATTCTACGCAAAGAAGTTCTCTTCGGATGTAGCAGACATTAAGCCAGGACAAAGATTTGAGACAATAGTAGAGGCAGAATTGATAGAATGTTCTTTATGTTCTGTTGGCTCAAATGAGAATGCAATGGTGCTGATGAACGCAGAGGGAGAGAGATTGGAGATGGACGAGAGAGGCTTTGTGGCTCTTGGTATGAAGTTGATAGAAAATAACAATAATATAGATAAGAATATGAGTGAAGAATTAACACAATTGAAAGCTGACTTACAGGCTAAGGAAAATGAGCTTGTGAAGTTAAGAGCTTTCAAACAGGCGCAGGAGCAAGCAGAGAAAGAACGCTTGAAAGAGGCTCGCAAAGAGTTGATTGAGAATGCAATCAATGAGAGAAAAATTAACGCAACAGTTAAGCAAGTATGGTTGAGATTGGCAGAAATAGACTTTGAGACTACGAAGTTGGCATTGGCAGATATGCCGTCAATAGATAGCATCGCTTCAAGAATCAAGACTCAAACAAACGAATTTGAAGGAAAGACTTGGAAAGAGCTGTATAAGGCAGGTAAACTTGAAGAATATAAAGCAAAAGACTTGGAAGGTTTCAAGGCTTTGTATAAGAAAGAATTTGGTAAAGAATATAAAGGATAAGGAGAAAAGAAATGGCATTAAACAAAGAAATTTGGATTGCGGATATAGTTGAGAATTTTTTCCCAACTAACGAATTTGTGGCTCGTTCAATAGACCACTCGATGTATGTTAATAATATGACAGTGCATGTACCTAACGCTGGAGTTGCACCTGAGGTTAGAAAGAATTTAGATGTATTTCCTGCTACTGCGAGTCGCAGAACAGATGCAGATTTAACCTACAGTATAGACACTTATTCATCTGTGCCAGTGCATGTACCTAATGCAGAGGCTGTGGAATTATCCTATGATAAAAAGTCTTCTGTTATTGACCAAATGAAGAAGTCGTTACAAAGACATGCGACAGAAGGAGTATTATATGCTTGGGCTAAGGATGGAATTACGAAAATTGCGACAACAGGCGAAAGTGTTGTGGCTCATATTCCAACAGCAACAGGTAATAGAAAGGCGTTCTGCGTGGCTGACGTGTTGGCGGTTAAGAAACAATTTGACGCTAACGATGTACCAAGTGACGGCAGATATATGCTATTAGATGCTGAGATGTACAATCAGTTATTGGAAGAATTAACTGATGGAGCGAAGATGAACTTCTTAGCAGGGGCAAATGCTGAAACTGGTGTTGTTGGTCAATTCATGGGATTTAGCTTCTACATGAGAAGCAAAGCCTTGAAAACAACGAACGCTGGAGTTAAAAAGGAATGGTCAGCAAGTGCTGCTGCTACTGATAGTGCAGCAGGATTAGCTTGGCAAGCAGATTGCGTATCTCGCGCAATGGATATGGGTAAATTCTTTATTAATCAAGACGATGCTACATATTACGGCGATGTTATGAGCTGTCAGGTTAGAGCTGGAGGAACTGCTGTACGTTCTGACAATAAGGGTGTTGTCTTAATCTATCAAGGAACTGTTGCGTAATGGTTGAGATAATAAGTATTCTTCTGAATTTGGTTTTGGGTGGAGGATTAATTGTAACCCTCTCCACCTTGAAATCAATAAGAGAGAAGGCAGATGCAGAGAGTAAGCAGAAATATCTTGATCTTTCTAAGAGCTATGTTGAGGCCTTTCAGGAGAATATCGTAAAACCATTGGAAGAAAACATTGATGAATATAAGAAAGAAGTTGCTTCTCTACGCAGAGAGGTTGCGAGGTTCAGAAAGGCTATCGAGAAGGCTAAGAGTTGTGATTATAATGATGTTTGTCCTGTTCGCAATGAGTTGCAAAAGTGCGAAGATAGAGAGGCAACAAGACAACGAGACAACGAGACGGCAGGAAGTTAGCATATTGAGAGATAGTATCGTGGTTCGTGATACCTTAATATATAAGGTATCAGGCGACACGATAAGAATCGAGCAAGTGAAATGGCGAGAGAGGATTGTCAGAGATACGGTGAGAGTTAGCGACACTGTAAGGGTGTCGGAAATAAAAGAAATAGAGAAAGAAAAGAAGGTGATTGATTGGTGGGGGTGCTTAGCGTTCTGCGGATTGGTCGCCTTCTTTATTTGGAGCATTAAAGAGAGATTAAACAACGATTAAAGAGGAATTAAAGAATGAATAGTTTTGAAATTATAAAAGGTCAAGGGGGCGCGCCAAAAGCACTACCAAATAAGGACCATGTTAGTGGGATAATTTTCTGCTACGAAACAACACCAAGTGGCTATGGCTATAAAGTGTTTGAAACAAAAGAAAGTGCTATTGCTTCTATTACAGATAGTGGTTATGAAGTAGCTAAATACCATATTGAAGAGTACTTCAGAATGCAACCTGCAGGAAGACTCTGGGTTGGATTTGCTGGAACAAACAGCGAGCTTGGTACTGAAATTGAAGCAATGCAGGAGTACGCTGAAGGAGAAATCAGGCAAATAGCAGTTTGGAATGGAACGAAACAAGCCTCAGATGCTGACATAACAGCATTGCAAACATCGGCTACGAAGTTGGAGAAAATGGGTGCTCCTTTATCTATTCTATATACAGCTATGGCTGCTGAGGAATTGACTACATCACGTAAAGCTGGTAATTGCAATGTTTCAGTGGTTATTGGTGAGGATTTATCGGTAGGAAGTAAGGCTGAGGCAATCAGAACTGCGGAATATGAAGGCTATAAGGCATTGTCTGCAATAGGTGCTTGTTTGGGTTGTGTGTCATTAGCAAGTGTGAATGAAAGCATAGCTTGGGTTAGCAAGTTTAATTTAGGGTTCTCAAGTGTCGGCTTGATTAGTGGAGTCGGTGTTGCTGATAAGACAGGATTAGACGAAAAAGGTTTCTTATTCCTTGTGAAATATGACGGAGTTGCTGGAGCGTTTTGGAATGATAGTCATACAATGGATATTGCGACGAGTGACTACAACACAATAGAAAGTGTAAGAACTATTGACAAAGCGTGCAGAGGTGTTAGAACTTATTTGTTGCCTTATCTTGCGAGTCCAGTGTACTTGAATGATGATGGAACGATGAGAGCTGATAGTTTGGCGAACTTAAAGAACGTAGCAGGTCAAGCGTTGGAAGCAATGGAAAGAGCTGGAGAACTGTCGGGCTATGTGGTTGAGATTGACGCAAAACAAAACATCTTAGCAAATTCAACTGTGGAATTTGTAATCAAGAATGTGGCAGTCGGTGTGATGAGAAACGTTAAGATAAAGATAGGATATACAACTAATATAGAATAAGGAGGTAGATATGGCGATAAATAATGGAGTGCCTTATATCAATGGTCAGTTATATGATTGGGGGCAGATAAAAGTCGGAATTGCAGGGGTAGTTATTACAGGTATAACTGCAATAGATTATAACGAGGAACAAGAAACTACTGCCGTGTATGGCAGTGGAAAGTATCCTATCGGTTACGGAAAAGGTAGAATCAATCCAAGTGGTAGTATAACACTTTTGGAAGATGAAATTGCAAGACTAAGAGATGTTGCGCCAAATGGAAGATTGCAAGATATAGCACCATTTGACATTACAGTAACATTTATCTCTCCAAACGTTGCAAAGGTTCAAACTCACGTGTTAAAGAACTGTCAATTTGCAAACAACGGAGTATCAGCAACAGAAGGCGATACTTCAATGTCGCAACAATTGAATCTTGTAATGAGTAACATTAAGTGGAAGTAATATGAAAGCAACAGAAGAACAAATAAAGGCTTGGAAAACGAAATACGACTGCAAGATATACGAGTTTACGGCGAAGAAAGAAGGCTGTGAAGATAAGGTAGCATATTTCCGTGCAATCACTCCCGAAGTCTTGGAGGCTTGGAAGAAAGCGAAAGACAGAAGCGAAATGCAGGCTAACGACATTGTTATCAATTCATGTTGGATTGAAGGCGATGAAGAAATAAGAACTCGCAATGAATATAAGCTCGCATTGTATGACTGGATCGGAGTGCTGTTAGACAAGGTAGAGGCTCAAATGGTGGAGCTATAAACCTAACGAAGATTAAAGAAGGGACTGGATTAAATGGAAGAGACAAGGCGTCGTTGGAGTTAAGGAAGATGAAGGCTGTGATTCGCTCGGTGTTTGGATTGGGTGTGAATGTGGCTGGAATGAGCTGGAATGACGTAGCAGAGTTGTACAATGACGCTCTCTTCGTTAGGGAGATGAAATATAGAGAATAGAAGAATGGCGAAAGGCGAAGTAACATACGTAGTTAAGGTAATAGACAAAGGTAACGGCATATACAAGGTTACGGAGAAGTTGGAAAAAATGGACAAAGCCGGAAAGAAGGCTGAAAGCTCCGTAGGAAGACTTGATAAGCAGTTTACTAAGTTCTTGAAGGGTGGCATGGTTGCGACATCTGTGGCTTTGATTGGAAGAGAATTATACAATCAAGGGGATGCAGCTGTGAAAGCAGCAGGTCAAATGGAGAGATATAACGCTACACTTGAGACTATGCTCGGCAGCAAAAGTGCTGCAAGAGATAGGCTTGAAGAGTATATGCGTATTGCGAAGGTTACGCCATTTGAAATGACAGAAGTTGTAGAGGCTGGGAATAAGTTGCAAGCATTAGGTAGGTATTCAGAAGATACTCTCTTAATGCTTGGAGACTTAGCTGCTGCATCGGGTAAGCCATTAGAACAAGCAATGAATGCTTACTCTAAAATGGCATCGGGTCAAAAGGGTATCGCTGTAGATATGTTCAGGGACTTGCTTATCACAACAGACGATTGGGCAAAAGCAACAGGCAAAGGCGTGAAATCAAGCGGTGAAATGGTGGCAAGTGCTAATGAACTGCTTGATGTTCTGCCGAAGATATTAAAGGACAAAGGTTTCTTTGGCTTGATGGCGAAGCAGGCAGAGACTACCGAGGGTAAGATTGCAAACTTCCAAGATAGCATATTCTCTCTACGTGCTGCAATTGGTGAAAGGCTTACTCCTACTGTTAAGAGCGTTTTAGGAGTTACGAGTAAATGGGTGAACTCATTGGAAGAAGCTGTGAAGATACCTGTTGAGCAGAAGATTGCTAAGGAGAAGGTTGAGCTGAACGTGCTTGTTGCGAAATTGGAAGATGCATGGATAAACGAAGATCAAAGAAAGAGAGCGATAGTTGAATTAAATTCACAGTATCCTGAATTTCTAAAAAGTATCAATCTTGAGAAAGACGGACTTGAAGGAGTAAGGAGTAAATTAGCTGATGTTAATGCAGAGTATGATAGGAAGATTAAACTCGCAATATACGAGAAGAAGAGGGCTAAAATAGAAGAAAAATATCAAGATGAAATATCTGACATCTTGGCTTATGAAACATGGCAAGCCATTGCTCCTAAATACAACGAGCTCGCTAAAAAAGCAGAGAAGGTTATCGGAAATAATAGAAAAGTGTATGGAGGAAATCTTTACGATGCAACGACAAATGAGAAGATTGGTAAAGCTTCTGATAAACAGATAATGCTTGCTAACGAGTTGAATGCGTATGCAGAATTTGCGAGCAGAAAGCCGTCAGAAGCTACTATGCGAAAAGCAGAAAGCTACAGAAAGCAACTCGAGATAGTAGATTCTCAGATAAACGGCTTGCAAACAGTTGCTCCTACTACATCGAATAGTGATAATAGTATCAATAGTGATAATAGTACTGTTGTTGCTGGAACTGCCGGTGGTGGAGGTAAAGGCACTACGCTTGGAAGTGGCGGAGGTAGTGGCAGAAGTGGTGGTGCTGTTGTGAATATCGCTAACTTGGTGGGCAAAATAGAAATACACACTGTTAATATGAAGGAGGGTGTGGCTGAGATTAAGAAGGTGGTAACACAAGCGTTGATGGAGGCGACAGCAGAGATATGAGTAGAGATTTGGGACAAGGCATATTGAATAACCTTAATGGGTTAAAGGTAATAACAGGCTATCAAACGCAATATGGTAGTTATCTGCAAGTCGATGAACAAGCAGACAAGAGAGAATTGCTTGTATTGAAAGCGAATGGCAAGAGTGTTACATTGGATTGCATCATTGATTGTTCTGCGACAAAGAATATAGTATCGACTGCAATCAATGGGTTGCATGGTACAATTAAGGAATGGGTTGCTGAGGGAGATGTGGCAATAAATGTAGAGGTAACGCTATTGAGTGAGGATAATCAATATCCATTGCAGAAGGTGGAAGAACTGACTGCGATATTAAGAAGTAACGAAAGTTTGCAAGTAGAGAATGAGACTTTGAATAATGTATGTGGCGTTACAAGAATTGTGGTTACTTCTTGGGCGATGACGCCAACAAAGGCGATGAACTTTCAAACTATCGGCTTTAACGCCGTAAGTGATGAAGTGTATAAGGTTGAGACTAATATAATACAATAATATATATGTTGAAATTGAGTTGCGAGATAAGAATATATAGAGAGGGTGAGAGTGCTTTGACCGAGTGGGTGATTCGTTCTGTTGAAAGCATAGAGATAACAGGTGATGGTAACTCTTTGGCTGACACCTGCAGAATCATTCTGCCAAAGGCAACTCAATGGATTGAAGGGGAAATCCCTATTCGCAGAGGAGATAATGTGGAGGTATGGCTTGGATATAATGAGAATTTGAAGCCGAGATTCATTGGCTACGTGAAAGATGTGTCGGCTAAGACTCCTACGGTTATAACTTGCGAAGATGAGATGATGAAGTTACGTCAAAAACAAGCTAAGAGAAAGGTGTATCAAAATGTAACACTATCGGAGTTGTTGCTTGACCAGCTTGATGGATTGAATGTCGCTTGGAAGAATGATATTATTTTTTCTCAAGACGTTCAATTGGGAGATGTTAAAGTAGAGGCTACTACGGTGGCAGGCTTACTTCAAGATTTGAAGAATAACTTTGGGGTTAAAAGTGGCTTCTTGGTTGACGAATATGGTCAGCCTAAGTTCTACGCATACGTGATTTATCCTGAACAAAGAAGATTGGCGGGGAAGTTTGAAGAAGGCAGAAATATAATAGAGAACTCGCTTGAATACAGAAGAGCGGAAGATGTGCAGGTGAAAGTAAGAGGTATATCTATTCAGGAAGATAACAGTAGGATTGAATATGTTGAGGGTGAAGGTGAAGAGAGAACGATATATAGGTATGGCTTAACTATGGAGGAGTTGAAGGAGGCAGTGAAGGTTGAGTTAAGAAGAGAGAAGTGGAGTGGATTAAGTGGTAACTTTGAGACGTTTGGAGAACCGAGAGTAGAGAAGTTGGATGCTGTGGATTTGGTGGTAGGCAACGCTAAAGGAAGGTATCAGGTGGAAGGTGTGAATGTGAAATTTGGCAATGGCGGTTATCGTCAGGCGATTGAGGTAAGAAGAAAATTGAGTGATATATGAGTATAGCAGAATCGATTAAGAAGATAGTTGGTAAGCAGTCGGTGGCTGACTTGGGCAAAGTGGTGAGTGTGAACTCGGAAAAAGAGACTTGCTCGGTGGAGATTGCAGGAATGGACGATGTGGTGGAGGGCGTGAGGCTCTCTGTGGCAGGTAAGAATGAACTTGGATTGCTGATTGTGCCGAAAGTGAACACTGATGTGGCTGTTGTTTGGGTTAATGGCGTGGTTCCTGTGGTGGTGGCAGTGGCAGAACCCGAAAAGGTGATGTGGAAAGGCGAAGATTTCTTTAAGAAAATGAATGAGTTTATTGAGGATTACAAGTTGCATACGCATACTATTGATTCAACAAGTTCTGTCGCTGGAACATATCCTGTAACAGGAAGTGTGTTAAAGCCAAGTAGTAGTGTTGAGGAATTTGAAATATAGACAACAAGACAACGAGACAACAAGAACTTGTAGACTCGTGGTCTTAAACAAAGATAAACAATGGTCAAAGATATATTAATAGATGCTAATTTTGAATGTGTGATGTCGAGCAACGATGTTGCATTTGGTGATGCGAAAGAGCAAGTGGTGGTGCTATTGGCTAATACGGAACAAGGTGAATGGAAGCAAGCACCATTGAGTGGGTGGAATATGAAAAAACGAAAAAATCAACCGAAGAGTGAGCTGAAGAAGTTAGTGCCTCAGGTAATAGAAGATTTGTTTGTGAATGGCATTGAGGCTAAGGTAAGGGTGATAAACAACGAAATAAATATAGAGTTATGACGACAGAAGAGATAAGAAAGGATTTAGAGAAGAAGTTTGTGATGCAGGCTTCAATGAATAGGGTGTTTGGATTGACATCAGCCGACAGAAGTAAGCCATTCAATGAATTGTTCGCAACGAATGGGGTTATCGCTACTATATTATATGTAGTAGCAGTAGTGATATCGTTGAGAAATCAGTTGTTTGAAAAATGGAAAGAAGAGATTAAAGCATTATATGAGAGTAGCAGGTATGGTACTTGGGCGTGGTGGATTGAAACCGCGAAACGTTGGCAGAAGGATTATGACACAGTAGAGATTGATGGAGAGGTAGGCTATGAAGATGTGGCAGAAGATAAGAGAATAATCAAGGCTGTAATGGTAAGGCAGAGTGGTAGAAGTATAAGCGTGTATGTGGCGAAAGAAGAAGGTGGAGAATTAGTAGCCTTAGATGAAGAAGAACTAAATCAATTTCAACAGTATTGCAATAACGTAAAGCCATTAGGGGTGTACGTGGTGGCAATAAGCAGAGATGCTGACTTAATAAATATAGATGCAGAGGTGGTATATAATGGAGAGCTGTCGCAGGATGGTATTAACACCTTGGTAGAAGAGAAATTGAACACTTACTTTTCAAATCTTAAATTTGGAGCTACGATATACAAATCGCAAGTTATAGAAGAGATAATGAGCATTGAGGGTGTGGTAGATGTAGAGATAAGAAGATTAACAGCGGTAGCAGATGATGTGGAGAATGTGATAGAGAGAAGTTGGATATTGAATGCTGGCTATGGAAGAATTAAGAATATGACGTTGAATTGCATTGCAGATAATAGTGTAAGGAGATGATAAGAATAGGTAGTTTAATGAATTATGTAGGCAATCTGTTGCCGTTTGTCTTTCGCAGAAGCAAGAGTATATCTACCTTGGTGCAGGCGTTGGTGTTGAAAATGCACTTGGAAACAAACGAGGCTCAAACATATATTGTCAGCTTAATGGAGGCTGGCAAATATAAAGGGCAGTTCCAAGTCGTAAGCGAGAGAATAAGAGAGGTGTTCAGAGATGATAGAATAAGAATAGAAGATGGTAGTGATGGGAATATTCTTGTTGTTGGTAGAAAGTCTCCTTATGTTAGGGTAATGGGTTTGGATAGAGATAGAGCATTTATTTCTCTACCGATGAACAGAACGACAGTAGGAATTGACTTTATTGTTTACGTACCTACAGAGTTAGAGAGAAGAGAGAGTGAGATTATTGCGTGGCTCAATAGCATTGTCTTGGCTGGTGTTGGATTTGAGATTAAATATGTTTAATGTTTAAAGTATATAGAATATGAATTATGTAGATGAATCAATGGACAATGTTCCAAGACAGGTGGTTCCTGGTGATTTTGGTTTTTTGTCAATGGCTGACAGACAAATTGTAGAGGCTATGGCTAAATTGATTGTAACATTGACTGGTGTGCAGGATAACAAGCCTATATTGTTAGGCTTGGTAAATGTAGAGAAGAATGATACTACTAAAACGTATGGCTTCGGTCCTGCTACATTAATGTACAATGGAATGCTGTACGAGTTGCAAAAAGTAAGAAGTGTAGGTGTTTATAAAGACTTTAAAACCTTTATGGCTGAGACTTATATAGTACCGAAAAGAACAGTGGTTGCACCTTCTCCTTTGTATGGTGAAGATTTGCAACAGAATGTCAGCGTACATTATAAATGTGTTTTTGAAACAGGTAGAAGTAATATAGGTGAAGAGTTTATATTAAGTGAGCTCCAAACGCTACCTGGTATAAGTGACGCTGAAGGAAGCTCAGGTGTTATTGCGAGACCGACATTTAACGATAAATCATTATGATAGTAGAAGTAAGTAGAGGAATGAGCCTTATAGATGTGGCGTTGCAGTTCTGTGGCGATGTGGATAAGGTGGTAGAGATTGCAGAACTTAACGATATTGCAGTAGATTGTGTTGCTAAAGGCAATGAAGAGTGGCTTGTTCCTGACGAAAAAAATGTAATAGCTGAAAGGATTAAGAGTAGTGGTGCTGTTTTTTGCACTGGTGCAGTTGTATAAAAGAACAAAAAGAATATGAAGGAGAAAGTGGAAGTTTTTCAAGGTGAAGACCTTGTGATGAGATTGCAGGGGAACGAGAACTTGAATCTTGACAATTATGATTTTGCAGTGGCATTCACAAAGTGTTGTTGCTGTAAGGTGGTGAAAAAAGAGGATTGTAAGCAGTTAGAGGCTGGTGTATATGAGTGTGTTGTCTCGGCTGAGGAAACTGCGAGTATGCCGACAGGCTTATACGATGTCGAGATGAAGGTTGAAGGCGAGAGAGTGAGAATCGCCGTAGCAAAAAATGTAGTATTAATTAAAGAAAGTGTGTTTAGATATGGAAAATAGAGAAGGTGTAGTAATGGAAAACGAAAATGCGAGAATAGAACTTGATTTCTCGGTAGGAAAGCAAGGTGAAATTGGTCCTCAAGGTCCTCAAGGAGAAAGAGGGGTTGATGGTCTGCCAGGTAAAGATGGTAAGAGTGCTTATCAGGTGGCTGTTGATAATGGCTTTGTTGGCTCGGAGACTGAATGGCTGGAGAGCTTGAAAGGAAAAGATGCTGAGGGGGGAACTGCTCCATCAGGCTTGATAGAGGTAACACAAGCAGAATTGAAGGCTTTGATTGATAGTAACTCTTTGGTGTATTTGCAAAGGTATAGAGTTGTAGACTTTGTAACGAAAATATATGAACATCAGAATGATGATGGAACTACCTTTAAATCGGCTGAGCATCAATATGACTTAGTGGTAACTGCAGATAGTGAGAATACTATTAAGGAAGAAGCTACTGCTATGTTGCATGAAGGTGATGTGTATTTTCAGGAAAATGATGTTCTTGCTTGGAAGTTGAACATTAAGCTGATTGATGATAAAGCTCCTGGTCCTTACAAGGTAGAAGGTAGTTACATATATGTAACTCATATGATTGACCAGAATAAAAATGAATGTCCATACGACTTTAAGAATATCGTAATGGAGAGAGAGGATTGGAATTCTCAGGTAAGAACTCGATATACTTTTCATTATGTGGAAACTGGTAGCGATGGGTCTAATTCGCCTTCTTTTGTTAACAATAAGATAATAAATGAAATTGTATTTGATGAGTATAACTTTAAATTTTTCACGGCAACGATTACGAGCCAGCAAGGGGCTAAAAACAATAGAATAGTGTTTAAAAACACTTTTGCTCGAGTAGAATTAGGTGGCGAAAATAATTATAGTAATACGATTAATTGTGATATTGATTGCGATTATCCAAGGATTATAACCTCAGGAGAAGCAACAACCGTCATTGTTGATAAGAGGTCAGATTTGAAAATTACATGTGGCAGTTTAAAATATGTTAAGTGTTATAATGGAAGTTTAGCTGTTTACGCTCCTATAACAGAATATGTAAATAATGTTTTGATCCAAAACGCAAGTGTTATACTTTCAGGAACAGGAGCATGGAAAATTAATGATATAAAACTTCACAATTGTAATTGTTATTATTATCAATTAAAACCTGACGATGCTATTACTCAAGACTTTTTGAGAGAAAAGGCACAATTGACCATAGGCTCAAACATTGGTGTATATCTTGAAACAGTTGCTTATAAAGCGCTAAATAATGCAGGTGTACCGATTGAAAAAGTGTCTTCTTCATTAGAGTGGCTTAATTACATGGATAGTGTAAGAAATCAATGGGTAGAGATTACAGAATTCAAAGAAGATATGTTTGAAGGGGTGTCTAACAATTGCATCATTAAATATAATTTAATCTTTGATGATAATGGAAACCCTTCTCCTATCTTACTTAACTCTATTAATCCTGAGGTAATCAAAGCAAAAGGTGGAATGAAAATTATGATTCCAGATATTCCTGTTGCTGATGCGCAAGAAATAGGGGATTTTATGCTAAACATAGGAGCTGTGAACAGCGAAGAATCTTTTTATGAAGGTGCTGAGTCGTTAGTGATAACAGGAAATTTTCATTCTGTACCTACATTTGAAAAATTTTGTGCCACCATAACATTTGATGCTGGGTATAAATTTAAAAATGTTCTTTATGAAGCGCAATTATTATTGTTATGACAAAACAAGGAATAGACTTTATAAAGGGCTTTGAAAAATTGGAGTTGAAAGCCTACAAATGTCCTGCGGGGATATGGACTATCGGCTACGGTCATACTCAAGGCGTTTGTCAAGGTCAAGAGATAACTAAGGAAGAAGCTGAAAGGTTGTTTGCTTCGGATATTGCGAAGTTTGAAACTGCGGTTAGGAATTTAACGGTAGGCGTAAAATTGAGCGATGTTCAAGTTGATGCTTTGGTTTCCTTGGCTTTCAACATCGGCTTGTCGGCTTTCAAGTCTTCTACTCTATTGAAGAAAGTGAAGGCTAATCCTAACGACAGAGAGGTAATCTCTGAGGAGTGGAAGAAGTGGAAGTACATCACAATTAAAGGCAAGAAAGTGGTTAGCAATGGCCTTGTAAGACGCAGAAGTAAAGAGATAGATATGTATTTTTCTGGGGGGTAAAATAGAGAGAGCCTGCAGTAGCGCAGGCTCAACTCCAACCAATAACCAATAGCCAAGAAACACTCATTAGAATGTTACGATAAGGTAACAATCTAATGGGTGTTTTGTTTTATGGTGAGTAAAGAAAAATTAGCAGAAAGTGTTTTTGAGGCTGTCGAAAAGATGGTTGAGCCGAGGAAGGATTGGCGTTGTCGTAACGATGAAGAAAGCGTAATGGCTCGCTGTTTGGTGGTGAATGTTCTGTTTAAATGTGGGTGTTCTCGTGGGAGAATTGTTGAGCTTACAGGCTGGAAGAAGTCGTGTGTTGTTAGTCATATTAATAGCTTCGAGAGTAGAAAAAGGTGTAGCCGCATATTGAGTGTGTGGCACTCGGAGGTGGTGCGTGAACTGCGTGCGAATGCTTTGTTTGAGGGCTTGTTGTGATTGTACTTTTGCATCGTGATCACAACGCAATGCTCGAAGCGGTTAGAGAGCAAATAACACGTAATAATATGGACGTAAATGGAAAGAATGTAACATCGCAAGCACAAGGTAATTTGAATACAGTGCTTGGTGCAGCAGGTGCAGGTAGTGCATTGTTTGGTAATGGCTGGTTGCAGAATATTCTTGGTGGATTAGGGAATAATGGCAGAAATAACTGCTGTTCGTCTGACGATATGCCAATAAGTAGATACGAAGCAAATTTGCTTTTAATACTTCAAAGTAAGGATAGCGAAAATGCCTTATTGAAGAGTAATGTTTACACCGACCAAAAAATGGTTGATGTATATACTGCATTGGCTGGAATGATTAAGGAAGTTGCGACTGAGGTGAGAAAAAACAAGGATGAGCAATGTGCTGTTAATCGTGAACAAGCTGTTTACAACGGCGTAAATACAGCTACGCTTCAATGCTTGCAAGGACAAGTTGCTCAATTATTCGGATTGACAAAATTTGTTGTTCCTAATGGAAGCGTTTGTCCTGGTTGGGGTGATGTAACAATCGCGCCTGCAACTGCGACAACAGGTGCTTAGTTAAAGAGCGTTTAAAGAGTGTTTAAAGAGTGTTTAACGGGGCTTAATCGCTCCCGTATTTGTAAGAAAAAAAGAGAAGGTATGAGTAATATAGATGTTTTAGGTGGAATAGTAACAGAATGGGCTAAGCCTATGCTTGATGACGTGATAAAGAATGTCATAGGGGGTAATTCAATGGTGCAGACTGCTGACGCTTGGGTTAAAAAGTTTTTTCCAGTGAGTGAGAGTTACTCAATATGGAATGACTTGTCGTTTTTAGCAATGCCTGTTGTTGGTATGGCTATTAAGCCGATGCTTGCGAATGGGATTGCGAGATTAGGCATTAGTGACGAGGCTGTGCCTGAATATGTTAATGGAGTGGTTAAAGCTATGCTTGAAGAAGCTGAGAAGAAAGGTAGTGTTACGCTATTGGAGAGATATACTATTTCGGTAGATGATGTAAGGAGGTTAAAGGGTATGGTTGAAAGTAATTTTAATATAGGATAGATATGAGTTATAAGGAGATTGCCAAGAAGAATTGGAAGAGTGGTTCTGAGGAGGTAATGAACAAGAGTGTTGAACTCGTAGAAGAACTGCTTGAAGAGATAAAGGAAGCACATAAGGATAGGTATTGGTTGTTTATGCGTAAGCAACAAGGGTTGATGAGTGGCGGTCATTATGATGAAGATTTTGCGAGATATGACGTTAGTAAGATGTGGCACGTGGATAAGCAAGGTAGACGTGTTGAGGGTGAGCATTGGAGCTTGGCTCAAGCTAAGGAAGTTATGCAATCTAACGGTATATCTGCTCCAAACAATGAGTATGACGTTTATGTGGCGTTGAATGCTTTTTGGCATGATTTGGCGTGCGTAGAAGAAGATGATGAGATTGTTAAGTTGGCTGTGGCTTTTTGGTTTAAGGATAGCGACTTTTCGGGTAAAGTTGGAAAGATTTGGTGGTATATGTGTCAGAAGAAGGAGGTTGGGGAATGAAGACGCCTATAACTTATTGGGGAGGAAAACAACAGATTGCTGGTAAGGTGATTAAGCTGTTTCCTGCTCATAGAATATACAATGAGCCTTTCTTTGGTGGTGGTGCTATTTTCTTTGCTAAAAGACCTGCGGAGGTTGAGTTTGTTAATGACTTGAATGGATTGATGGTAAACTTCTATCGTGTTTTAAAGAATAGACCTAACGACTTGCAGAAGAAGATTGACGAGATGTTGCATAGTGAAGAGCTGCATCGACATTATCGCTTTGTTTATGCTAATCCTTCGGAGTTTGACGAGGTAGAAAGAGCAGCTGCTATATTCTGTTTGAGTAAGCAATCGATATTCTCTATTCTTGGCAACTCGTGGGTGATGAGTAAGGATAGGAATATGGCTTCGGTTGGGGATTTTGACTGTGAGAGTTACGCTAAAAGGTTGAAGAATACAACTATATTCTGTCGTGATGCTATTAAGGTGATAGAGACTGTTGATGGTGAGGATGTGCTGCACTATTGCGATCCGCCTTATTTCAATAGCGATTGTGGGCATTACAGCGGTTATTCTGAGGAGGACTTTGTTGCGTTATTGGATTGTTTGTCGGCTGTTAAGGGAAAGTTTGTTTTAAGTTCTTATCCTTCTGAGGTGCTTGATAGATATGTAGAGAAATATGGATGGAAGCAAGAGGCGGTTGAAATGGCTCGTTCGGCAGGCTTTTGCGAAGGAGTTAAAGTGGAGGTGCTGACATGGAATTTCGAGAATAGCTGTGGTAAGCAGGGAGAGTTGTTTTGAATAAAAGCAAGAGGCGGTAGATTAAGTTCTATCGCCTCTGTTTCTTTTTCTACGCTTGGCAGATAAGATGGATTAAAAAAAATAATTTGTGTCCCTTTTAATTCGGCATTATGTCTGATTTAATTCGGCGATTATACTTTTTGGTTGCTTTTTCTTTTTGTTAGTTTACGATAAATTTCTTATCAATCTTTCCTTTTTCGGTCTTAATTCTAAGAATATATGTTCCTGATTTGTATTGCGAAACATCTATTTGCATTACCTTAGAGTTTGTATTCTTTCTTTCAATCAAACGATTCAAGGCATCAAACACCTCTATCTCTAAAATATTGTAATCACAAGAAATATTCAACTCATCTCTTACAGGATTAGGATAGAGCTCTACGCTCTCTTCTGAAAGAAAAACAGAAGTCAAACCGCTTGTCGTTGTATCCTCTGCAACCTTTATAGCACAATATCCCCAAGGCAAACAAACCACCGTATCGCATACTTCATAATAATCTGCACATACAATAGGAGATGCTAAAGCATCGTATGTACTATTATTATTTCCCCATTGCACATCATCAACGTAAATCCAAGATCTACTATCCTCAAACTGAACGTATGGTTTATATTTTGTATTTATACCATACGGTGCACAATATCCATTTGCGAATCTTTCATTTGTAACACAATACTCTTCTAATATTAATGGTGGTATTTGAGGATTTAATCCAGGAGTATAAATTGCCGAATAAGATTCTAATGAAATATAGTAATCTTCATATAAAGTTAAAGTATCATCAAATATACATTCAATCCAGGGGTCTAAATCCACTTGTCCATAAAATACATCATTAAAATTTTCTGCTGATATTATGTATTCTTTAGCGTAAATTTCTGTTGTTAAATTCTTATCCCATACACCAACCTTAATTGTATTATAGCCCTCTTGATGCCATGCAGAAATCAAAAACGCAGTTCCC
>RHMF01000084.1_pt1 | contig 34328 bp, 41 predicted proteins | sample 5365151 | NCBI WGS metagenome assembly RHMF01 (sample SAMN10266501, study PRJNA497801) | feces metagenome | isolation source: feces | host: Bos taurus | place: China: Prairie of Fairy Mountain | collected 2017-08-14 | reverse complement strand
CCATGTCTTTGCAGTCCACGTAGAAGTGACTTTATTTAGGACATATTGGTCTGAACCATTAGAATAATAAACATTATCACCATCGGTCCAGATTTTATCTCCATTAATATCTGTAAGGCCGGTCCATGCCATGTCTTTGCAGTCCACGTAGAAGTGACTTTATTTAGGACATATTGGTCTGAACCATTAGAATAATAAACATTATCACCATCGGTCCAAATACTATTACCACTAAAACTCGTTAAACCAGTCCATGTTTTAGGATTCCATGTGGAAGTGGCTTTATCAAGAACATATTGATTTGAACTATATGAATAATAAATGTTATTACCATCAGTCCAAATATATGGTCTATCAAACCTCGTTAAACCAGTCCATGTCTTTTTAGTCCATGTGGAAGTATTTTTATCGAGAACATATTGATTTGAACTATATGAATAATAAATATTATCACCATCAGTCCAAATGTTAATTCCACTAAGACCCGTTACTGGACCGATGAAAGAAGTGTACTTCCATTTAGCCAGAGATGGAAGTGCACTATTATATCTTACAGAACCTGAAGAACCGCCTCCACCAGAAGCTGAAAATTCATATTCAACCCCATCGCCGAAGTCGATTTTGTCAATATAAGGCATAGTTTGCCTCCTTTACATTAAGATACTGATACACTGCCCTGTGTACCTGTAAATGTTGGTGCATCAGCTGTAATAGTACCAACACTGGTAACAACAGTAGTATCAGCTCCTTTTGTTGGAAGAGTGCCAGCATTAAATGTTGCTTTTGTTCCGGATACACTCCAAGAAGGAAGAGTTCCTGCGTCAGTCATTGAATTAACAGTGCCAGTTGTACCACCAGTAACATTTATGTTAGGAGCAGAAACATTACCCTGAGGTGTGAAGTCACCACTTGCATTGCTCTTAAAAGCAAGAGCTCCAAAATTATTCTTTCCAACAGACTGCCAAGCTGAGCCATTCCATACAAACTCTTCTCCGTTATACTGAGCCATACCACCTGTTTCTGCTGTAACTGACTCTTCTTCGATAGTAATAGGATTTGTTGTAGAACCATCTGTAAGTTCGGTTGTTGTAACGCCCATCCAGTGTACAGCATTTCCAAGAGCTTCAATAAGATCTCTTGCTCCCTGGTCCTGAATATCAAAGGTTGTGAGTACTCCATCAACACTAAGTTCTAACTGAGTAATAATAGCGTTTGGCATAATTCATTTCCTCCTTTAATGAGTTAAGATTGTTAATTTGTTATCGCTATATGAAAAAGATACACCACCTGATCCAGGGTCACCTTTTTCTCCTTTTTCGCCAGGATCTCCTTTATCACCCTTATCACCTTTTGGTCCTGGATCTCCTTTTTTCCCATCTTCTCCATCAAGAACATCCATATCGGCTGTCTTTTTTGTTCCATCATCAAGTTCCCATGCAAACTTAACTCTCTGACCGCCATCAAGTTCTGTAATAGATTCAATGGTACAGTTTTTACCTTTTACAGCACCACCGCCTTCAACTGTTTCAGCAGTATATTTATTGGAGGCAGCATATGCAGGAGCATTAAAACTCATAGTTTCACCTCCTTAACTTTCTGGAACCCATTTATCATTATCTTCATCGAAGAATCTGACAGCCATTGTGTCCATCTCCATGAACATATCAGCATTTCTAGCCCCATCAGCATAAAGAGGCTTTGTGTCTGTAGAAAGTCCGTAGAATTCTGTAACGAAATCCCCGGATTGGATTTTCTTTTTAGAACCAACTAGTGCGGTAATCATGTCTTACCTCCTTCATAAAAGGTTTTCCCGAATTTTCACCCGGGGAATTTTTCAGATTCAAAAATATAAATCACTCGGTTTTTGTAACACCTATAAAGCCAGCATTTTCGTCAAGGACATCCCCAACAGGTACATTGTCAATGGGAACCATAAATATCTTTCCTTCACCAACTATTTTGCCGGGATTAAATACGTAAACCGTAACACCTTCTGGAAAGCCATTTTCCATCATATCTATGATCTGGGCTTTTGTGTAAAGTGTAAACTCCATTTTGAATTTCTCCTTTTCTTTTCATAATCTCTACTTGCCAATACACCTGTGGCCACTGTTGGTTTCCTATCAAGGAATGCTGTCGTGCGTAAGACAAGTAGAGTTATCATTCAAATGCTATAAGTATCGGTTAGGGTGATTGTAATTTGTACTATTGTGAATACTTCTATATACATCAGGATTTTCATGGTGAATACATAAATAGGGATTTTATGTTTTATTAAAGTTTCCGATCCTTATAGCATTTGTTTTTATAGGGGAGGGAGGCGTAACCCGAGACTGGAGAATGCAATGTCAATGGTTTTTAGGACGTTGGGGTAAGTATTTGAGTTTTAAGAGTGGATTAAAACACGGTGAACTTAAATCTCGGGAATGTTTAACCGTTTCCGGTACCTCCATGGCACTTATTTATTACTATTCATGACGTATACAGCATCTTCAATAATTACGTCGATGAGTTCGTCAGATACCTTAATACCGACTTTTGAAAGCCAAGCATTAACAATATCTTTAACTTCTGCTTTCTTGAGTTGACCTTTACCGCTACCTTTAATTGTCTGTTCAGCTGCTTTTACTGCCATGTTAACGGTCTTCGTGATAAGGTCCATTTCTTTTTGGTCTTTTAATCTCTCAATGTATGGGAGAACGATCCCTGAAACAAGAAGAAAGATGGCAACAGCAATTATTCTTATAATAATCTGCATAGTGGTATCACTCATACATGCCTCCTATTCATCTGAATGACCATTCGAAAGGTTTATCTCATCTTCAGGATCTACATACCCTGTTACAATCTTTGCTTCCTTAATGATCTTAAAGGTCTTTATGATACAACAAAAGAATGCCTCGCCACCCATAAAGTATTTGTAGAAGTTGTCAATTAGAGTATCAGGAACAGATCCTAAGATAAAATACATCACAATCATACAGATCGTGAATATGACCGTTGAAATAAGAACAAAGTAAATATACTTATCAAGATTTGATTTCTTTTTCTTCATAAGCTATTTCCTCGATAAATGACCACGAAGCTTATCCTTTGCCTTTTCAAGATCAGTGGTATCGGTGTAGTTGGTATGAATACAATAGGAAAGTTCAAAGTCAATTAAAGCAAGCATGCATGACTGCATAACTTCATTCGTATTCTCCTGCTCTTTAAATCTATCATTTCCCCTATGAAGAGAATCCTCTATGTCTCTCAATTTGTATTCACATATGCCAACTCTTTCTTCCAGATTAGTACGTGGTTTGTTTAAGAACTTATAGAATGCAAATATAAGTACACACACATTCATGAATGTCAAAAGAAGCTGCAGATATGGTAGTATGTCCTGTACACTCATAAGCAGTCCTCCATTTTGATTTTATGCATTAGCTGGTGTATAGAACTTGCTATCAAGGAACTTACCATCTGATGTAAGAAGGTATGCACCATCACAAAGTCTTCCTGATCCAAGAACCTTTGATGCTGCATCAGCTGCTTCTTCATGGAAATGGGATTCAGCTGCAAGTCTATCAGTATATGAACCAACCGTGTTTGTAACAACCTCTCCCTGTGAATTTGTTGATACTCTGTATACTACGTATTTCATATCTTATCCCTCCTTATTTCTTAAGAACAATAACAATGTGTGTTCCGGGTGTATCTGATTTTGCAAACATATTAATAGCTGTTGCTTCTGGAAGAACAATATCACCTGTAACTTCCTCATAACCTACAACAGCTTTATACTCATCAGCGGAGCCTGTAAGTTCATATACACCACTTTCAAGTGCAACTGTTCCAGCATATGCAAAATCTGATCCTGCTACATCAAAACTTGTTCTATATACTTCACCTATCTGCATAAGTTTGTCAACGTCGGATCTAAGTATTTCCTCAGGTGTAGGACCGGTAAAGTGATAAGTTTGTGATGTAACCTCATCCCATGCTGGCTGGAAAGGAGTATCTATTACCTTCTTTTTCATTGTTGCACCTGAAGGAAGCGGGTCTGATTCAACATAGTGATAAACTTCAGCGACTTCATCATGATGCTCAATTGTCCTGTCTGTCAAATATCCATGGGCAAGATCAACCTGAGATTCGTCTATGATGTTGTCATTCTCGTCATAGTAAATCATTTCGTTCCTCCTTTAATATGAACATGTAAACTGATAGTCATCAGAATAGCAAACATATGTAACATTACCACCTGCTGCAACTGAGGCGTCTGTAATGGTAACCTTTTGTCCAGAACTGTTGTAGTAATATCCATTTACTTTCATAGCATTTGATGTGTCTGAATTAATCAGCTTTACATTAAATGGAACTTTTGTCGTATTAACATATCTGTAGGTATTTGTCTGTCCCATATCAATGGCGGCATTTCTACTCGTAGCAGAATATGTATCAGCATTATTATTCGGAACACTTGTGGTATTAACATATCTATAAGTGTTATTCACGCCCATATCAATAGAAGCACCACGAGTAGTTGGTGTATATGTGCCTGTATTTTGATTTGGGTTTGCTGTAATTACTCCACCACCAGAATGATAACCTTTTGGTATGGTATAAGACTGACCAGGATTTATGGTTTCTATAAGGGATCCTCTATTAACCATAGATCCAGATGCTCCAACTTCGGTACTATTTGTGAATGTCTCACCGGAAAGTACTTCTTCAGCTGTAGCAGTTCCTACTTTTGTAGCGGCAACACCGGCAGCATATCCGGCATCATAACCAGACTGATAGGCCGCTTCTGTGTCAGCCTGATTCTTAAAAACCTTAAAGACATTATTAGCATCATAATATCCATATTCACCATTTACGATGCCAAACTTTATTCCAGCTCCTTTTGTTGTAAGATCTGTTACATCACCTTGGAGATCCGAAATATCATTAGTGTTATCCTGTATCTGGGAATTCATAGCTGATGCGGAGTCTGCATGTGTAGATATCCAATCAGCAATCTCTTTAAGGGTATCAAATGCAGCTGGAGCATCTGCTACCGCCTTAGCTACTTCTGCAGCTGCTATAGCCTCAACTGATCCTTCTCCAGAACCATTTAATGTATTTATGGCCGTTTCAGTATTTGTAACCCTATTTGAGAGTGCTTGCTCAGCTGCTCGGGCTCTGTTTATCTCTTGCTCAAGATCATGTGCTATACCACTTGATCCTGACGTAGCAGCATCGATCATAGCCTGAATCTGACTTGCGGTTCTATACTGAGATATAATTATTTCAAAATCATGCTCAGATAATTTTCCGTCAAGCTCTTGAGTAAGACCTCGTACAAGTTCCTCGAGCGATCCCATCCCAGGGGTGAGTCTATGATCCTCGAAATATACTTTAAGGCCATTTAAAAGCTCTATATACTCGGAAGTTTTAAGTGCCATGACTTATCACCTCCTTATGTACTCTGAAGCTGTACTTTATTTCTTACAAAATAGAGTGTAAGTGCATGTGTTGGCTTTTCGTCATATACAACCGATGTAAATGCATTTGTACTTGTCTCCATATAACCTGCTGTAACTTTCTGAAGATCTTCATCAAGTGCTTCATCAACATCAGGATCACCAGTATGAGACATGAATGGCCCGACGTAATTATACTCAGCCGACATACCAGTAACTGTTACAGTTTGACGCCAATAACCAGTAGTTGCATCCTGAGTCCACCCTGCTACAGGAAGTGTTACCTTAAGTGTTCCAACCTGAGCTGTAAGATCTGTAATCATATTATATAGTCTTGTAGCCACATTCTCATCCATGATTATTCGAAGATTATCAAACCATACTTCGAACTGTGCCTCCCATTGTGCAAGGAGCTGATCGGTTGTAATACGTTTTATTATACCATCAACAAATGGACATTCACTGGTGCCAACACAATTTTCAATATCCTGTTGACCGATTCCTGCAACATTTGGTGCAAGGGTAATGTAACAAAGCGGATACTGGTGCACATAATCAGTCTTTGTAAGGGTTGGTTTTTGTGCTGTTGCAAGAGTCTGAGCCGGCGTTCCCTTAAGAATCTTTATAGAGTTTGCTCTTGTGTCAAGAGTTGAGTTAACTTCGAGTACGATGGCATCAATTCTGTACTCGACAAGCTCAGCATCATCAAGTGTAAGAGGCATGATAGCATCATTATAAGTCCATGAATGATTAAACCATGCTCGTCCGGTTCCAACAGCTACCGTCATACCATTATACGCTCTTACTATAAAACATCCTCCAATGGTATCGTATATACCGTCATTGATGAGGCCGTCGAATAAACTTGAAACCTGTTCCGCCGTATATCTCCTATCATGATTGACGGAGTTATAAAAACCATACGTAAGGCTCATTAGTCATCCTCCTTATTGTAATCTTCGTTTTCATCTTTCTCTTCTTGCAATGACCTAAATGATGGAACGATTGTTTCACCAGACGAGTCATGTGAGAATATAATCTCCGTCATACGTACATTACCCTCCATTTTGAATTCGTTGATGAGCTCCAACGTATCACCGAGATTATAATCAGTACCATACTGAAATTGATGGGTAAGATCTGCTTCACCCTCAAACTCAGATTTGGGTTTAACTTCATCGAGCTTTTCGTTTGCTTCTTTTGTGAGTTCTTCAATTATTACTGATTCTGGCTTTTTGGCTGCTTTTTCATATGCTTTCATTGCTTCTTCATATGCTTCCTGAGCAGCCTCTTTTGTTTCTTCTGATACAGATGGATCGTCATGCCATATCTTTATTGGTTTACCGTCTTCGTCATATCCGTCAGTCCAGTATCCCCATTCTGGTTTTGTAGGCTTAGTCCATCCTTTAGCCTTCATCTCTTCTTCAGTATACTGACATTCAGCAGTTGTGGTAGCCCAATGTTCTTTTCGATCAATTCCTGTATCAGTTCCTACTTGGATTATACGAAGTGCATTATCTGTATTAAGCCTTTTAATCTTGGTATGTTCTTCGTCATCGAGTGTATCTTCTTCCCAAGTACCAGATGGATTATCTTCATCACCTGATTTAAGATATACAACGTTTTGCTTGTCAATTGTCGTATATTCATAATCAGTATTTGCAAGATTATCAAACTCGGGAGAGGATATAACCCATGGAAGATCAGACTGACCATAAGATCTATCATATCCCATGTAAAGCTTAAATACAAACTGGTTCTGATCATTAAGAGTAACTTTAAAGCCAAGACCATAAGCTTCGCACATCTCTTGGACTACAGTATAAACCTCTTCACCGTAAAATTCTTTCTTTTTCTTTAAGGTAAGAGCTGTAATCCTTGGATCTGTGCTGTCCTCAAATATAAAATTTGAAATCTTTCGTTTTGCATCTGTAGGATTGATAAAATTCTTTGTGATCAGATCTTTTATGACATATTGAACACCTGTATTCTTATCGTAAGTAACTTTTTCTATAATTACTCTTCGTTTAAGAATAGCTTCCCCAGACTGACCAGTTATCTTAAGTTTGGCACCATCCTCATTATCGGTCTCAATATATCTATTTTCGATAATCATGAAACGATCTGAGAATGATGTTCTTAAATATCGGCCTATCGTCCAGGCATTAATTTTATCTTGTGTAGCGCCAGTGTAATACTCGAATTCCCCACATTCATAATATCTGTCTGTCCAAAGGAAAGAATCATACTCATCCAGTATTTCCTTAGCAAAAAATTGTTTGTCAAGAAGATAGGCCTGCATATTTTAAATCCCCCAGTACTTATTCTTATAAGAGAATTCGAACTCAAGATTTGCCTGTACACCATCGGTTAGATAAGTAATCTTATTTCGTCCCTTATAGATCGTTGTCCAGTCATTGTCTACAGCAGCAACAGCATTTAAGATATTGTAATAAATACCGTCTCTTAAAAGATAAGCCGACTTGTAACCTTCATCTGTTTCAATGAAAATGTCATCACCTCTTCTAAAACCATAGAAAGTATCAATTGGATCATCATCTTTCTTAGTTTCAGCTTTCATGATAAGCTCTATCTGATCGGTATTTATCTTAAATATCTGTCTATATGACTCATTATAGATTCGAATGTTTGTGAGATCATTTCCGATAGCATGGAAGTGCATCATAGCACCAGTTGGTTCATCACCAGTATATCTAACATTCATGGTTGAGAATCTGTTAATGGAACCGAATTCAATCCAGTGCTGATCTTCTGCATCAGGATCATTCCACTGACCAAATTCTATATGCTTTCCAAGTTCAACAAGTTTCCAACCAATAGATGTATGATAAACTCTCAAATGATCGGCATCATAAAGCACCCCTTCTGTCTGAGCAAGGAGTGCTTTAAGTGCTTCATCATAGGTAAGAGAACCAGACGCAACTTCTGCAAGTACATAACTATCTTCAACTGATTCGAACGCAAACTCGAATCCTGCTGTAAATTCTTCATAAAAGTCAGAGTGAAACGGACATTCAAATAAAGGATCAACACCATTGAATATCCACTTCGATTCTCCAACTTCTCTGAAGAACGGATCTGGGCATATTATTGAGATTTCGGTTGTTTCCTGCTTTGACCAAATATCAGGCTCGTTTGATTCTATGTAACCTTCGATGTAAAGCTGCCTGTTATCGGTCGTCATTGTAAGCTTAACTTTCTGCTTGCATGGAAAGTACTGATATGTCTTATGCCTTAGATCCTCAATTAAAACAAACTCATCAGTCTCGTAGAACATGATGTGCATGACAATATTTCTCTCATCCATACGAGCTGAATTATACCTAGAGCCGTTTCCACTTGAGATATCTGTAGTTTGAATATCAGACTTAACAGGACCCATACCCTCTATTTCAGTGATAAGGAATCCTGTATCCCATGGCTTTGCAAACTCACATAAAATTGATTCACCCTGAGGATTTTCAATTTTTATAGATTGAATCATGAGAGCACTCCTTTCAACTGATGTATTTGGTTACGGGTCTGTCTGTAAATATCAAGACGACTGAGCGCCTTTGGTGAATAATTGTTTTGTACAAATGAAATTCCGCCATTTGGAGTTGCATCAGCATTTTCGGACTCAGCCTGAGCTTCTTTATATGCTGTGATTTCATTATTTCTAACCATAGCAGAGAGATTAGCAGCAGGCGAGTTATCCCATAATCTGCTTGCTTCATAAGCTCCATTTTGAATTTCTGAAAGGTCTATTACAGGCGTAATTCTTGGCTGATAGTCATCGTCAACCATGGCTGCTGCAAGAGTATAAGCAAGCATCTCTGCCACTTCATTAGATCTTGATACAAGATCCTCAGTAGCACTTTCAAGACTAGATGACTTAGACTCAAGGCCAAGTATAAGACCTTCAACCATCCATGTACCAAATGTAGCCCAAAGTCTTGATGGTGAATGAGAATCAGTAGCTACTTGAATAGCAGTAGAAGCCGTAGTTGCAAGATTAGTCGCAGCAGTACTTAACGCATCAGACATTGAGTTCATACCATCGATTAAGCCTTGAACTAGGTCAACGCCCACTTGATACCAGTCGTTATACTTGCTCTCGAGCTGAGTACATGCAATCTCGGATAGGTTATTCATACAACTCTTTACATTCTCAACAGGTACTCCAGACTGCATACCTCCAAGTGAATCAACGAGGTAATTGGTCATATTAACACCGGTTTGATGAAGTGTAAGTATGCCATATGTATCAACCCATTCCTTGATATGGTCAACCATTGCCTGCATAGCTGCATCAAGTACTTCTATCTGAGCAGTTGGGTCTCCATCATAGTCGTATAGACCTTTCACGATACCCTGGAACATCCACCAACCTACTTCATCCGCATAAAGCTGAGATGGTGAACCAATCTGAAGAGCTTCTTTAACAGCAAGAAGAGCGCCTGACTTAGGATCGGCAAGTGATGCTATCATTGCAGACTTTGCTTCTTCAAGTGACTTACTTCCTTCAGTAAACTCTTGAGTGACACCATCAATCATACCAGTAGCAAGTGCTGATCCAGTCTCGTTAAGAGCGGCTTCCTGATCATTAACAGCACCAAGAAGTGACTGATTAACATTATTAACTGCATCATTACCAAATGCTACAAGCTGCTCAAGTGACCATCCATCTTCAAGAGCTGCCTGAATATCATCCGAAATAAGTGGAACATTGTTGATAACTTTCTGATACCAATCATTATTTGCAAGTTCCTGAAGTGCAGCAATAGACTCAGCAGTGCCATCAAATACATTAACGACATCCTCAAGCCTAATTGACACAACATCAAGCATCTCAGCAAGTTTTGCTTCAGTATCTTCTTTTGTCTTCTCAAGTCCAATATTTGCAAGATGACCAGCCTGTCCATATGCATCCGACCACATCTGTATAAATGCTGTAAGATCTTCATCAGAAGCATTAACAAGAGCTCTAATTTCTTCTGTTGAATCTGCTGACAAGCCTTCAAGCCAATCTTGTGCAAGATCAGCACCAGCTTCATTACCAACAGCAGCACCTATTGCCTCTAAGCGGTTATAGAATGCATCCTGAACAGCACCCCATGAAGCGTTCTTGTTGATCTGAGACTGAAGATTCTCAAGCATTGTCTTGACATCGCCAACTTCATTTGTGTCAGCTTCCATCTTTTCAAATGGATTAAAGTTACCAAATATCTCGTCACGAAGGGATACCCATTTCTCAGAATACTCATCAAGAAGCGACTGAATAGAATCACCAAGTTCTTCAACATCCTTTGCAGCGCCCTTTGCTGATTTGCCAGCACCATCCATACTATCAGCAAGATCTTCGTTTACATCGACTGCTTCTTCTTCAGTACCAAGGAGTTCATTAATGGATGCATCAAGATCGTCAACATCTGACCTAGCTCGTTTTGCTGCTTCATCTGCTTTTTCATATGCCTCTTTTGTAATCTGACCATTTTGATATTGAACTCTGGCAAGAGATGCGGCTTCTTCTTTTTCGGTTGCGATGCCTTCAAAGTACTCTTTTTCCCTACGAAGTTCTGCAAGACGAAGCTGATCGTTAACATCGAGCCTTGCCGCTTCTGCCGCAGTAACATAGGACATTTGTTTAGCTACTTCTGCATCGGCTGCTGCTTGTTCTTCAGCTGCTTCTGCTGCATCTTGAGCTGATTTTGCGTCCATTAACTGCTGACGTTCATTGGTTACTTGTTGAAGTTCATCGGCAGTATCAGAAACTACTTCCTGCCATTCTCTAAACTTTGCCATGGCAGTTGGAGATGTTTCTTCTCCATTTGCATCTTCAAGTGCTTTCTTGTACTCTTTATAAGCTGCGGATCTTTCATCTAATATTTCTTTTTGTCTGGCGGTTACCTCATCATATCTTGCTGCATCATAGGAAGAACTAGTGATCATGCCAAGGGACAGTCCATACTGAGACAAAATGGATTGAATACCTTCAAGAGTACCACCGCCAAAGTTAGCACCAAGTATAAAGCCATTTTCCTTATTAATATACGATTCAACGGTGTTAAGTACCCCCTGACCAAAGTCCTGAGATCCCATGATATAAGTAGCGGCATTACCAGCGAGACCAGATGCGAATCCTGATACAAGATAACCAGCAAGCTTTTCCATTACAACAGATGGAGAATTAATGCCCCAGATCTTCTTTAAATTATCAAGGAATCCATTTCCCATCGTATCAGCTGCTGCAATTACACCACTTGTATCCGATAATCCTTGTACAAGTCCAGCTGTCAAATATCCACCAAGCTCAGCCATTTTTGTTGATGGTGAATTTATGCCCCAATATGATCTGAATGTATTCTCAAGATCCTTACAACCTGCAGCAAGAGCTGAAATAGCAATAGGAAATCCACTCATCATACCGAGTGTAAGTCCACCTGTTATAGCAGCACCGACCATAGCCGTAGCCATGAATATCTTTGGAGCAAGGTTTATGAATCCATTCACAATAATATCAAGAGCTTCTACGATCTCAACTGCACCTTCTTTTATGATAGATACAAGAAGAGCAAACGACAAGTTGAATACCGTAAACGATATTGCAACGCCAGCTATAATAGCGCCTATAGATGCAAGAGCAAATATAAGTACAGTTAGGCCAGCTGTAACAGGACCAATAAGTGCACTTATTAGAACACATGATCCAACTAAGATAGCTAGTCCTCCTGCAAGAGCTATAATGCCAGCAACAGCACTTTCAATACTAAGTCCTTCAAGCTGACGTAGTGCTAATGCAAGAACAACTATAACCGCAGCTAATCCACCAAGAACTAGTAGTGACGTAAGATTTACGGTCTCTAAGATCTTAAGTGCAAAGCTAAGACCTATTATGCATCCTGCCATGGAAAGAAGACCTGCTGTTATTACTCCAAAACTTAAGCCCTGCATAGCTGAGAGTGGCAATATAAGTGCTGCAAGTACAGCCGCAAGACCTAGTAATGTCAAGAATCCGCTACTAGATGTTACATTCATAGCTTCTGTGGCTCTCATAACCTGTGACATAGCAAATATAACAGCTGCAAGACCACCAAGAGATGCTATAATCTTTGGCTGATCCATTTTGTTTAGGGCTTCCATAACAAAATATATGCCACCACAAAGAGCTACTATAACCGCCATAAGACCAATAAGCTGAGTTGTTTTTATAGCATTCGTTCCGTTATTTATAGCGCGAAGAGATATTGCAAGAAGTGCAAGCACGCCGCATATCTCAACCATGGATAGTAGTGCACCTACTGGATTTAGAGTATTTATAGCGGTCATCACAAGAAGTGCTGGCACCATTAGGTTAATAGCTAGTGCTAGTATACCCATTGCAACTGCTACTTTAAACATATTATTGGCAGCTGGAACTCTATCGGCATTGGTAAGCATCGAAAGGAGACCAAGTATAGAACCAAATACAATGGTCATTACAGTTATAACACCAACCGCATTCCATAATTCTCCTATAGGTGCACTTGAGAGCATTAAAAGAGCACCTGATATAGCGAGTATTGCTGTCGATAAGCCAAGTAAAGCTCCACCTATTTTAAGTGTATTTAAAGAGTTTGCTGCTTGACCACATACCTTTGCAAGCCACATTATAGCACCATACATTGCTATAAGAGCTACAGTAATAGCAGTTAATATGGCAACTACTTTACCAAAACCATCCGAGAATGTTTTCCATTTCATACGGGCAAGTATCATTATAGCGCTTGCTATTAGCATTATTCCACCAGCAAATGCTAGAATAGTAGATGCAACACCTCTCATAGATGTGCATTTCTGCATTGATTTCTCTATAACATATAATGCAGTAATTATCAGTCCAGTAATAGTTGCAACTTTTGCAAGACCAGCTCCAAACCAGTCAATCGGAATAGCAGCATATATAAGTATAGATGCAGCAAGACCAAGAAGAGATACTGAAAGGCCCATGAAGAATCTTGATATATACTTAAGATCCTCTGCTACACCAGTTGCTTTTATAATTGCTGATAACCCACCAACAGCTGCAACAATTGATCCGAGTGTTATTATAAGAGCAAGTATACCACTTTTTAGCTTTGATTCAGATGCTGCTATGTCACTGAATACTTTTACAACACCTGCAAGCATTAATACTGAACCTGACAACGCAAGAAGTGTCATACCAAGCTTTGGAAGTGAACCTGAAATATCAAGACCATTCATTACCTTAGCAAAGAAGAAGAATGCAGTTCCAAGTGCTATAAGTGCTCCTCCACCTATTAATAGATTCTTCCAATTCATGTTACCCAGTATTGCAAGAGATGCTGTTAGGTAAAGAATTGAAGTTGCAAGATTCTTAATGTTTCCTGCTGAAATAGATCGTGCCTGTGCAGAGAACATATCACCAAGATACTCAATAGCATTTGCAAGCTGAATGATCGCTTTCGACATATTCCATACTATAAGCGCAGATGCTGCAAGTGAGAATATCTTTATTGCAGTCTTAACAATTTCTTCGATCTTTTCGACACTGAAATCTCCTTTTTTCCAGAAGTCATCTAAAGCATCAGTTATGCCGGAAAGAACACCGACAATCTTATCTTTTATGCCTCCCAAAATTCCACTAGCAGAATTTAGATTGCTATTAGTTCTTTCAAGAGACTGTACAACAGATTCTGGAGCTGCACCAAGAGCAACTTCATTATCTTTAATAACTGTTTCAACTTTATCGCCAGATTCAAACAAGCTCATGAATGCATCGGCGAGCATTGAAATACCTTTTATAGCACCGCCTATCGCTGATCCTGCTATAAGACCAATAATACCGAGGATGTTACCAAGAGTATCAACTAATCCCTGAAGATTCAATGCTTCTAGTATTGACTTTCCTTGAGCAAGTTTATCAATAACACTTGCAATATAAGTAGCCATATTCACAAGTATTCCAGCGATAAGTTTAATAGCAACTTGAACAGCTGGAAGCTTAACAAGAGATGCCATAAGTTTAACAACTGCAGTCGCTACATTGCCTATAACACTTGCAACAATACTTATAGCACGGCCAATATCTCTTCCTAGAAGGTCTATAAGTCCTGATCTTGCTATGCTATCATTTAAATTGCTAATATAATCTGCAATATTCGCAAGAAGATCAAGAATTGAATCACCAACTGGAAGGACTGGTGAAAATACATTAAGGATCGACTTTCCAAGCGTTGTAAATGCTTTGATTGTTGTATCAGCCGTCTTAAATATTGCCGTAAATATCTTTCTAATGTTAAGCATTTGATGACCATTTAGTTTGAGCTTATCTGTAAACTGCTCAATACCTTTGGTCATTGCTTTAAGCTGAAGTGATCCTGATCTCCAGCCGAAAATATCATTGAATGCCTCTTTAATAGGTATAACTACTCTATTAACAGCATTATAAAGGTTTATGAGGGTATTAATAATATCTCGTCTACCACCCATATCCTTCCAAGACTGAAGCATTGCGTTTCGTGCATCAGACTGTCTATCTATGATACCACCAAGTATTTTAGATATACCGGTGTAAAGCTCTTTTGCTTCTTCGAAGTCACCTACAATCGTTCTAAATGTAAGTGCCCAACCAGATCCAATAGCTTCTTTAATTGTATCTATAAGCTGTGTAAATGTCTTTACATCAGTTGCTGCGGATTCTGCAACTTTTGCAAGCTCTAAAATATCTTGGATCTGTTCAGCTGAATAACCTTTTTCCGCAAGTTCTGCTTCTGAATATGCTCCAGCTATCTGAGCAAGTGTTTCAGAAAGAACATCGGACGTAAGCCAAGCACCTTTTGTAAGTGAATCTCTAAATGAGCCATAGTGCTTAATTGCTTCTTCTGCTCCAGTCCCCATGATCTCAGATGTTCGTATGAGTGCATTCTGGAATACCTTACCACCCATACCAGCATTAACAACTGAGTTCCAGTCTTGTAATCTAACTGTACCAGTTGCAAGAGCCTGTGAAAGCTGATACATGGCCATTGATGCCTTAGTTGAGTCTGAACCTGATACAGCTGCAAGATTAGCTATACCTTTAATAGCATTGGTTGACTCTTTAAGACCTACACCAGCCGCTGTAAATAGACCGATGTTTCTTGTCATCTGAGAGAAATTATAGATAGTTTTGTCAGCATATTCGTTAAGCTCGTCAAGATACTTATTTACAGTCTGAACATTAGCACCAGTATTAGCCATGATCGTCTGGACTGAATTCATCTGCATTTCATATTCAGAAAGACCATCTCTAATACCTTTAAGGGTTAGTGCATCTGTTATCTTTTTGCCAACATCAACTATCTTTCTAGCAACCTGATATTCAAGAACGCTTGCTACTTTGAGCCATACATCTCGTACATGGAATCCGGCTTTTGTAGCTGTTATCTCTGTTTTTGAAAATGCTTCTTGAAGGTCGGACATTGAATTTCCTGATTTTCCTACCTTAGCGCATCTTTCATCGAACTCGTCAAGAGAGTTCATGCTCTGTTTGATGTTCTTCTCAAATTGGGCATTGTCAAATTTTAAAGATACAACCTTTTCATCATTAGATGCCATAAGCCTTAAACCCCCTTTCTAAGTTCATCAATAATCTTGTTAAATACAGGTTCAAGGGCTGGTGTAATAAAGTTTCGGCCTTGTATGTATCGTCCAGACCTAGTACCATGACCTTGATCAACAATAATTGCTATATTCTCTCCACCCTCAATATCAGAGTTGCACCATGTAAGGGTTATACTTTCATCAGTCTTTTCGATGGTATAATACCATGAAGAAGCCATCCTACCCGTAAGGACAGGAGAATTAGCAGAAAGGGCTTCGACACCCATCCTGCCATAGGCGTCAAGCTTAGATTCACTTATAGAACCTTTAAGACTTTCCAAATACTTCATAGTTTTTGAGAAATTGCCTTTTGACTCAATTTTTATCATAAACTTGACTCCATTTTGATTTATCCCGTTGTATTGTTAGCAGCTCGACGCTGAGCGTTAAGCGCATTCCTTTCAGCGATCATGCTTCGATAAGCTCCTTTGCTCATTTTCCGTTTCTTTGCCGGTTTGTTTTTCTCGGAACAAACGGTGATAAGCATCATGAGTCTATTTATGTGCCATTTTTCGCACTCGAACGGAATGTTGTAAGAGGTCATCCAATAGTAGATTATTTCACTTGTGACGAGTTGCTTTTTTGTCTTTTTGTTACTATCTTTCCTAACAGTGGTGGCAGTCATCGAATCATTCATATAGTCCGTGATAGCCTGGAGGTTCTTGGGCTTTAAATTACTATAGACTTCATCGGGCACTTGGTTGATAGTCATACATTTGACATAATCGACAAACTCGTCATTTGTTAATACGTCTACATTTGATAAGAAACATTTCTTATGCTTGGATTCCCACTTTGAAATTGAAATAAGTGAATGCTCTAGTTTTAGAGTAGTATCCTTGCCAATTTTGACGAATCTATTATTTCGTTCGTCCCAGCCATCTACAGCTTTAACAAGTATTTCGAGCATACTATCACCTACTTATCTAGTTGGAGGTGCTGGTATATTCTTCTGTCTATTCTGCATCTCTTCAATCTGAGCCTTTGATGCTGCCTCAGCCTGCTCCATAAGATCAGCTGGCATAATACCTTTAACAAACTCAGTAAGTTTATCAGCATCCGTTGCAAGCTCAACTCTAAGAACGTTGTATGCATCAGTTGCCTTAAAGTGTCTCAAATACTCAGGATCCTTAAGGAACTCAATACCATCAGCACTACGCTTACCATAAGACTTATCAATAAGCTCGGAGATGAGCATCTGAAGCTTTCTATCATCCCTTGTATCGATGATACGCTGGATCTTCTTCTGGAAAGACTCATCCTCGATCTGCATGTCAATAAGCTCTGCTTTAGTAATGTTGAAATAGAACTCATCAGTGAGCTGGTTTCCATTAAGGTCATTATAAGTGATTGTTTTCTTAATCATATCTTTTCTCCTTTTCTTGCGGATTTCATGCACTTTCAAAGTGATAACCCTTGTGGGTTTGGTGATTTTCAGGATGATTTAGGCAACTACATATTGCAGACTTCTGACCTCCTATTGCCATGGCACATTCTTCGATTGAATCAAACTCTTCTCCGGTTTCAATAACTCTAACTCGAACCTTGCGATAATTAACACCAGGATGGGGATGAGCCAAACCAGTATCAAAGGCGTGCCTTATGTTTTCGCGTCTTGTGCACCATTCAAGATTGGAAGCATTATTGTTTTGCTTATTTCCATCGATATGATTAACGTCATTTCTTTTACTTGAATGACCTTTCACAAAAGCTTCAGCAACTAGACGATGAACTGATCTTGTTTTGCCAGTTCCGAGACCAACCATTTGGTATCCGGTTCTGTCATTAGTTCTTTGCTTTAATTCATGCCAATCACCCGTTAGTTCCGGTTTATGAGTATTTCCTATAATTCTATTACTACGAACCCGACCATCATCGCTTACCTGATAGTGTGGTTCATTTTTGATTCTTCTCCAATGTGTCATAAAATCTCCTTAAAAATCCCCCCGCCAGCTCACCTGAATACGGGGGAAAGTATAACAAAATATCAATTAAGCCTGAGGTACAGACTCAATAACTATTGCAGAATAAGGTGTGATAAGAGCACCTGAGCAACGTGTCTCCAATAAATATTTCATTTGGTTGTAGTCGATATCAAACTGCTCGTAACTCTTGATCTCGCCACCTCTATCTGTACCAACCTGATAGTCAGAAAGATTAACGATGATAGCCTGAAGTGTTCTTACAGTACCATCAACTGTTCTTGTAAGGTTCTCCATGATCGGAATAGTAACAATACGGCTAACTCTCATAGCAGAAGCTACTTCAGCCTCTGTCTTATAGAGTCTGTGACCAATGCCATCCTCAAGAAGAAGCATATCTGTAAGCATATCTTCTGTCATGTAGCATGTTGGGTTACCAGCACCTCTGTAGTCCTTACGTGCCTTAACAGCAGCCTTAATAAGAGCCTTAGCCTTATCATCTTCTGTAGCATTTGCTGCAAATGTAACCTGCTTCTGGATTGTGAACAGCTCATGATCTGTCCAGATAGGTCTGATGTTCTGCTCATTGATCTTATCATCAGAAGCTGTTGAACGGCCATCACCAAAGAGGATAGCACGTGCAAGCTCTTCATTGAGCATCATTCTCATCTCATTACGGATCCAAGCAACTACATCGAAATCTGTAATATCAATGAGATCATCACGATCCATCTTCTGTTTCTTGTAGATGGTTGTAGGAGTTGTGGTTCTCTTTAAGAGTGTGAATACCTCTTCCTTCTTCAGCTTACCCTTAATGTAACCCTTAGCTCTTGCCTCATCTTCTGTAATATCAGCGAATCTTGTCTTAACGCGGCTGAAAGGTGAGTGCTTTGTACCAGAGATAACTCCAGCAACCCAGTCCATCTTTCTCTGAATGAACTTAGGAATGTTGTTAAGCTCTCTTGCATCTGGGAACAGGAATGAAGGATCATTTACGAAATAATTCTGATCCTGGAGTGTCTCGTGATCAACACCATATGTCTGAGCTGTAACTGATCTTTCAATGCCATAATCAGAATCAGCGTGCATAAGTGTAGCATCATCAACACCAGCTTCTGCAGCATAAGCTCTGAAAGACTCATTGAAAGAGCCATACTTCTTCATACCATCGATAATGGCTTTCTGATCAGAATGTGCGAGAACCAGACCTCCACTCTTTGTTTCTTCGTCAAATACATTGTGTTTCATAGAATCTTCCTCCTCATCATCTTCTTCGTCTTCATCGCCTTCATACTCTTCATCATTTTCTTCGGTTTCAGCTTCTTCCTCTACATCCTCTTCAGATTCATCTGGATCCTCAGGATCGGTATCAGAATGCTTCATACTGCCGCCTTTCTGAAGAGCTTCTCCAACGAGAGCTTCAAGAACAGCTTTCTGTTTCTCGTTCATGGTGTTGATTACATCCTGAACGGTTTCTTCCTTGTTTTCCTTGGCCATAGATTTCTCCTCTCCATCAGAATGAGAAAGATCAGAGTCATCACCTGGTTCATCAAAAGGCTCAATTCCGCCAGGAACCTGTATGAGATTTTCATCATCATACTCACCCATCCAGATTATAGCATCATCACTATCACCATCTTCACTATGAGTGATTGATGATACAATGGTTGCTCCTGGATTTGCTCCGGCAAGAACAAGTGATACCTCTCTGATTTCACCGTGCACAACATCTGGTCCATTCTGTTTTAATCTATTTGCATAGATGGACATAGCATTAATATCACCATGTCTTATGTCCTCTCTTGCACTTTCGCCCTGCTGGGTATTATTTAAGAAACAATAAGCCCAGACACCATCTTCTCTGTCTTCCAAGATAGCATGACCGAGAACATTGCTTACATCATCATGCTGATGGTTCCAAACAAGTGGTACTTTGCGTCCGTGCGCTGAGGAAAAGGCATGAGGCTTTATAACACGTCCATCTGAGCATCTGAGGTTAGCTTTTGTGCAGTATCCCTCAAAATCGTAACCTACTGGTTTACTCATCAGTTTCTCCTCCCTTATCCATTTTGATTTTTCCTTTTGCATACTTGGCTTCTATCTCTTCCTTTGACTCCGAGATGTTTCTATTTCTAAGCTCATCTGCACCTTCCTGCTTAACAGGCTTGAGACCGATCTTCTGACGCATTTCATTAGGAGATACAATCTCATTTCTGGTAAGTTTATCGGCGAGTTCAGCCATAGTACCAACAGGAACAAGCTTAAACGGATCTCTGAAGAACATAATAGACTGTCCTTGTGAGCGGGCCGTTTGAGTTAAGAACTTTCTTAAAAACTCTTCAACAATTGCTGTAAGAATCGGCTCAATTGTTCTTGTATAATAGTTCTGCATAGTTGATTCATTAGCAGATCCATTAAGAATATCCTGAGTTATGCCCATCTGAGCAAATAGGTATTCTTGAAGCATCTGAACCTGATTTAGAAGCTGATTTTCAATCGGTTTATTGAGCTGTGTTATCTTCTCAGTTCCATCTGTATATGCTATACCATATTTTGGTGAACCTTCCAGCTGCGACTCAATAAGTCTTCTACGCTCCTCAGCCTGTTCTCTACGAGCTTGCGTCTTGATAACATACGGAAGCTGTATAATAAGATCAAGCTTACCAGATGCAACATTTTCATCAGTTACATCAAGAAGGGCTAGTTTTCTTACAAGTCTTTGAAGATTACTGTTAGGTTCGTTCATTACTGCATAAAATGGATTCTCAACAATAGATACTGATTTCTTTGGAAGAATAACCTCTTGACGTTTACCGAGACGCTCATTATATACCTGAACTTTAACCATTGTTGGATACCATTCAAGTATCTTACCGGTTCGCATAGTTAAAATATCATAACTATCATTAGAGCGTATGTCAGCAGTTGTATCAGTTGGAATAACACATACATGTCCTTCATCGAGAAGAGACATTATAATATCTTGTCTGAACGCTCTGGCAGCCTGATCAATATTAGCCTCAATGGTTAAACAATTATTAAGACCCGACTTCATATCCTCGGAATATTTACCATCCTTATCAAGTCTAACATGCTTAATATCGATTGAAGCTGCATCAACTGCTATACGATTAAGTATAGACGTGATTATTGATCGTTCGTTACCTCTTGAAAATCTCACCCGATCTGGTCTTGTTGGGTAACCATAACCATATGGTATTCTTGGTGTGGGATCTCGCCCTATAAAGGCATTCCAGGAATTTTTAAGCCTATCAACTAAAGCCATTATTTCTTCCTCCATTATCCAAACGATTCAATATTGTGCTTATAAGCAATCCATGCATCCATGGCACTGGCAACACAGTCAACTTTTGCATCATATCTTAGCTTAAGAAGTTTTCTATTGCCATTTGTATCTTCCATGGTGATGGCATTACCCATACAAAAAGTGATTATAAGATCATCATGCATAAGGAGTTTACTTTCAGCAAGCTTCTTAATCTCTCCAAGTGGAACTGATTCGGTTCTAGCACCTTGTATAACTTTTTCTATTCCATATGGACCATTTTCAGTTGCCCATCTTTCAACGAACTCTTTGGCATTATATGGATCATAGCCAAATGATACAACATCATACTCATTTCTTGTAATCCAAGCATCAATGTCATCATAAACATCCATCATATTAAGGATTGTTCCAGGCATAACAACTAGAGAATCCTCTTTTATGAATTCGTCATATTTGGTTCTAAGGGCAAGTGGAAGTGATTCATATGTCTTATCGGAAATATAATTCCTTGTTTTAAGTGCAAAAGCAGAACCGTTAATAGGAAATAGAAGTGTTGTTGAACAGAAGTCATCTCCTTGTGAAAAGTCACATCCCATAGAACATTGCATACCATAGCAATTAACATGTGACCCGGTTGGAAGTGTTTCAGCATATGTAAAGAAGTATGTGTAACCTTCCATAGGTAATCCAAACCTTTTCGCAAGAATATCATTACGGACTGTTGGGTTTTGTTCAGCTCTTTCAACATCTAGCTGATATGTTTCATATGTAACCGTTATTCCAAGGTTCGGATTTGCTTTAAGCCAATATTTTGGTTTGCTAACTTCTTTAACATCATCCAGTTTATACCACCAAATAGAGACATGAGGGTTATAGTATTCCCCTTTTAGTATCTTCATGAGCTCCATTTTGATTGTATCACCAGATCCATTTCTTACAGTACCTTCTGATGATGTAGCAACGATTAAATAGTTATCTAGTTTGGAGGCACCCTGCTCTATAGCACCTATAACATCCTCTCGTATATCGCCTGATAGCCATTCATCTACTGTAGCAATCTTACATCTAAGACCCTGAAGCTTGTTTATAGACATTGGTCTTACTTCAATAAGGGAACCGGTAAGAAAGTTTTCAATACCTTTTTTAGTTGATGCAAGCTTTTGTCTATTAGCACGTGAACCGGTTGTATTTTGTAGTGATCCTTCCGTTAGAAACTGGAAGAGTGGTCCACGAGACCTTGTTATAGCAGTTCTTATCGGGCTCATTACCTCATCAGCCTGTTTCATGGTAGGAGCGGTTGTAATCTGATGAGTCGTTGATGTATCAATGTTCTCATAATAAGCCTGAATACAAGAATCATATAGCGATTTGGCAGCGCCTCGACCAACTATTAGGTATTGCTTGTTAATAAGCCTTTTCTTAACTTTTTTCTTTACGAAATGTCCATTTCCATCATCTGGAATAAATACGGACCTTTCTACGAAATAGTACCACCCAAAGACCTGTTCTCCCCAGAGTTTGAATGAATCTAACAGTTTTAAATCGGATCCATCTGTTAGAGTCATTTCACACTCACAAAATCTAATCCATCCTTCTACAGCCTGATCGTCATAGTATACTCCTGGATTTTCAATAAGATCATCGATCCTATTCATCTCCATAGCAACTTCTTTTGATACTGGGATTTCACCTCGGATAACAGCATCTCTGAATGCTCCATAGTATCGTGGAGTGGCTGTATTAGAAAACATTCAGTTTACCTCATTTACGATATTTATTTGGAACCCAAAGAGTAGCATTAGGATTCTCATTTTGGCCTGGAAGCCATATCTTGGTATCACTATAGTCATTAATAAATGATTTGCCATCACTCTTGTTGGAGTTATTAACAACCGATGATATATTTTGATTACTATAACTACTGATAACTGATTTTGTTTGAGCCGGCGGATGATACGAGCCTCCAAGGATTGAATATGCCTTATCCATGTCCATATCTTCAACAATTTCATCAAATTTCTTCTGCGAATAAGACCTGTTGTCCGTTTTCTGAGACTCTCGTTCCTTAAGCCATGAACGAAGGTAATCTTCTTCAAGCTTAGCAGCCGCTTCCCTTGCAGCTTTATTTTCAGCATCCTGCTTAGCATACTCCTTAGCCTTTTCTTTGGCTATCTTTGCATTCTTTTCAGACTCAAGATACTCCTTATATTGCTGGCCCCATGCTTTGTCCATTCCCCAGTCTTTATTTGTCCATTGAGACTTTGGTTTCTTATAAAGAGCTGCCATGTTAGGAGCTGATTCATTAGGATTTGGCTCTTTAAGACCAAGAGCTTCCTCAAGTTGTTTCTGAAGATATCTTTTACCAGCATCTAAAGCAGTAGTTGAAAGACTGTTTAAGGCTCTACTAGCCTGAGTTTTAAAAAAACTACCAACCGCGCTTTGTTTCTGAACTTTTGGCTTTGGTCCATAGTTTCTCATGTACTCTTCTCTTGCTCTTGCTAGATTATTGGCCTCAACGAGTTCCTGATAAGTCATGTCTTTTACGGACTTTTGCTTTGGTGCTGATTCTTGTGACTGATCTTCTTTCTTTGGCTCAACTTTGGTATCTTCATAAATCCTTCGACCCTTTTTGTCATAAAGATACTGTCCTACTCTAACTGCTCTGGCATCTTTGAGCTTAAGATTTTGACCAGTTCTAGCGTTATAGTCTTTTATTGCTTTCTTAAGCTTCTGGACAGGAACACCCTTTTCAAAGTTTGCTCCATATCTAGCCCTTCCTTCGGGAGTAAGCGAGCCATCTTTATTCTGATATCTTCTTATACCCCATTTCTGCCCAAGGATTCCATGATGAGCAAGATAAGCGTCTTTATTAGACATGGCAATGTACTTTGGTTCAAAGTCGAAATGTTTTAACGATTTAGCCCACTTATCCATTTCATTCTTTGACGGTACACCTATAAATTCGTGTCTTTGTCCATTTGGAGCATCTATGAGAAATACTGTTCTTCCATCTTCTTCATAAGACTCATAGATCTCGAATCCAGATGGTAGTACGCTATTCATCTTCTTTTCCATATCAGTTTCTTTTGAAGATTCTGATTTGGTTGAAGATGTACTTTTGCTTGACTCTGAAGATTTTGAAGAAGATGATGACTGCTTAGACTTCTTAGAAGACTTTGATGATTTGGATTTTGATGACTTTGATTTTGACTTCTTGGAAGACTTCTTTTTTGCTTTCTTGGCCTTTTCTATTTCAGCACTTTTTTCAAGCCATTTTTCAGCAGCACTTTTTTCAAAATCATCTTTTGCAGAACTATCTTTTTCAGTAGAACTTTTTTCAGAATCACCTTTTGCAGTTGTATTGTGATTGGAATTTCCTTTTGGATAAATGTATCCTGGAACACCACTACCTTTTACAATACGTTCAGAGTATTCATGTTTCTTCCACTGTCTCTTTTCGGAATGCATTAAATTGTCATTCATTAGCTCCTCCATTCCACAGCGGTTTAAGGTTCATTGCTGTAATTTCGTCTTTTGTTGGGTCAACCATACAGTTAAGTCTCCATGTATACTCCTGGATCCTAGACTCATAGGCTGAGATCACGGATGAGGACTGAGGTGGATCAAACAGAAGTCTTACCTGCAAATATAAATAAGCTTTTACGGTAGCAAGTTTACCTATATCACTTCCCAGATAGTCCTCCCAAGTAGCCACTTTATCCTCAATCTGAAAACCTTCAGGACCTACACCGATCTGATAGAGTATTGGAAATATACTGTTAATGTCAAGGATTATGTCAGAATCAAACGATGTATCATCTTCAATAATCCCTAAGTTTTTCTTTACCGATGTGAGGATTGACTCTGACATAATTCTCCTCCATTTTGATTTTCAAAAGATGATAGTAAATACGTCATGATGAAGATCATCAGCAACATAATGCCTGTCATAGTGTGAGAAGTCCATATCATTTATGAGATCAACATACTTTGTGTCGGCATCTTCTGCTATGACCTTTACCTCAAATGCCAAACGTTTAATATACTTTTTGTTATTGGCATATATAGCCGGCATATTTGTTTTCTTGTATACTATTGCTGGATACTCCATAAGAACTGATTCAGGAGGATCATAGTATACATTAGTGAGTTCTGTTATCTCTTTTAGTTTTGCATCAAACAAAAACCTTTTCTCTTCAGACTCAGATTCTGGTATGTAGTCCATAGCTCCTCCTATAAAAGAGCCCCAAGGACCTTTCCAAGGGGCTCAAGATGCAAACTATCAGCTAGCTGAAACTGTAAGCTCGATAGAAGCAGAAGCGCTGCCAGATGTAGCTGTGATTGTAACTGTTCCTACGTTTGTAGCATCTGCTGTAACAAGACCTGTAGCATCTACAGTAGCCTTTGTATCATCAGATGATGTCCATGTAAGAGCAGATCCATCAGAAGCTGAACCTGTAAGCTGAAGAGTTGTACCATTGACGATTGTTGTTGAAAGAGGCTCATCAATTGTTACTGTAACGATAGCTCTTGCCACAATGTCAGCAATTTCATCAGGAAGTGGAAGATAAGGCTCTGTTGTTTCTGTTCCATACAGAGCAGCTTCAAGAGCTTCAAGAGCCTTTGCTGGAAGCTTACTTGTATCAATAACAACTGTAGCTGTAGGCTTCTTGTTCTTTACTGGAACAGGTGTAGAGTCGATTTCCCATGAGAATGACTGTGGTTCTGGAGAGTCATTGATTGTCTCATGTGTCTGCTCTGAAGGAGAAGCTGTACAACCATAAATGATATGGATCTTATGGCCATCTACATTATCTGCAACATCGTCGCCTTCATCGTTTCTATAGCAGAAACCAAATGGCTGACGAGCCTGCTGACCAATGTAAACACCTTTTGCAATTTCCTGAGTTCCATCACAAGGCATGAATTCATCAGGGAATGTATAAGCTTCAATTGTACCCTTCCAAGTTTCAGCTGATCTAATAGATGCATACTTGATGTTATCCGCATATACATCATTTGCCTCAGCACCTTCTGGAGACTCTGTTACTGTTGTAAGACCATTCCACGCAACACCCTTTGGATATGCGCTTCCAACCTGAGGATATAACACACCATGATCGACGCCAAGCTCATACTTCTTCTCGCCGATTCCATCCCATGAAAGTTTCATATTAGTTTCCTCCTATTAGTTTTGTTTACGAGTATAAAAAATAGACATTCGCCTGCCACAACAAATATCTACTCTTTAACAACAGGACCATTATAGACATCACCTATTGTAAGGATCAGCCTAGGATATGATACTTCAACGTTCGTTACGTTCCACACCGAATTCATCCATTTTATGTATTTAATGAATTGAAAGTGCTCGTAAGCAAACGGATCCGCCACGATTGAAACTGTGTTATTAAGTTTTACATCTTCTATTACCCCTTCACCATTCTCAAAAGACCTACGATTTACTTTTATATCACCATAGTACTGTCTTTCATAAGGGATTAGTTTAAAGGTACTGGGCTTAACTTCTTTTCTTTCAACATACCCAACCATTCCGCTATATTTAGCCATACTTTTTCTCCTTGTATGAGCTAAAATATGCATAAACAGAGGAACCTAGGTATTTCACTAAGCTCCTCCAAATATAAACTTACATACGTTCCATCTCATCGATAAGCTGTTTGATCTTCATACGACTTGAATCATCAGGAGCCTTATTCATGGCTTCTTTAAGCTCCATGATGGCATCATTCATTCCGGAATATCCAGAATCTCTTGAAGTATATCTACCCATAGAGTCTCTACCTCTTGCATAGCTCATGTCATCATAAGCATATCTTGGCATATACATGGATCTACCACGAGAAGAATATCCATCTTCTGACTCAAGCATAGCCTTTGTAGTCTTAACAGACTTGATAGCATGGGTGAGCTTATCTATATAGTCAAGATCCGATGAGGTAAGTCCATTAGCATTCTTGGAAAGCTTATCGTTTGCTTTCTTGAGTTCTTCAGAAAGCATCTCACAAACATCTGTAAGGTCTTCATATAAATTATGCATATCATAGCTCCTTTCTTAAGCAATTCTTGCTATAACCAGATTAGCATTCTGCACTTCTATAACTGGAGTTGGTGCAGTAGCAGGATCATCATCTCCCGGAACATAGTCTACGGAAAGTGTAAAGCAGCAACCTCTTGGTATTTTGATGATTGCTGTTGATGTCACATTACCGTATGTATCAACTGCTGCCGGAACATATATTGCTCTGCTTGCTGGTCTTGGTTCACCATTTATCGCAAGAGCAATAGCAATTGGTCCTACAGTTCCTCCCTCTGGAATAGCAATGTTGCCATTGAAAGTTACCTGATACTGGGCAAAACAATTTGGTGTTATACCGCGAAGAATAAAAATCCCAGTTTCGTCCTCATGGTAAACATACCCTTTGGTACATGGGATAGATGCTGAAAATATAATAGGTGCATTAAGATTTACTGACTGCACACCATTAGCAAGATACTCTGCCGCCATGGTATCACCTCCTTACATGCCGCATCCGCAACCACATGCCTGAGAGCAGCAATTAGGATTCTGTACCATATAAGCAGGAATTGGAACAGGGTTAAGATACTGTTCAAGAGCCTGAGTCTGAGCAGCATTGTCAGCAAGGATTCTACCTGTCTGAGCTGTCTGAGATGCTGCAAGCTCTGCCATTGACAGTCTGTTCTGAAGCTCAGCAATCTTTTCATTCTTTGCATCGATCTTATCCTGACACATCTGATCAAGAATTCTCTGAACTGACTGTGTCTGGTTGTTTATGATGTCCCTAGTGGAATAGTTGAGTGCTTCTCTGTCTGCGCAGTTTTCCCTTGAAATGTCTGCGGAAAGGTTAGCAAGGCCAAGACGATTCTCGCAGCAACAATTAGCAAACTGAGAAGACATGTTCTGGAAACCATCAGACATAGCTGTCTGCATTCCGAATGCCGTCTGCATATTTGCAATCTGACGAGCGTTAGCGCCTGCTTCAACTCCTGCAAATCCCTGATTAACAGTCTGGTTTACACCGGCAAAGCCATTGCAAAGCTGATTGGAAAGGCCCTGTACTCCTGAGTTAATACCCTGAAGCTGGGAAGAGAGCTGCTGGTTCTGGAATCCTGATGTTGTGATATCAGCCTGATTCATCCAAGGGTAAAGAACACCTGCCTGGGATGCACCATTTCCATATCCGCCAAAGCCGTTATTGCCCCAGCCAAGGAGAAGCAGAAGGATTATCCAAGCCCAATCGCCTCCAAATCCCATACCGTTACCATTTCCGTATCCGCCATACATTGGTGATACAGGCATTACCATGTTACCTTCATCTGTTAAAGCCATTGTTTAAACCTCCATTTGTTGTAATAAAATTTTGTCAATAGGTTTCTATACTTAAGCGGCCACTATAAGTATCAAGGGTGAAAGTTCCTAGCCATTTGCATTGCTCTATTATACTGATCTTGCGAAATCTGACCAGTATTCATGAGATGCTGAATTATTTGGTTAGGATTATTTGCGAGATTTCCTGGAACGTTGAAACCTCTTTGCATAAGAAACTGCATTGGATTTTGACGAAGCATGTTAACCATATTCATCATGTCCATAGGGTTATTCATGATTTGTAAGTCCTCCTACGATGTCTTTGAGGCGATTAACCTCATCTTTAAGTGTCGTGAACTCATCTGTTGTTACGTATGTATTTTGGTTATTTTGATTTTGAGACTGCTGTGGCACATCTCTATACGTGTAATCTATAATCCTCATCGATGGCACACCATTTTGGTCTGAGGTTTTGATATAGATTATCGGAGCCTCACTATCCCAAAGTGCTACTTTTGTATTTGGTGATACGAGATATGATCTTGCTCCGACTTCTCCTTGAACCCAAATAATGCCTGACGTTTGAGGCTGAGCTGGTTGAGGATTATAGTATTGCGGCTGCGTGTAAGACTGACCAGGCGGGTAATAGCCGTTAAATTGTTGCATGTTTACTCCTTAGAAAAATAATAAACTACTGTTTCATCTCCTGAATCCCATGAGTCCATGTAATTACCGTCTTTTAAGGCTACTACATGAGATCCTGTTGCTAAGATATAAAGACCTTTTCGGTGAAGGGTTGCGAATGTTTTAACTTTAAGGCAAATTTCACAAGGCTGTATTGCCATATACGCCTTAAAGCCATGATCAGTTAAAAGTGATCCCCATACATTATTTGATGATGGCATATCTTTTTGCTCGTATGCCTGGGCCATAAGCCTAATAAATGCATTATCCCAAGATTCATCAAGCGCTACAGTAAGAGCTCGTACAACACAATCGCCTACATGATTCTTCTCGGGGTTTGGGTTATAATAAATGTACGTTTTGAGACCTCCTTTTTAATTTATTTGACAACTGTTATAGACGTAATCTCATAATGTGAACCATATACACCATATACATTAACATTAGCATCCATTCCATAATTAGATCCAGAATTACTTCCTGAAATTAATGTTATAGTTCCATCACTTGCTACTTCGTAAGTGTTATCGAATTTTGTTTTTTTCATATTCCAAAGTACGGAACCATCTGCTTTCTTATAACCTATTGCTCCAGAGTATCCTTGTACTCTTATTTTTTCTTTACCTCCACCACCTGAAGGTATTGCTACACTTCCCATAATTATCTCCTTTCTTTAAAAATTGAGGCTTATAAGAGTATACTGATGTCATTTCCCGAAGACTGAACTGTACTCTTTTTGGTTAATGAGGGTTTCCGATTTTTTGAGTATTCTGATGAATCACACGATGTCAAATGCCTGATACTCATAGATAAGCCTCAATAATCTTGGAAGGTTTGTACGGCCCACCTTATTACATGTAGCCAGAGCATATACAAAACCAAGATTTTATTTTGATTTGTTTTCTTTTTCTTTAGCCTTTACTTCATTCTTTGCTGCTATTGCTTTAGAGTTTGTTACGAATCTCTCAAGTACCGCTATTCGCTCTTCGAGCTTCTTGATCTGATCTTCAGATACCTTCTCTTCCTCTTCTTTCTTTTCATCTATATCCGGTACAAGCTTGTATACAGAAAGCTTTGGATAAGATGCTCCGTCAGTTTCTTTAATGTAAACTTTTGGATTTGATTCATCAAGAAGTATAATTGAAGAGTTGGGCGGCATCTGAAATGCTTTTGCCCCATTCTCGCCATTTACTTTTGTGATCTGAAATGATGGTACTTGCTGCTGATAGATTGGCTGAGGCTGCATACTTGGATAGTACTGATTTTGATAGTACCCGTTTGGTATTATTGGAGTCTGTGAGTTATATGCCATTACAAGATACCTTCTTTCAGGTACTTAGAAACGACATATGCATCTCTTCCTCTATACTCGATCTTTGTCCAAACATTGTCGACTTCCTCTTTAACATCGACTCTGTCACCATCATAGATAGCCCCGATTATTTCTCCGTTTGGTGTGTCACGAACATTGAGTATGTCAATGCCGTAAACACGTACCTCTTTTATTTTGTTTGCTCTTGCCTGTTTATAGTAACTGCTTCTCATATTGCCTCCTTTAATACCCATTTAAATGAGCTTTCTTTATTGCTGCTTCGTAGTTCTTGTAAGCATAATCAAGATCTACGTTTCCTTTAATGCCGTCTACTTTGCCTTTGGAAGAGAACTGCCACATACCATACTTCTTGACATAAACTGGCTTTTTACCAGACTCGCTATACTTGGCTACCCAGTGATCAAAGTGCTGAAGCTTTTCGTCATTAAGCTTTGACTTAAAACCTGACACGTCGGAAGCGTAAATACCAATATAATAACCAGCCTGCTCCATCTCAGTGCAGAAAGCAAGAGTAGCATCCGTGACCTTATCTTTGTGAAGATTAAAGATTGGCTGCTCTACATCGATGAACACTGGGTATTCAAACTTCTTACCTGCAAGGAGCTGTCTGAAATGTCCTGCGTCTTTAATACCAGCAGATGCCCCATGAACAAAACCATTACCGGCATAGTAATAAGCACCAATAGGAAGCATTGCTCTTTTAGCATCTCGATAGTAATCTTCGAACTTGCTATCTTTGCCCTGCTTAGTGGATTTGTTGTATTCAGATCCGCCAGCTTTTAAGATGACAAATGAAACGCCATCAGCCTTAACCTTCTCAAAGTCTACATTACCTTGATGATGAGATATGTCTATGCCGTATCGTACTGTCATAGGGAACCTCCTTTTATTTTGAATTAAGGTATTTTCTATAAGCATCATCTAGCGCCTTACCCTTAAGCAATTCACCAGTTCTTTCATCAATATCTAGTTCTCTTTCAAGAAATTCCATATCATACTTTCCTGTTTTACGGGCTCTTGCTACCTCTTTATCAATAGAGGGATTTTTCTTTTTGGATTCCCATTTTTCTACAATCTTTTGAGCCTCTTTGTCACCAGACATTGCTTTACGATATACTTTATAATTATCACCTTGATGCAATCCGGCTTTCTTAGCTGCAGCAATTGCTTCTTCATCTGTTACATTTTTCTTACCAGTTGTGACACTTCTATTTTTCGTATTCTTGGTACCTTTTGTTCTATATTTCTTATCAGCAATCGTTCCACCTATCACGCCTCCTACTGGACCACCAATAACAGTGCCTGTCTTTATTGCTTTCATAACTTTGTTAAAGTTTTCAACGTTTCCATATCTTGCTTTTCCTTCAGGGGTAAGTGATCCATCTTTATTCTGGTATCTTCTTATACCCCATTTCTGGCCCATAATGCCATAATGTTTGATGTCATACACATCTTCTTTTGGTACTGCCATATATACGCTCATAATTTACCTCCATGGTATCGTATCATCTGGTTTTCTTTCTCTTATCGTATTCCATAACAGCTTCATCCCAAGCATCACTAGGATTATCGCCAGGTTTTAAAGCAGCTTCTTTATCATTGACTATTTTTAAAAACTTATCGACCTCTCCCTGATATGATGCATTAGCAATAGCAGCTGCCATATCATTTGCTTCTTTTGCAGTCATTACATAATTATCTTTATTTTCTTCTATAAGTCTTTCCCCAAGTTCCTGATATCGTCTAGTTATGGCGCTCGCTTTTCGTCCAGCTCTTTCTTTTATGAACGAACTGGCTGCGGCTCCAATAACACCACCGGCTGCTGCACCAACAACACCACCAAGTATTCCACCTATAGGACCTGCTGCAAAATTACCAAATGCTCCGCCTACCATAGCCCCTTCTTTTCCATATAATATGCCACCAACCGCTGAACCAAGAGCCTCTATTAATTCAAAGTTAGCCTGACCAAATAGATTTCCTGCTATACTTCCACCGGCTCCACCTGAAAGTGTTGTAGTGGCATTTGCAAGAGCACCTCTGATATGACCACTTATTCTTGCGGCGCCTGCTTTCTTTTCACCTTTAACGATTACTTTTTCAACGCCGGCAGCTCCTTCAGAAGCACGCTTTTTTCCAAGTTCAGTAAGTGAGCCATCTTTATTCTGATAGCGTCTTATGCCCCATTTCTGTCCAAGGATTCCATGATGAGATAGAGAGGCATCTTCTTTCGGAATTGCCATATATACACTCATAATTTACCTCCACGGTATCGTATCATCTGGTTTTCTTTCTGGTATCTTATCTGGCGTGAGTATACCTTCATTTCCATAGTGTATTGCTTCATGTGTGCTATGAGAACAACATATGAGATACTCAGCATTTAAGATACTATCAAGATTTCGGTTAACAATGTCTTCTTTTAGTATTGGATTGATGTGATGAATAATAATTCGTCCTGTAATGAGTCGATCCTCTATTCCAAGATCACATCCTCCATCACGTACAATGACTATCTCTCTAAGTCTTCTCCATTCTGGCGATTTGTAAAAGACCTGATTAAGCCATCTATCGAATCCGAAAGTTTCCTGACCGACATAACTTGTGCATTTAAGATAGTTATATCGGCCGAGAAAGTCCGGAATCTTTATAAGCTCTGAATAAGTTTTCATTTCTTCTTTGCCTTACGAAGTTTTTCTTTGGCTTTCTTTGCCCGTGCTTCCATAGTATCGGTTGTCTGCCTAATCCATTTACTTTGATTATGACCTGATTTGCCAGACTTTGAATTCTCTTGCACAGTTATGGTCTTATCACCTTCTAGAGTAAATTCTCGGCTTGTGGTTCTCTTTGGTGAAGGATTGTGAAGCTCTTTTGCTGACTTAACGCGGCCTCTTTTTGTTGTCGTTTCATCACTATCGCCTGTATTACGTCCATGAGGCTTATTGTCGGTAAGCTCTTTTGGTTCTCCAACTTTTGTATGATTGGAATATACATACTTCTTACCATCTTTTGAAATATACTTATGCTTCTTCCAAGGTCCTGATGAATGTGCAAGGAACTCTGAATCATCTCTTGACACCATTACCCAATTACTCATAGGAAATCCTCCGTTTCTTTCTGTCCAGCATATGAACGCATTGCTTGTATTGCATTTGAGTAGAGTTGTTCTATACGCTCACTTGATTCAATCGCTTGTTTCTTTGCTGCTAAAAGCTCAGTCTCATGTCTTAGCTTTTCTTTTTCAAGTTTTGCAGCCTGTGTACCAAGTTTTAGGAAATGAGTGATGACCTGAGATGAAGCAGTACCCTCTCTTAGCTGTTTCTCAGCCAAATTAATGGCCATAGCGATAAGCTGATTCTCTCGACCTTCTTCTGACATAGCTGGCATAGATGATCCAGGAATGTCATCATGAGTTTTCTTTGTCTTTTTCATAGTATCACTACCTTTCCTAGTTACTTTGTTTAACATTAAATATGCTTTACTATGACTTTCGAAGACTTTCTGAGGTGTTTATTCGGCCTAGAAAGGAGAAAGATTAAGCTTAAGAGACCAAATACTTGATCTCAGAAAGCCTTAGGAAGTCATAGTAAAATTTTTGGTGAAAGAAAAATCCAGTGAGGGGATATAAAAACTACCCGCCGGAGATTTTTCGAAG
>RHMF01000107.1_pt1 | contig 34352 bp, 31 predicted proteins | sample 5365151 | NCBI WGS metagenome assembly RHMF01 (sample SAMN10266501, study PRJNA497801) | feces metagenome | isolation source: feces | host: Bos taurus | place: China: Prairie of Fairy Mountain | collected 2017-08-14 | reverse complement strand
CTTTGTAAAATCGCCATCGTCAAAGCAAATAAAACCTGGGCTTTGGGTAAAATCACCCAGGTACTGGAAAAATCCCCCCACCGCATTAACCGGGAATGTCCCGTCGCCAAGCTTTGCGGCGGCTGCGACTTCTGGCATATGACCTACGAAGAAGAATGCCGGCTGAAGGCTAACCGGGTAAAACAAAATCTGAATCGCCTTGCGGGGGAAAACCTGGAGGAAATCCCCATTCTTTCCGCCCCCACCTGCTACAATTATCGCAACAAAGTGATCTTCCCTGTGGGCAGTCATAAAAATAAAGCCTACGCAGGCTTTTACCGGGCTGGCAGCCATCAAATTGTGGAAAACGAGGGCTGCCGCATCGGTTTTCCGGAAGCAGACACCGTTAAAAAAGCGGTGCTGGACTATATGAATCAGTACCGGGTCAGCGCCTATGAGGAGGAAACACACAAAGGTCTTGTGCGTCACATCTTCTTGCGTCAGGGGGCTGTGAGCAAGCAAATTCTGCTCTGCCTTTGCGTAAACGGCACGGCTCTTCCCCATGTGGATGCCCTTTTGCAGCGGCTGCAAAAGATCCCCGGCTTTACCACCTTGATTCTCAGCGTCAACAAAAAACAGGGCAACACCATTTTAGGGGAAGAAAACAAGGTTCTTTATGGCCCGGGGTATATTGAAGACACCCTATGCGGCCTTACCTTCCGCATTTCTGCCCAATCCTTCTATCAAATCAATCACACCCAGGCCCAGCGGCTGTATGAAGCCGCCATCGCCCAGGGTCAAATTACCAAGGAAGACCTGGTATTAGACCTCTACTGCGGCGTAGGCACAATCACTTTGGCAATGGCAAAGGCCGCCAGGAAAGTAATCGGCGTGGAAGTGGTGGCCGAGGCCGTCAACGATGCAAGAGAAAACGCCCGCCGCAACGGCATCAAAAACGCAGAATTCTTCTGCGGCGATGCAGGCAAAGCCGCCCTGGAACTGGAGAGCCGGGGCATAAAACCGGATGTGGTGGTAGTAGACCCACCCCGAAAGGGCCTGAACGCCGATGCCATTGAAGGCATTTGCCAAATGGCGCCCCGCAGAATTGTCTATGTGTCCTGCGACCCGGCAACGATGGCCCGGGATGTGGCCATTTTCAAAGAAAGAGGCTACCGTCTTCTTTCCGCCCAGGCCGCCGACTTGTTCCCCCGTTGCGCCCATGTAGAATCTATTGTCTGCCTGTGCAGACAATAGATTCAGCGATATAAATTCCTGACGGAATTTTCGATATGCGCTGCGGCGCGAGATGGGGATTTATATCGAACTCGTTGCCGCCAGGCGACATATCGAATGCCGAAGGCATATATCGATTTTGCCGTCAGGCAAAAATATCGAGTTGCGAAGCAACATATCAACAAAAACCAACCGCGAAATTTGCAAATCCTTTTCCAGGCATAATTGCCCATAAACACACAAAAGGGGGTTATGGAAATGATCAGCTACGGGCCGTTATGGGAAACGATGAAAGACCAGGGTATTAGCACCTAGGGTATTAGCACCTATGCGCTGATTAACCAACACGATATAAACCCCAGAACCATACACCAGTTAAAGCATAACAAGTCTATTACCCTATTTACCCTGGAAAAACTCTGTAACATTTTGGATTGCGGTCCTCAAGATATTGTTTGCTTTATAAAAGAAGATGCGTAATATAAAAGCCGTCAGGGTTTCACACCTGACGGCTTTTTGCATACATTATAAATTAAGTGCCTTGATTAAATCAGAAAGCGCGGTTTCAAATTTTACGCCGTACCAATGGCTTTCGTCTCCAATGGTGTTTTTCATAGACTGCACCACATAGTCAGCAGCCATTTTGGCGGCCTCATAAGTGGCAAATCCCTGCATATAAGCGCCGGTAAAAGCGGATGCGTACACATCCCCGGTGCCGTGACAGCTTTGGGGAAGGCGGGGGTGGACATAGTGGGAGACTTCTCCGTTTTCAAAGACCACCACGCCGGTTTCGCCGGGGTTGTAGCCTACGCCGGTGAGAACCACCGTTTTAGCGCCCAGGGCAGTCAATTTCGCAAGCAGGCTGTCCACATAGGCTTTGTCGTAGGTTTCCTGATAGGGGGTATCTGTCAGGAAGCAGGCTTCTGTGATGTTGGGAAGAAGGATATCTGCCTTGCCGCAGAGCTTTTTCATCTCCGCAACATAGGCTTCGTCAAAGGCAGGGTACAGTTTACCGTTGTCTGCCATAGCCGGATCTACAATGTTTTTACAGCCGGGGTTGCCCAGATTGTTCATAATATCCGCCACATAGGCAATCTGCTGGGTGCTTCCCAAATAACCCGTATAAATGGCATCAAAGCCGATGCCCTTTTCCAGTGGGCGGCAATGCCGGGCACATCCTCCGTCAAATCCCGAACCGTAAAGCCGGTAAAGCCGGCGGTATGGGTGGAAAGGACTGCCGAGGGCAAAATTGCCGTTTCCAAACCGCAGGCAGACAGGATCGGCAGGGCTACCGTTAAAGAACATTGGCCCACGCAAGAAATATCCTGGATGGTTAACACTCTTTTATAGTTCATGAAATTGCCTCCGTTATTTAGAATTACGAACATTTTAGCATTTTTCCCACAAATTGCAAGAGGGTTTTTAAAAAGAAAACAGTTGAATAAACCATCCGAACAGAGTATAATGGATAAAAACAAAGAAAGGGGGCACCAGAATGGGAATTTTGATGCTTTCCGCCAATACCGGCGAAGGCCACAATGCCACCGCCAGGGCCATTATGGAAGTCTATGTGCAGCGGCAAATCCCCTGCCAGTTGGAAGACTGTCTGTCATTTTTGTCCCCCGGCTTTTCCAAATTTATCTCTAACTGGCATGTGCGCCTGTACCGTCACGGCCCCAAGCTTTTTGACTGGGGCTACCGCTTCGCAGAGTTTACTTCTGACCCGGATGAATTTAATCCCATCTATGAACTTCTGAGCCTGGGCGCAAAGAAGATGCGTGACTGGATTTTAGAGCGGGACTTTGACGCGATTATCTGCTCCCACTCCTTTGCCGGGGCTATGGTAACAGAAATCCGCCGAAGCTGGGGTTTGGATATCCCCTGCTTCTTCGTGGCAACGGATTACACCTGCCATCCGGTGGTAGAGCAGTGCAACCTGGACGGCTACTTTATTCCCACCGCCGACCAAATCGGAGAGTTTGAAGCCGCCGGCATCCCGGAAGAACTTCTCATCCCCGTAGGTATCCCCGTCCGGCAGGCCTTTTATAAGAAGGCCCCCAAAGCGCAGGCCCGGGAAAAATTGGGACTGGATCAGGAAAGTGTATATGTGCTCTTGATGTGCGGCAGTATGGGTTGCGGCCCCATCGAGAAAACCGCCAAAGACTTGGTAGAAAAGCTGCCGGAAAACGCCAAAGTCATTGCCGTCTGCGGCAGCAACGAGGCTCTTTTGGAGTCTATGGAGAAAATCCAGGGCCCCCGGCTAACCGCTTTGGGCTTCACCCCCAATATGGATGAATATATGGATGCGGTGGATTTGATGATTACAAAGCCCGGCGGCCTAAGCTCCACTGAAGGGGCCAACAAGGGCGTACCGATGATATTTTTCAATCTCATCGGCGCTTGCGAAAGCCGAAATTTCAACTACTTCCTCTCTAAAGAGTATGCCTTAGGCAGCCATAATGAAGCAGAAGTGGTGGCTCTTGCCGTAGAACTGGCCCAGGATGCCGGGCGGCGGGAAAAGATGTCCCAGGCGCTGAAAAAGAATTTCTGTACCAACAGCACCGCAGAAATCATTTCCCACGTAAACGCCCAAGTGGAAAAGCGCTGGCAGAAAGCCCTTGCCGGTGCACTCTGATCTTCCAGGGATTGACAAGGAAATGCTTTTTTCCTATAATAATTTTATCTAAACAATAAGGAGGATACTCTTATGGCAAAGTTCTGTCAAAACTGTGGCACACCTTATGAAGAGGGTGCTGTTTTCTGCTCCAACTGCGGCACAAACATCTCCGGCGTCCCTGCCCCCAAGGTGAAAAAGAGTGCAATCACCGTCGCTTCCCTCCGGGAAGTTGCCACCAAGCGGATGAAGGCCATGATGATCATCGTTCTGGTGGTCTCTTTGCTCATCGGTCTTTCCACCCTCACCGGTTCCTATGAAATAACCACCAAATCCAGATATAATGGCGAATTGTACAGTGTTTCCGAATATGAAGTAAAGGAACTCTACCCTGAGGCCGGCGAAAGCGAAATAAGCGGTGTTATTACCTCCGCCAAAGTGCTGAATATTATCTACGGTATTTTGTTGCTGGGTGTTGCCGCCATGACTATGCTGGCTATGCTGGAAAATGCCTGCGGAGGCAAGGGAAACAGCCTCTTTAAAAAAGCCACTGTCATTGCCGCCATTGCAACCTTCCTGTTCGCAATACTATTTGTGTTCCTGTGCCGCAAAAAGGTTGAAGAATATACATATATTCTTTGCGTACCCGTAAGCGCCTGGGTCAATCTGGTTCTGTTCAGCAGCATCGCCGCCCTTAACGTGCTTGCTGCCAAGGAAGAAGCCTGATTTCTATACATACAAAACCGGCAGATGTTTTTTTCTGCCGGTTTTTTGTCCCCAAGAGGGGTGCTTTTGTCTTGACACTGCGGACAAAATCGCCTATACTGTAAGTGTATGTTACATACAATATAAGGGAGGTAAATTTTATGTTTTGTAGCAACTGTGGCGCACAGTGCGCCGATGGCACTAAGTTTTGCCAATCCTGCGGCACTCCTCTGAATGCTGCCCCCGCAGCAGCCCCTCAGGCTCCTGCCGCACCTAAGGCCCCCAAGGTAAAGGGTCCCGCACCCCTGGGCAGTCTTGCCCCCACCATTCGTCCGTTCCTGGCTATCATCCTGGCTGTAGTTGCAGTCCTGGCACTGGTGCTGTTCGTTCTGAATACCTTCAGCATCTTGAAAATTCCCGCAACCGCGTCCATAATGGGCCAAACGCAGACCGAATACGGCAAAGTTTCCGAAGTTGCAGAAGCCTGGAAATCTATGGACAAGAGCCTGGCCTGTGTGTACATCGGTAACATTCTCTTTGGCCTCATCAACCTGGTAATTGCCGCTGTTGGCGCTCTGTACTTCCTGAAGAAGCAGAGCAATATGCCCTACTACGACCAGTTTGTTGGTAAGACCCTGAAGGTTAATAACCCCGCCTTCTACATGGGCGTTGCCGGTGTTGTCGGCGTACTGCTGCAGGTGATCTTCTTTGCTTTCTGCGGTGCTTCCGAAAGTGCTTTCGGTATGACTGTAAAGATGAGCGTCGGTGTTCCCTGGCTGAGCTGGGTTGCTCTCGGCATCTATGCCATCGTTGGCGTTATGGGTCTGTTGGTATTCAACAACGAAGACTAATCCTTATTTTTTGAACATTTGCCGTCCTGTGGAACTCCACAGGACGGTATTTTTTTGTTTTCCCTTTCCCCAAGGGATTGTGCCTTTTACAACCTTTTTCCGTTTTTCTCACAATATATTGTGTTTTGCCATTGACAGAACACACAAGATATGCTATTTTAGTACATACTGAGGTGATTTTATGGAATTTGGTGGTATACAGAAACTATCTTGTCTGGACTACCCCGGCCTGGTAGCCTGCACCGTCTTTACAAGCGGCTGCAATTTCCGTTGCCCCTTCTGCCATAACGCCCCATTGGTTGCAGGCCGCACCCCGGAAAGCATAGCCGAAGAAGAAATCCTCGCTTACTTAAAAAAGCGGCAGGGCGTGCTTGAGGGCATCGCCGTTACCGGCGGAGAACCCCTGCTCCATCCCGGATTGGAACTTTTCTTAGAGAAAGTCAAAGCCCTTGGCTACCGGGTCAAGTTGGATACCAATGGCTCCAAGCCCCAATATTTACGCCATTTGGTAGAGTGCAGTCTTGTGGACAAAGTGGCGATGGATATCAAAAACAGCCCCCCGCTTTACGGGCTCACCGTAGGCGTAAAGGATTTTGATATTGGCCCTGTAGAAGAAAGCAAAGCCTACTTGCTGACTTCTCCTGTGGACTATGAATTCAGAACCACCGTTGTAAAAGGCCTGCACACAGAGCAGTCCCTTTTAGATACTGCCCAGTGGATTACCGGTGCCAAAGCCTGGTTTTTGCAATGCTACCAGAGCCGAGACACCGTTTTAGCCCCTGAGGGTCTTTCTTCCTTTACCCCGGAAGAACTGAACGCCCTTATGCTGGCAGTTAACTCTTATATACCCACAGTTGCCCTGCGGGGCATCTGAAAAATAGAAAGAAAAAGGAGAACAGTCCCATGTACAAAATTCTGAAGCGTGACGGCAATATCGTAGAATTCGATATGAAAAAAATTGCCGATGCCATCAAAAAGGCTTTTGATGCAACCGAAACTCCCTACACCGACAATGTCATTGATTTTCTGACTCTGCGGGTAAGCGCCAACTTCCTGAATAAAATCAAAGACGGCATTGTCAGCGTCGAAGACATTCAGGACAGCGTGGAAGCCGTTCTTTCCCAGGGCGGTTATGAAAATGTGGCTAAGGCCTACATCCTGTACCGGAAGCAGAGAGAAAAGCTCCGCAATATGACCTCCACTTATCTGGATTACAAGTCCACTGTCAACCAGTATCTGAAGGCGCTGGACTGGCGTGTAAAGGAAAACTCCACCGTTACATACTCTGTGGGCGGCCTGATTCTTTCCAACTCCGGTGCGGTCACCGCCAACTACTGGCTCAGCGAAATTTACGACGAGCAGATTGGTGAAGCCCACCGCAACTGTGATATGCACATCCATGACCTGAGCATGCTCACCGGCTACTGCGCAGGCTGGAGCCTGAAACAGCTCATTCAGGAAGGCTTGGGCGGTATCCCCGGCAAGATTACCTCTGCCCCCGCCAAGCACCTGTCCACCCTCTGCTCCCAGATGGTTAACTTCCTGGGCATTATGCAAAATGAATGGGCCGGTGCCCAGGCATTCTCCTCTTTCGATACCTACCTTGCTCCCTTTGTAAAGGTTGACAATTTGACCTACAAAGAAGTAAAGCAGTGCATCCAGTCCTTCGTTTACGGCGTCAACACTCCCTCCCGTTGGGGCACCCAGGCACCGTTTTCCAACATCACTTTGGACTGGACTGTTCCCAAGGACCTGGCCGACCTGCCTGCCATTGTTGGAGGCAAGGAAATGGACTTCACCTACGGCGACTGCGTGGAAGAAATGCGCCTTGTCAATAAGGCCTTCATCGAAATCATGATTGAGGGCGACTCCAACGGTCGGGGCTTCCAGTATCCCATTCCCACCTACTCCATCACCCAGAACTTTGACTGGAGCGAAACCGAGAACAACAAGCTCCTGTTTGAGATGACTGCCAAGTACGGCACTCCCTATTTCTCCAACTACATCAACTCCGACATGGAACCCAGCGACGTGCGCTCTATGTGCTGCCGTCTGCGCCTTGACCTGCGTGAACTGCGGAAGAAGTCCGGCGGTTTCTTCGGCTCCGGCGAATCCACCGGTTCTATTGGTGTTGTTACTATCAATATGCCCCGTCTTGGCTACCTGGCCACTGACAAGAAGGATTTCTACAAGCGTCTGAACCACGTAATGGACATTGCCGCCCGCTCTTTGAAGATTAAGCGCAGTGTTATTACCAAGCTGCTGGACGAAGGCCTGTATCCCTACACCAAGCGTTACTTAGGTACTTTCAATAACCACTTCTCCACCATCGGCCTTGTGGGCATGAACGAATGCTGTCTGAACGCCAAGTGGATCGGTGCCGACCTGACCAAGAAGGAAGCCCAGGACTTCACCGCTGAGGTGCTGAACCATATGCGTGAGCGCCTGTCTGACTACCAGGAAAAGTACGGCGACCTGTATAACCTGGAAGCCACTCCCGCTGAGTCCACCTCTTACCGCCTTGCCAAGCACGATGTGAAGCGGTATCCGGACATCATCACCGCTTCCGAAGGTGACGATACTCCCTACTACACTAACTCCAGCCACCTGCCTGTTGGCTATACCGACGATATTTTCGCTGCTCTGGACATCCAGGACAACCTGCAGACCCTGTACACTTCCGGTACTGTCTTCCATGCCTTCCTGGGCGAGAAGCTGCCCGACTGGCAAGCCGCTGCAAAGCTGGTGCGCAAAATTGCAGAAAACTACAAGTTGCCCTACTACACCATGTCCCCCACCTATTCTGTTTGCCGCAAGCACGGCTATATTGCCGGTGAAGTTCACACCTGCCCCGAGTGCGGCGAGACCACCGAAGTTTACAGCCGTATCACCGGTTACTACCGCCCGGTACAGAACTGGAACGCCGGCAAGACCCAGGAATACAAGCACCGGAAGGTTTATAACATCGAAACCAGCGTGCTGACCCATGGCAAGCCGGATATGGGAGAACTGAAGATTATTGCAGATGCCAAGGCAGAATGTGCCTGCGCCCCCAAGGCCGCTAAGGCAATGCTTTTCTCCCGGGTCACCTGCCCCAACTGCCGTGTAGCAGAAAATCTGCTGGCAAAAGCAGGCGTAGAATATGAAAAGCTGATTGCAGATGACAATTTGGATTTGTGCAGAACCTACGGCGTGAAGGGCGCACCCACCCTGGTCATCACCGACGGGGAAAACAGTGTGAACTACTACAGCGTACCCGAAATCAAGAAATACTTGGCAAGTCTGTAAAAGCAATAAAGGGTCGGGACTTCCCGACCCTTTCCCATAAGGAGAGATACAGATATGGTATACGATATTGTTGTTGTGGGCGGCGGCCCTGCAGGATTAACTGCCGCCATTTACGGTCTTCGGGCCGGTAAGACCGTTTTGGTTATCGAAAAGAACGGCTTTGGCGGGCAAATCGCCTTTTCCCCTAAAGTGGAAAACATCCCCGGCACGAAAGTCATCAGCGGCGCCGAATTTGCCGACCACCTGACCGACCAGACGATGGCTTTGGGCGCAGATATGGAACTGGAAAAGGTAATCCGGGTGGAGAAAACCGCCGAAGGCTTCACCGTTCACACGGAAGAAGGCAGCGCCTTCTATGGTAAGACCGTTATCCTTGCTGTAGGTGTAAAACACCGGACCTTGGGTCTGCCCGGGGAAGAAGAACTGATCGGCAACGGCATTTCCTTCTGTGCCGTCTGCGACGGCGCTTTCTATGCAGACCAGGAAGTGGCTATGATTGGCGGTGGCAACTCTGCTCTGCAGGAAGCCCTTCTTTTGAGCGAGGTTTGCACCAAGGTTACTGTGGTGCAGAACCTGGCAGGTTTCACCGGAGAAAAGAAACTGGCAGATGCCCTGATGCAAAAAGAAAATGTAACTGCCTACTTCAATACGGTGGTAGCAGGTTATGAAACCACCGACGGCGCGCTGTCCGGTCTCCGGCTCCGCAATGATAAGACCGGAGAAGAATTTGCAATTGCCGTAAACGGCGCATTCCTTGCTGTGGGTTTGATGCCGGAAAATAACCCCTTCCAGGAGCATGCTGACCTGAATGCTTGGGGCTACTTTGACTCCGCAGAAGACTGCCGCACCAAAACCGAGGGCCTGTTCGTGGCCGGCGACTGCCGCAGTAAGTACATCCGCCAGGTGGTAACCGCCTCTGCCGACGGCGCTATCGCTGCAATGGCGGCCTGCAGATATTTGGATTAAGCAAAAACTGCCACCCGTTGGGTGGCAGTTTTTACAGTTCATTCAGGATGCAAATTCTGGGGTTTTCTTCCGTTACACTCAAGCAGTAGCCCGGGCGGTGAAGGGTAAATACATCCCCTTCCAAAGAAGAAAACCGCTCTCCCAACCCCTTGCCTGAGCACTTGGCAAGGGCTTCTTTTTTTGTCCAAAGAGCGGTCAGCGCCAAATCTTTGTCTGTTTCTTTTTGTAGCGCTTTGCTCTCTTCCTCTGTGCAAATTCTGTCTGCCAGCCGGGGCGAAAAGGTCACTTTATCCTGCACGTCTATTCCAATCGGGCGATCACCAACGGCGCAGGCAACAGCATTTTTCCCGTGACTCAGGCTGAAGTGAACAGGATATCCGGGGAAATAAGGTTTTCCCCAATCCTTATAGGAAAATGCAGGCACGGCATCTATTCCCAAATCCTGCAAGGCTCTCTGCAGAAGAAGAAATGCCGCCACAGACCGAACTTTATCTTCCTGCTTTTGTAAGGTTTCCACTTTTTCCCGCCGCCAAGGGGGCAATGTCTTTTCCCTTTCTTCCAGCCACTTCGGGGTGCAAAGAGAAAGATTTTCAAAGATATAGACCATTATGCTTCCTCAAACCCCTGCTTGTCCACCAGGTCAAGCACCTGTTGCCCCCGCAGGGTAAGGGTCATACTGCCCCGGATGGGGTAGGCTGCATAGCGGCAGTCCCAGTTCCCTTTTAGGGGAATATCATAATCCAGGCTGATAAGTCCCTTCTTCTCCAGGCAGGTTAAAACCAGGCTGTAGTCTTCCCCATCTTCTGCTTCCGGGAAATAAACAGGCTTATTCTCTCCCGCACTCCGGGCCACCGGCAAGAAAGGAATTTCTGCCAGTTTTTGCAGGAGTGCCCATTCCACCGGACTCACCACCAGGTGACCGGCGCAGCCGCCGCAGTGTTCACAATTTCCGTTACAGTTACCGCATCCCATGCTTAGCCCTCAAAGAACAGTTCGTAGTCCCGGTTTCCAAGGCCAATGGCTTCTGCAGCTTCCAGGGTCAGAATGCCCTTTCTGCTTTCGATCCGCTCCACCATATGATCCCTTCCGGGGTCTTTGGAGGCATAGATGAGGTCAACGCAAGCCTGGTCGATTGCCACCGGGTCGGTGGAGATCAGCACGCCGATATCCTTCATACAGGGGTCTTCCGCCACAGAGCAGCAGTCGCAATCCACACTCAAGTTCTTCATCACATTGATATAGACCGCCTTGCCTCCAAAGAAGTCCGCCACGCTCTTGGCAGACTCTGCCATAGCCCGCATAAAATCTTCCGTTTTTGCACCCCAGGGGTCTTCCGGGTTGCCTGCCCCGTGAATATTCTTCTTTCCGTAAGCAGATGCATAGCCGATGGACAGTTGCTTCACCGCACCGCCAAAGCCGCCCATAGGATGACCCTTGAAATGGGACAGCACCAGAGTGCTTTGGTAATTGACCATTTCTTTGCCCACATAATTCTTGGAAAGCACCTTGCCATCAGGGATATCCAATGCTAAATCCGGACCTTCTGCGTCCAGAAGGTCTACGGGGAAGTAGTCCAACCAACCGTGTTTTTGGAAGGTTTCCATATGGTGCTTTTTGTCGTGACGGCCGCCTTTATAGGCGGTATTGCATTCTACAATGGTACCGCCTACATATTCTACCATAGGCTTCCAAAAGTCCGGCCGCAGGAAATTCTGATTTCCCGGCTCACCGGAATGGACCTTAATCGCCACATTTCCGGGAAGTTTCTTTCCCAAGCGCTTATAGAGCCCCAGCACAGACTGGGGGGTGATTTCGGAAGTAAAATATACTTTGGATTTCATACCACTGCCACCTTTCTACTTAGGCTGAGAGGCTATTTCGGTTCGTGCCCTCTCAGTCTATATTATAATGGCCAAAAATGCTTATTGCAACCATATTTTATGGATATTCCCTCCGCAGAGCCGATACAATGGTAGCAGGAGGGATGAATATGAAACCAAACTGGAAACAACTTCTGCTCTTTTTAGCCATTCCCCTGGCAGTGGGCGGTCTGGCTGCCCTGGTTGGGGGAGATATGATGCAGTATCAGTCCCTTATCCAGCCGCCTCTGTCCCCACCGGCCTGGGTATTCCCTGTTGTTTGGACTGTGCTTTACCTACTAATGGGCTACAGCAGTTACCGAATTTATACTTCCAACGCCGACCCCAAGCAGAAGCGTAATGTCCTTATCCTTTATGGGGTACAACTATTCTTTAATTTCCTGTGGCCTCTGACTTTCTTCCGGCTGGGCTGGCGACTCACCGCCTTTTTCCTGCTATGCATCCTTTGGGTGCTGATTTTCTTCACCATGCGTGCTTTCAACACCATCGACGAACGGGCATCGGACGCTCTGCTGCCCTACCTTCTTTGGGTCACCTTCGCCGGATACCTGAATTTGGGTATATATTTGCTAAATTAGTATTTATTTTCGAAAAAAAATGTGTTATACTGGACACATACCTAATTATACAAAGGAGGATCTTTCTATGGCAAACAAATACGCAGGCACCCAAACCGAGAAGAACCTGATGACCGCCTTTGCAGGCGAGTCTGAAGCGAGAAACAAATACACCTACTTTGCATCCAAGGCCAAGAAGGAAGGTTTCGAGCAGATCGCTGCCTTGTTCCTGGCTACTGCAGACAACGAAAAGGAACATGCAAAGCTGTGGTTTAAGGAACTGGGTCTTCTGGGCGACACCGCTGAAAATCTGGCTTCTGCCGCAGCCGGCGAAAACTATGAGTGGACCGATATGTACGCAGGCTTTGCCAAGACCGCTGAAGAAGAAGGTTTTCCCGAACTTGCCCAGCGTTTCCGCCTGGTAGCCGAAGTGGAAAAGCACCACGAAGAACGTTACCGCGCCCTGCTGAAGAATGTAGAAACAGCGGAAGTATTCAAGAAGAGTTCTGTGAAGGTGTGGGAATGCCGTAACTGCGGTCACATTATGGTTGGCACTGAGGCTCCCGAGATCTGCCCCACCTGCAACCATCCCCAGGCCTACTTCCAGATCCACGCCGAAAATTACTAAGAGGTCACTAAATCCCCAAATCGTCAAAACGCCTATTTGATGATTTGGGGGTTCTACTATTTTTGCACTTTTCATAAGTACGGATAGGTATCTGCTTTCAAGAGAAATGAATGCTTGCTTCGCAAGGCGTTTTGACTTACTGCACAACTCGGGCCTTAACGTACCCTCGTACGCCTACAGGCCCGAGTTGCTTGTCTTTGGGGCTTTATTGCCCTCTTTCCCTTTCTCTTTCGGTAAAATTTTCCCGAAAAACGCAAATTGGGGATTTACTTTTTCTACCTTATAGTGTATGATGGGGGCAACAGAGTAGGATTCCTCGCGTGAAGTGCTGTCAAAATGGGGAGTTGAGTGACAGACGAAGGGCTTTTGCCCGCGATGAGGTATCCGCACCCGCTGCGCCATAATGGAGACTCTCCTTTATGTAGCAACGATACTCGGTTGGGCGAAAGGCCGGCCTTGTGTCCGCCAGCCCACCGGCCATCCTGTAATACACTCCCGTACCATTGGTACGGGCTTTTTTATTGGGTGGCCATCAATTTAAGGAGGTTAAATCTATGGCAACCAAAGAAAAAAACAGAACGCTCTATTCCCACCCCTTCTCCAAGGCCTACTGGCGTGATGCCGCCGCCGAACTGAAAAGCACCAGAACCCTGGTGATTGCCGCCCTGCTGATCGCCCTCCGCGTGGCCCTGAAGACCATCGTCATTCCCCTGGCTCCCAACCTGAACATCAATGTGGCTGCCCCCTTGATTAACGCCCTGGGCGCTATGATCTTTGGCCCTGTAGTGGCTGCTCTGGCCGCCTGTGTATCCGACACTCTGGGCTGTATTATCTTCCCTCAGGGCCCCTATTTTCTGCCCTGTATGTTCGTGGAAGTAGCCGGCTCTGTGCTGTTCGCTCTGTTCTTCTACCGGACCAAGATGCGTCCCACCCGGGTCATCCTTGCCCGGTTCTGCATGGATCTGTTTGTGAACATCATTCTTAACAGTGCTGTTATGTTCTGGTACTTCCAGGTATTCTATCAGAAGAGTTATGTGGAAATGCTTCTGCCCGCCATCATCAAGAATTTGTGCATGTTCCCCATTGAGGCCTTCGTGCTGACCCTGTTCCTGTCTGTAATCGTTCCTGTTACTTATAAACTGGGTCTTACCCACGATCCCTCTGCGGATAAGAATAGTATGAAATTTACCACCAAGCAGTTTGCCCTTCTGCTGACCCTGTTTGCCGTTGGCATAGGCGGTCTGCTTACCTACCTGAATTACCACTATCAGACCAAGTCCCTTTCCGCATCCTACTCCGTTTCCGAGCGGGTGGCCAAAAACCATCTGATGCAGGAACTGGTAATCGAGCAGTCCGATGAATACGACAATGTGGAAACCATCACCATAGTAGAAAGCGCTTTCAAAGAATTCTTCACCGGCAAGATTACTTACTCCGCCGCTATTTACTCTGTGAATACGCCTATGACGCAGGAGCAGGAAGATGCCTGCTGGAAGTATTCCAAATCCAAAGCCAAGAAAGATGAAAACCTCACCTTCCAGTCTTACGCCACCATCGTAGTGGACAAGGCCGGCGATGTGGTCTCCTTCGAACTAAACTAAATAAACGTTTGCCGCACACGGAAAATCCGTGTGCGGCATCTTTTTATTTCTTTCCCAGTTCTTTATTGCGAAGATAGGCTTTTTCTACCGCCCGGACGGCGATTTCTTCTAAGCCAGCCTGCTGGAAGACCTTGACGCCTTCAATGGTGGAGCCCCCGGGAGAGCAAACTTCCTGGCGAATTTTCTCCGGGGTCTTGCCGGAAACCCCAATCAGTTTGCCCGTTCCCCAGAGCATTTGGGCCGCATAAAGGGTAGCCTTTTCCGGGGGCAACCCCAACGTTTCTGCGCCCTTTACCAATCCTTCAGCAAAAAGGGCAGCAAAGGCAGGGCCGCAACCGGCAACGGATGTGCCTGCGTCTATCAGTGCTTCCGGCAATTTATCCCGCAGGCCCGCATAGCGAAAAAGGTCCACAAAGAAGGTTTCCGTTTCTTCGGTTACCCCCTGTGAGCAATCGTAGAGGATCACGCCCTCCCCCACTGCCACCGGGGTGTTGGGCATCATACGGATAACGGGGTAGTTGCCTTCTGCCATCGCCTGCAGTGTAGCAATTTCCAAACCTGCCGCCATACTCACCAGAGTAAATTCCTCTTTGCGCGCCTTAAAAACAGGCCCGAGGGAAGAAAGCAGCCCTTCCATTCCCTGGGGCTTCACCCCCAGGAAGACCATATCACAAACTTTGGCTATTTCTTCCGGCGTGCTGACGCGGCACCCGGTTTCTTCTGCCAATGCCACACTTTTTTCTTCTGTTCGATTGGCAATCCAAATGTTTGTGGGGTCAAAAGCCTTGCTTGCAGCGCGGACCAGCGCGCCGCCCATATTACCGGTACCGATAAATCCAACCTTTTGCATATTGCCTCCTTCCAGGCCGACGAAGGCCTGTTTTTTCCTTTCTGCCTTCATTTTATAGTGGGTTCCTCACAAATGCAAGAGAAGATTTCCCCCTTCGCCTTTTTTCGCCAAGTCTTCCCATTTTTCTCCCATTTATAAGGTTTGTGAAACCTGTCTAATTCTGTCGTGTTGTACTTGTGCAAGTACATAAACTTTGCCAAATCTGTCGTTATTCCCTTGACAAGTACTTGTTCAAGTACTATTATGGGCTTGCAACCAAGAAAACCAAGGAGGCGAAAACCGTGTGGGGAAGAATTTATTTTTGGGGGCGAAGGCCCATATTTGTAGGCGTATATCCCCCAAGAACCGATATGCAGGGAGCCATCCCCCGGCACTGGTGCCGACGCTGCGGCACAGAAATTTTCCTGCCCGGCAAAGAGTTTTGTCAGCGATGTAAGAGAAAATAAGGAGGAAGAAAAATGAAAGGGTTTGTAACAGGATCCGTAAGCCCCTGTGCGCTCTGCACCCGGGTAAAAGACCCCCAAAACTGTGAAAACAAGAAATGTAAGGTCTGGCAAAAGTGGTTTCTTTCCCGTTGGGAGTTAATACGGGGCTTTCCTCGGCAGGCTATGGACCAAGCACCTATGGAGCCCGTAGGCATCCGGGTAGGGGGCCAAATTTACTGCCATCCCAGCCAAAGAAGAACCTACATACAAAAAGACCCCTGCAAGAACTGTAAATGTCCCCAAGATCTTTGCACCGGCCCTTGTCGGGTTCGCAGAGCCTGGGAAGATGTGAAAGGAGATATGTCCGTATGAATTGGAAAGAAGAAGCAACAGAGAAACTTCGCAAATATGATGCAATGCGGCTGGCCGTCCAAAACCTGCCGGAGGAACTGAAACGGCTGGAACAGGCGGCCTGCGCCATCCGTTCTGCCCGTACCGACGGCACCCCGGTCAAAGGGGGCTCTAACCGCCGAGAAGATATGCTTTTAAGCAATTTGGTCTGCCGGGAAGAATTATCCCGGACATTACGACAGGCGAGAATTTGGGTGTCCACTGCCGACCGGGCTCTGGGTGCCCTCTCCCCGGAAGAAAAACTGGTGCTGCACCGGCTCTATATTCATCCGGAGCGAAATGCCATAGAACGGCTTTGCCAGGAATTAAGCCTGGAACAATCCAGCATCTATCGCAAGCGCGATCAGGCCCTTCATCGGTTCACTATGGCCCTTTACGGCATTCCCAATTAAGGAAGGGGCAGGAATAATCCTGCCTTTTCCTGTTTATAGAAACTTTTTTGGAAAAAGGCTACCATTTATGAACATTTTATGGTATAATGACAGCAAATTTTTTACGAGGTGATTCTATGAAAAAAGCCTTTCGGCTTTTGGCTGCACTTCTTGCCGCATTTGTGCTGCTTTCCGGCTGTGGCCTTTCTTCCGTAGCCCCCGAAAGCCAAAACGGTGAGGCTGCAAAACGGCCTAATACCATTGAAAATTATGACCTGAAATTGTTTCTTTTGGAAAAGGATGACCTTTCCAAGGAAAACCTGTTTGCCCTTTATTATGCCATAGCCAACTTTGAAACAACCTGTTACCTGCCCTATCCCATGCCCCAGGAGCAAGTACAGAATTTGTTGTCCCTTTTGTGCTATGAGTGTCCGGAACTATTCCAGATAGATTTGACACAGCCTACTTCTTATCACAGTTATGAGGGGGATAATGAAGTGATTGCTGTGGGCTTCCCCTACTGTATGGATAAAGCCACTTACGACGGTTTGCTGTCCAAAGCCAAGCAAGCCCTTGGGCAATTCAACACTGCAGGTATGACCCTTTTGGAGGCAGAAAAGTACATCTATGATATTCTCTGCCAGCAAATCACCTATAGCACCTCTTCCACCCATTGTGCCAATGTATACGGTGCCCTGGTGGAGGGCCAGGCCAAGTGCGACGGCATCGCTAAGGCTATGAAGTGGGCCCTGGAGCAGGCAGGCTTCCCCTGTATGTGCGTAGACGGTCACCCCTACGACGGCGGCATCGGTCACGCCTGGAACATTATTCCTGTGGATGGCCACTACTATCACCTGGATCTGACCGCCGATGTCCAGTCGGAATCCCGCCACGAGCCTTTATATCCGGGCTACAATATCAGCGCTGACTTTATGCTCTCTGTTTATGCCCCCGGCCCCTGTTTTACCATCCCCGCAGAGCAGAGTATGGATGCCAGCTACCACGCATTAAACGGAAACTACCTTCCTTCCGACGCAAATTGGAAGAGCACTCTTAAAAAACTCTTTAAGGATGCCCATAAGAAAAACGGTACTTTCACCGTCCAGTTTGCTTCCGAAGAGGACTTCCAATCCTGTAAGTCTTCTCTGGAAAGTCTGTTCCGGGAGGCCGCCCGGGAAGCAGGCATCACCCACTGGTCCTGGACCACAACCTATGTCAATCAGTATCATCTGATGAGTGTTAAGGTACAAAAATAAAGAGAGAAAAGGAAACGCCTATGCAGAAACTGACTAAAACCGAGAAAAGCTGGATTTTTTATGACATCGGCAACTCTGCCTTTATCCTGCTGGTAGCAACCCTGCTGCCCATTTACTTCAATTCCCTGGCTACCCAGGCTGGTGTGTCTGAGTCCAATTATTTAGCCTACTGGGGCTACGCCGGCTCTGTAGCCACCATTTTAGTGGCCATCATCGGCCCCCTGTGCGGCACGCTGGCCGACCGGAAAGGTTACAAAAAACCCCTTTTCTTAGGCGCAATGTTGATTGGCGCTTTAGCCTGTCTTGCCTTGGGCGCCGCCTGGAGTTGGCTCTCCTTCCTGGTAATTTTCGTTATTGCCAGAGTTGGCTATTCTTCCAGCCTGGTATTCTATGATGCCATGCTCCCGGAGATTACCACCCCGGAGCGGATGGACCGGGTCTCCACCTCCGGCTATGCTTTTGGCTATATCGGTTCCTGCATTCCCTTTGCCCTTTGTCTGGTGCTGGCTCTGTGCCATAAAAGTTTCGGTATTTCTCAAGTAACCGCTCTGATCATTGGCTTTGCTATTACCGGCATTTGGTGGATTGCCTGCGCACTGCCCCTGCTGAAACGCTATAAGCAGACCGCCTATCAGCCCCCTGTAAAAGGTGCTTTCCTGCAAACCTTCCGGCAACTTTGGCAGACCATCAAAGAGGCCAAGAAGCAAAAGCATATTTTCCTGTATTTGATTGCCTTTTTCTTCTTTATTGACGGTGTTTACACCATCATCGATATGGCTACCGCCTACGGCACTTCCCTGGGCCTGGACACCACCGGTTTGTTGCTGGCTCTGCTGGTAACCCAAATTGTCGCCTTCCCCTTCTCCATTCTCTTTGGCCGTCTTTCCGGCAAATTCGACACCGGTCTTCTGCTGAAGATCTGCATCCTCTGCTACACCGGCATTGCCCTCTTTGCGATATTCCTCAATTCCCTGGTGCAATTCTGGATTTTGGCGGTTTTGGTGGGTATGTTCCAGGGCGGCATTCAGGCCCTCAGCCGTTCCTACCTGGGCAAGATCATTCCCGCCGAGGAAAGTGGCAAATTCTATGGCCTGATGGATATCTTCGGCAAGGGTGCTTCCTTTGTGGGCACTACCCTTGTTGCGGTTGTGAGCCAGGTTACCGCCGGAATGCAGTTTAGCTTCCTGGGTCTGACCATCGTAAACACGGGCATCGCCGTTGGCTCTTTGGCCGTCCTCTTCCTCATTGGCTTTATTCTGTTCTGCGTAGCTGACAAACTGTGCCACAAAAAGGCTTTTTAATACTAACACTTTATAATTAAAGGAGCGATATTTATGGTATATCCTATGACTGTAGCAGGCCTCCGTCGGGAACTGCCTATCTGTAAGGTAAATGACAATCTGTATATTGCAGGTTTTGTAATTTTCGGTGACCAGGAACTGACCGTTGCCTGCGCCCGGGACTTGCTTGCAAAAGCCCCCGCCTATGATTACATCCTCACCGCCGAGGCCAAGGGCATTCCTCTGGCCCATGAAATGGCCCGCCAAAGCGGCGCCACCAAGTACTTCCTGGCACGGAAAGGCCCCAAGCTGTATATGACCGGCGTGTTTGAGTCTTCCGTCAAATCCATCACCACCGCCAAGGAGCAAAAACTCTACCTGGACACTGCTGATGCTGCTCTGATGAAGGGCAAGCGGATCTTGATTGTAGACGATGTGATTTCCACCGGTGAGAGCCTGCTGGCTCTGGAAGCATTGGTAGAAAAAGCCGGCGGCATCATTGCAGGCCGTATGGCTGTGTTGGCTGAGGGCGATGCGCAAAACCGGGATGACTTAATCTACCTGGAAAAGCTGCCCCTCTTTAACCCCGACGGAACCATTATGGAATAATAAAAAGAGTGGCTTTCCCAGCGAAAGCCACCTTTTTATAGGTGCTGCTTATGAATTATGTAAACTGCAATCTATGTCCCCGGAGATGCGGTGTGGACCGAACCCAGGGCAAAACCGGCTACTGCAAAGCCCCCGGCAGCGCAGTGGTTTCCAAAACAATGCTCCACCAGTGGGAAGAGCCCGTTTTAGCTCCCAATGGCAAAAGTGGCGCCATCTTCTTTGGGGGCTGCAACTTAGGCTGTGTGTATTGCCAAAATTACGCCATCAGCCGTATGCCCAAAGGCAATCTCTTCGATGGGCCTTCCCTTCGGGCAGAAATAGAAAGTCTGATTGTCCAGGGTGCGGAAAATATCGATTTGGTATCTCCCACCCCCTACCTGCCCACCATTTTAGAGGCTTTGGAAAAACCTCTGCCCGTACCGGTGGTGTATAACACCGGCGGCTATGAGCGTGTGGAAGCAATTTCCGCTTTGGCGGGAAAGGTGGATATTTACCTGCCGGATCTTAAGTATGCCGACGATGCCCTTGCACAAAATTTATCTGCTGCGCCGGACTATTTCCAGGTGGTAACAAAGGCTATCCAAGAAATGGTCTGCCAAGTGGGCAGTCCCGTTTTCCAAGGAGACAAACTGGAAAGGGGTGTGGTGATCCGCCATTTAATTCTGCCGGGGCAGATTGAAAACAGTCTGAAAGTCCTGGACTGGATTGGAGAAACCTTTGCCCCGGGGCAGGTATTGGTGAGTTTAATGCGCCAGTACACCCCTATCCCCTGTATGAAACCGCCCTTTGACCGCCCCATTACAGAAGAGGAATATCAATCCGTATTAAGCTGGATGTACCTCAATGACATCGAAGGCTTCACCCAGGAGGCTGCCTCCTCCAGTGCCAATTTCATTCCCGATTTCTAAAAAATCGCAGTTGGAAATTCCAACTGCGATTTTCTTATTCGGCCTTTTTGCCCGGTCTGCGGCGACGGTGGTAGTGAGGTTTGCCCTTGGGCTTACCGCCTTCTGTGCCTTCCGGTTTGGGCTCTTGTGCCGTTTCCTGCTGCGTTTTTTCCTGTTGGGGCTTTTCTTGCTGGGGTTTCTCGCCTGCAGGCTTGCCCTTCTTCCGACGGCGGGCGTTATTGCCCTGTCGCTGCTCCGTTTTTTCCTCCGGTTCTTCCTCTGCCGGCAACTCAGAGCGCAGACGCACAGGCTCAAATGCAAAAGGCTTATCCAAAGGCTCTAACCGCCGGCTGCTCTTCCCTCCGGAGATGGGTGCCCAATCTTCCGGAATGGGGGGATCCGTCTTCTTGGCCTTTCCGCTGCGGAATACCGCAATTTCGTCATTGCCAAACACCGCCAGGGTCTCAGGATTTTCCTCCAAACGAACCTTAACCTTTTGACGAAGCAAATTCAACTCCACAATGGTGCCTCTTCCTTGGGGCGTATCCACAAAGGAGTCCACCTTGGGGCTGTTCTTAATCAGATCTTCATACGCATCCTGCTCGTATTTCAAACAGCACATCAGCCGTCCGCAGGTGCCGGAAATCTTGGTGGGATTTAGGCTCAGGGACTGGGTCTTTGCCATTTTAATGGATACAGGCTGGAAATCATCCAGGAAAGTGGCGCAGCAGAAAGGTCTGCCGCAGATGCCCAAACCGCCTACCATACGAGCCTTATCCCGGACGCCGATTTGCCGCAGTTCAATGCGGGTATGGAACGCACTTGCCAGGCTTTTTACCAGTTCCCGGAAGTCTACACGCTCGTCAGCGGTAAAAAAGAACAGGATTTTACTGCCATCGAAGGCGCATTCGGCGCTGACCAACTGCATATCCAGTTCCATTTCCACAATTTTCTCCATGCAGATGGCATAGGCGCGCTTCTCCGTCTCCAAATTCCGGGCAACCGCTTCCTCATCCTGCTTGTTTGCAAGGCGCAGAACGGGCCGCAGAGGTGCTACCACCTCTTTGACGGAAATTGTATGATTGCCTCCGGTGCAAATGCCGTATTCCGGGCCTCTGGCCGTGTCCATAATCACACGATCACCGGTATGATAGGTCTTTCCTGCCGGGTCAAAGTAATAAATCTTCTGACCGGGACGGAACTGGACATCCACCACTTCCACCAGGGCTTCGTTTTTCTTGATTTCTTCCATTTTTATCTCCTCGAGAGTAATTTTCTTGCTTAAAGCAACTGCCATTGCAAATAACTGCACACTGCCGCAACGGACACGTTAGCTTTCAAATAAGTAATGGCCTTTTCCAGTTCCCGGATAGCGCAAAGCAACCCAGCCGGATCTTGGCGGCTCAACTGTTTGATCTCCTGGGCAACAGCCGGCAAGCCACTACGGCAGGACAGGGCATTTTGCAGAAGGTGCAGCCATTGCTCCACTTCTTCTACCGCCTGTTCCCGCTTGATTTTCTCCATTCCCACCAGCAGTTTTGTCATAGCAACTTGATTTTTCTCTAAAAAAGCCTTGGCAAAAAGCTTGGTGCGGTCAGAAACCACTTCCCCCTCTTTTAACAGGTCCACTGCCTGGCCAAGGTAGCCTCCGCTTCGCTCTGCTGCCGCCCGGAGTTGCTCCTGCTGGGCATCCGGAAACTGCTTTTCCAGTTGGGCAAGCAGCAGCCCGCTGGGAAGGCTCTCCATTTGCAGTAAAGTGCAGCGGGAGCGGACTGTTGTGAGGATTTGCTGGGGATTTACTGCCAGAAGCAGAAACACACCATAAGCCGGCGGCTCTTCCAGAATTTTCAGCAAGGCATTTTGCCCATCCGGGCCCAATTCCTGGGGGAAGATATACACTTTCTTATCTGCCTCGTTGGGCTTAATATATACATCTTCCCGGTACTGGCGCACGATTTTTACCGGCACAGCCTTATGGTCCGGGTCGGTAACCGTGATAATATCCGGATGATTGTTTGTCATAGCCTTTCGGCAGGCAGGGCAGGCAAGGCAGGGTTTATCACTATCCCGGCAAACTGCGGCCGCAGCTAAAAGGCGAGCCAGCGTCCGTTTTCCGGAGCCTTTAGGCCCACTAATGAGATAGAAATGGGAAAGCCGCCCGCTATCCACACTGTGGCGCAGGTTTTCCTTTAACCGGGCGTTGCCCAAAAGTGCCTCAAATCCCATTTCTTTCTCCTTATTATATCATATTTCGAGATAAATTTCTACTGCTATTAACCCCACAGTGCAGACAGCATAGGAATAACCTGTTTCTTCCGGCTCATAACACGGGGCAAAAATACGGTGTTCTCCTTGGGGTTGACATTGAACGCCTGGGTAATAACTTCGTCGCTTCCTAAATAGATGATTTGCGTTCCTTCCTTCAGCACATCTGTGAGCATCAAAATCATCATGGAGAAATTCTTTTCTTTGGCGGTTTTTTGCATCAAGCCCAGGAATTCTTCCTTCCGTTCCAGCATTGCCGGACTATCCACACAGATAATCTGCGCCACCGCCAGGTCGTGTCCTGCGATGTGGAATTCCTTGTAGTCGGCGAAGAGCAGTTCCTCTGCAGACCGGTTTTCTCCGGTAACAGAGAAGATTTCCCGGCCCAAGTCCTCCAAAGAAACATTTGCAATCCGGGCAAGCCGGGTGGCTGTATTCTTATCCCGTTGGGTGCAGGTGGGAGACTTAAACATAACTGTATCAGAAAGAATAGCCGCCGCCATCATACCTGCCATCTTCTCAGAGGGTAAAACGCCCTGTTCCTGATACATACCGGCAATAATGGTATTGGTAGAGCCTACAGGCTCGTTGCGAACATAAATGGGGTTGGTTGTCTGGATATCTGCCAGACGGTGATGGTCAATAATTTCCAAAATATCCGCTTCTTCCAGGCCGGGAACGGACTGGGCCGCCTCATTATGGTCCACCAGCACCACCCGTTTTCTGCGGGGACGGAGCAAATGGTACCGGGTTAATAAGCCCACTACTTTTTCGTTCTCATCCAAAATGGGATAGCAAGGATGCCGGTGCTTCAGCATCTGCTCCCGCACTTCATCCACCCGGTCTTCCAAGTGGAAGGAAACAATGCTGCCTGTACGGCAAATCCGGCGAATGGGGGTGGACTGGAAAATCAGTCTGGCTGCCCGATAAGCATCGAAGGGCGTAGTAATGATGCAAGTAGAGGTATCTACAGAGCGCAAATCTTCCTTAGGTTCTGCCTGGCATAGGATGAGGCAATTCACCTTCATTTGCAGGGCTCTTTCAATCATATCCGGCTGGTCACCGCACAGAACGATGCTTTGGGGATTTTGAAACAGCAGGTTTTCCCGATTTTGGGGCAACGCAATGGTGACCTGACCGGAAACATAGTCGGTAGTCTGTCCGGCAGCACCTACAAGCTGACCCTCCAGTACAGAGAGCAGGTTGAAAAGAGGTACTGGCTCTAAAAAACCTGTGTTGGCCATTTCCATATTGTAGCTTGCCACGTTTTCCCGGGAGAGCATACCGTAAAGAGTGCCATCCTCATTGGCAACGGGCAGCGCCGGAATGGCGCTGTTGCCCATCAGTTGCTCCCAAGCCCGGCCCAGGTGGACCGCCTGGCTCAGAAGGGGCGGTGTGTCAAACTCCAGGTCTTTCACCTGGGTATACATATTATGAATGCGCTTGGGCGCTTCACAGCCAAAGCGATTCAGCACAATCTTGGTTTCATCGGAAACGTGGCCCAGACAGGCAGGCACATACTCCCGGTCTCCAAGGGCATTGCGCAGGGCCGCATATGCCATAGCCGCCACAATAGAGTCCGTATCCGGGTTCCGGTGACCGGTAACATAAATAGGTTCCATAGACTACCTCCTAACGTCATTTCATCAGGATATACATTCTCTTTTATCATTATATCCCCATTGGAGCCAAATAGCAAGAAAAAAGAAAATCACAACCGGTTTTAGGATTGCATTTTTCTTTTGGGATGTGTACAATAAATATGTTAAATAATCCAGTTAAGGAGGATATGAAATGAACGTACTGGTAACCGGCGGCGCCGGCTATATTGGCTCCCATACTTGCGTGGAACTTCTGAATGAGGGCTACGGTGTGGTAGTTATCGACAATCTTTGCAACTCCAACGCCAAAAGCCTGGACCGGGTAAAAGAACTCACCGGTAAGGACCTGACGTTTTATGAGGGCGATGTGCGGGATGAAGCCTTGCTGCAGAAAATTTTTGCAGAAAATGAAATCGGCTGCGTTATTCACTTTGCCGGCTTGAAGGCTGTTGGCGAAAGCGTTTCCATCCCCTGGAAATACTATGATAACAACCTCAACTCCACTCTTGTGCTGACTAAGGTAATGGCCGAAGTTGGAATGAAGAACATCATTTTCTCCTCCTCTGCCACTGTTTACACGGCTGACAACGAAATGCCCCTGAAAGAAACCAGCCGTACCGGTGGTTGCACCAACCCTTATGGCTGGACCAAGTATATGACCGAACAGATCCTCACCGGTATGGCAAACGCCGATAAGGAATGGGGCATTGTTCTTTTGCGGTACTTCAATCCCATCGGCGCTCACGAAAGCGGCCGCATCGGTGAAGACCCCCGGGGCATTCCCAACAATCTGATGCCTTACATCACCCAGGTAGCCATCGGTCGCCGGGAGCAACTCAGCGTTTACGGCAATGACTATGATACCCACGACGGCACCGGCGTGCGGGATTACATCCACGTGGTTGACCTGGCAAAGGGTCACGTAGCCGCAGTAAAATATGTTATGAATAACAAGGGTGCGGAAGTCTTCAACCTGGGCACCGGCACAGGCTATAGTGTGCTGGATATGGTAAAGACCTTCCGGGATGTAAACAATGTGGCCCTTCCCTACGTGATCACAGACCGCCGCCCCGGTGATATTGCCACCTGCTATGCTGACCCTGCCAAGAGCGCAGAAAAGCTGGGCTGGAAGGCAGAAAAGACTCTGGCGGATATGTGCCGTGACTCCTGGAATTGGCAGTCTAAAAACCCGATGGGATATAACTGATTTTACCGTAGGGGCGGATGCCCACATCCGCCCGTCCATTCCGATTTGCGGGACGATGAGGGCATCGTCCCCTACACCACAAAAAAGGACAGAGAAAACTTTTCTCTGTCCTTTTATTTATTGCATATGCTTTTTGGTGTAGCCGTTGTCTTTTGCAATGGTGAGGGTCAAGGTGCTTTCCGTATAACGAAGTTCTTTCTCTTCTGCCCAGATGGTTTGCAGGCCTTCTGCGCTAAGCCCCAGCAAGGCTACCTCATTTAATTCTTCCGTTAGGAAGATGGGGGCGCAGGCAAGTACCATTTCAGCGCAGGATGCGCCCTTGCTGTAGCAAACCAAATTGTCAGTGGAGCTCTTGCAAACGCCGTCCGCAGGATCTACATACACAGAAGAAATTCTGCCGTTGCTGAACGCAAAGTACCGCCAGGCATCCAATCCATTATTCTGCAAAGGATAATTGCGGAAAGAAACGGTGCGACTCGGGCCCTCCACCTGATAGGTGGCCGGCCGGTAAATGTCAAAATGCACCCGGTCACTGAGAGACAGGGTATATTCCCCGCCAAGATAGCAGCCGAAGCCATCAAAACTGACCAAATACCCTTGGGTATAGCCCTTTTCCGTGAGAGTGTCTGCCAGGAAATCCGCAACAAAAGCGTTCCGCATCCAGCCAAAGTCCAAAAAGTTTTCTATATCATGATCCCGGGCAAAGGCCAGGTATGATTCACTGACATACAGCGTAACCTGATTGTTGCCCAAAAGTTCCAGGCGGATATGATCTGCAGAGCCGGTAAAGGCCACCAGTTCCGTGATATAGGCCATTACTTCCGGGTTTTGCGCCGGATCGCACTGGGCCGCCAGGTATTCATCCTCATACTGGAAGATGCGACTGTATTCCGTCGTTACGGGACCCATAAACAAAAGCCGGCTGTCCTTTGCCAGGGCAAGGGCTTCATAAAGCCGTCCGTCCACCGTCACCGACTGGTTTGGCCGGTCACTAAGGTAGCGGATACCGCCCTCAAGCGGCGTTTCCACATCCCAGGTAAACAGCTGATAGGCTTTCTTAGAGGCTTCTGTATAGAGATTTGTAACTGCCTTCTTTTCCTCTTTGGCATTTTTTTCGGTAGCGCCCACATTGTAGGAAAAAGCGAACTCATTGCCGCAGTTTCCTTCTGTGGTTTCCACAGAAATGGTATACCAGCCCGACTCTACTGTCACAAGGTCGCGTATCCAAATGCCCAAAGCAACCGCCGCCACCGCAAGGCAGATAATCAGCAGAATAACCCGGCGTTTGCCGGGTTTCTGCTCTACTTCTATAACAGGTCTCGGAGGTTCCTGATCAAAAATAGGATTGTTTCGTAATCTCATAAGACCTTACAGTACTGCAGACAGCAGTGCCAAGCCAAACAGGGCTACAATAGCGAACTTGGTAATTAGTCCGGCAATGGCGCCCTTCTTGCAGGCTTTGTAGTTGCGGATGTGGTTCTTCTTCTTAAAAATCAGCCCCGCAATCAAGCCGGGAACACTCAGAATGAAGCTCAGGAAGGAGTACCACTTGCTGCCGGTATCGTACCGGGGCCTGGTGAGAATAGGCTCATTAGTTACATTTCCTTCCTTCGCAGGTGCTTCCTGGCCGGGTTCCAGAATGGTGATAGACTTTACAGTCTTGCCGCTTTCCCGAATGGCCTTATACTCTTCAATTTCCTTCTTGTTGCCAAAGATGAAGTGATTATGACCAATATCCACCAACTCGGGCTTATCCTCGCTATAATCGTGAACACTGGGATCATAGGTGAACAGCACCTTGTTCTTCTCCAGCTGAGGATCAGGAATGGGGATAGCGGAAATCAAGCTGCGGGTGTAGGGGTGCAGGGGGAAGTCAAACAGTTCCTCTGCGTCGGCGATTTCCACGATGTCGCCCTTGTAAATAACGCCAATCCGGTCGGAAATGAACCGCACGATGGAAAGGTCGTGAGCGATGAACAGGTAGGTAATGTTTCTTTCCTTCTGGAATTTCTTCAGCAGGTTCAGAACCTGGGCGCGAATGGAAACGTCCAAAGCGGAAATAGGCTCGTCAGCAATAACCAGTTCCGGCTCCATAACCATAGCGCGGGCCAGGCCAATTCTCTGGCGCTGGCCGCCGGAGAATTCGTGGGGGTAACGGGTCATATGCTCGGGCAGAAGACCGACTTCTTCGATAATCTTCTCAACCTTCTGTACACGATCGGCTTCGTTTTCATACAGTTTGAAGTTGTAAAGGCCTTCAGAAACAATATAGTCAACAGTTGCACGCTCGTTCAAGGAAGCAGCAGGATCCTGGAAAACCATCTGGATATTCCGGATCACTTCCCGGTCCAGACTCTTCTTGGTCTTGCCGGAAATACGCACGCCCTTATACTGGATTTCGCCGGCAGCGCAAGGGTTAACCCGAATAACCGCACGGCCAATGGTGGTCTTACCGGATCCGGATTCGCCTACCAGGGAGAAGGTTTCGCCCTTGTAGATATCGAAAGAGGCATTCTTAACTGCCCGGACAGCAGTGTCGCCCTTACCAAAGGTAATGTCAACATTCTTCAGGCTCAGCAGGACTTCACGGCCATCAACAATAGGGCCGTGCTCCGGCAGATGGGCAGCACTTTCGGAGAGAGTCTGCTTATTCTTTTCTTTGCTCATAAGAGAACCCTCCTTAAATGTTAAATGCATCCAGCAATTTCTCGTGGATATTCTGGATAATTTCGGGCTTTTCTACCTTGGGAGCTCTGGGGTCCAGCAGCCAGGTCTTGGCGAAGTGGGTTTCGCTAACCTGGAACATGGGGGGCTCTGCCAGGGTATCCACCTTCAGGCAGTAAGGGTTACGGGGTGCGAAGGCATCGCCCACAATCTTGTTGTACAAAGAGGGGGGTGTGCCGGTGATGGAGTAGAGTTTGGTGTTCCGCTGTGCCAGCTGGGGTAAGCTGGAAAGCAAAGCCCAGGTGTAGGGGTGCTGAGGATTGTAGAACACTTCCTCGCAGGTGCCCAGTTCCACCATCTGGCCGCCGTAAAGAACAGCCACACGGTCAGCTACGTTAGCAACAACGCCCAAGTCATGGGTGATAAACACGATGGTATAGCCGTATTCCTTCTGCAAGTCCTTGATCAGCTTCAGAATCTGTGCCTGGATGGTCACGTCCAAAGCGGTAGTAGGCTCATCACAGATCAAAATCTTGGGCTGGCAGGAAAGTGCAATGGCAATAACGATACGCTGACGCATACCGCCACTATACTGGAAGGGATAGTCGTCAAAACGGTCTTCTGCATTGGGAATACCGACTTTTTTCATCATAATCAGCGCACGGCGACGGGCTTCCGTCTCGGAGCACTTTTGGTGCTTCAAAATAACGGAAGTAATCTGCTTGCCAATGGTGATGATGGGGTTCAGAGAAGTCATGGGGTCCTGGAAAACGGTAGCGATTTTGCCGCCACGAATTTGCGTCCAGTCCTTGGAATACTTCACCTTTGCCAGGTTTACCAAGCTGTCACCGTGCAGAATGCCTTCCGTTTCATCCAGATACTGCACGCGGAATACAACCTGGTCAAAAATCTGGTTCTTGTTTTCGTCGTTACTCAAGTCCACGCCGATCTCCATAGCCTTTTTAGTGACCTTCAGGAGCTTGCGCAGCAATTTCTCGCGCTTAACAAAGCCATAACGGCCGATGGAAAGGTAAATTTCCTTGGCGATAATCAGGTTCCGGGCCTTCATTTCTTCGGTGGGTTCCTGCTTAATGGCCTTGGCATACTGCGCCGTCAGTTCTGCCATTTCCTTTGCATACTGGGCAAGGTATTCCTTGTCAGCCTTCGCTTCGGCTTTGCGCTGACGGATAATGGCATCGCGCTGCTTTTGCAGGCTTTCAATTTCCGCATCCATCTGCTTCAGCTGGGCGCCGGTCTCGTGATAGCGAGCCTTTTCCTTCCGGGAGTCGATGGTCTGACGGAGGTTATACAACTCAGTCCTGTCAAAGCGCAGCTGAGCGATCTTGTCGGTAAGGGCTTCGTTTTCTTCCTCAGTCAGTTCGCCTTTGGCCTTAGCCTGGGCTCTCAGCGTCTGCATCTTATTGAAGATATCAGCGCCGAATTCCAAGGAGGAAGCCTTGTTCAGGTAGTTGTAAGCCCGGTTTACCATGCTCTTGCCTGTGCCGTTCATACGCACCTTGGTGTCGGACAGTTCAGGATCGTTAAAGAGAATAGAGCCTTCGCTGATGAAGCCGTTGGAATCCAGCATGCCGGCAAAGGTCTTGGTAAAGACGGACTTGCCGGAACCGGATTCGCCCACGATGGCTACGGATTCGTTTTCGTAAAGATCCAAGGAGATGCCCCGGATAGCAGTCAAAATTCTGCCGCGAACGCGGAATTTTACATGCAGGTCCTTGACGGACAATAAAACTTTTTTATTTTCCATACAATTACCTCATTACATATGCGTTCTGGGATCGGATGCATCGCCCAAATTCTGACCAACGATATGGAGCACCACAGTGATGATAGATGCAACCGCAACAGGTGCCCAGAATTCCAGTTCCCAGCCGGGTGTCAGCATGGCATTTTGCGCATCCTGGATAAGTTTACCAAGGGACTGGTCCTTCAGACCCATGCCGATATAGCTCAGGAACACTTCATAAGAAATGTAGGAAGGAATTTCGGCAGCAGCCAGGGTCACGATAACAGAGGTCATAAAGGGCAGAATATTCTTGGTGGCAATCCGCCAAATGGGGGTGCCCAGGCAGCGGGAAGCCAGGTTGTACTCCCGGTCACGGATAATGATAACCTGGGTACGGATAAAGTAGGCAATACCAATCCAGCCGGTGACTGTCAACGCAAACACCATACTCCAGAAACTGGCAGACATAATCAACACAACAACGGAAATCAGCAGAACGTAGGGAACGTTTGCCACAACGTTGTAGACTTCGGTCATAAAGATATCCACCTTTTTGGAGAAACCCCAAACAGAACCTATAATCACGCCTACTGTCATATTGATGACCGCACAAATAAGGGCCAGGGTCACGGAAATGCTGGAGCCATACCAGATGGCATCAAAGGTGGACTGACCGGATGCGCCGGCGCCCAGCGCCCACTTCAGTTCCTTGCCGTAGTACTCCATAGCCTTGCCGGGGCTCAGGTGCTTACCTTCTGCACCCTGCAGAATGTTGATATAGGGATCCACCTCAGCATTATAGCCGGTCACTGCCGGGTACACATAGGTGAACAGAAGCAGCACAGCAAGAATACTCAGAATGATGATATTGATCTTCTTCCGGAAGAACACACGGAACACACTGTGCCAGTAAGAGTACCGGGGAGCGGTAATCTTTTCGGATTCCAACTCGTTGATGTCTACAGGCGCAAAGAGGTCTTCTTCAGGCATATTCAGTTGGCTCAGGTCAAATTTATCTGCCATAAGACTTACCTCTCTTTCGCTGTAAAGGAAATTCTGGGATCCATCGCTGCCATCAGAACGTCACCAATGATTACAGAGGTAACTGTCAGAATAGCATAGAACAGAGCTACACCTACGATAACGCCGTTATCGTACTTATTGATAGCAGTGGTCAGCAGGTTGCCTGCACCGGGAACCACATAAACACGCTCGGTAATAATCGCACCGGTCATGGCAAACAGCACACTGCCAGGCAGGCCGTGAACGATGGGAATGATGGCGTTCTTCAGGATATGCTTGCGGAAGATCTCGCCTTCGGACAGGCCGCCGCTACGGGCGAACTTCACGTAGTCGGAGTTCATCTGGTCGATCATATACCGGCGCAGCCACTTCATAGTGGATGCGATGGAAGGCAGAGACAAGGATACAATGGGCAGCACATACATTAACCAGGTTGGCGCCAACATATCAAAGGTGGTGGGAAGTCCCGCCTTGTTACCGATGGCCTTAAACATAAAGATATAGGCTAGAGAAGGAACGGCGGTGATAAATACGATATAGAAAGTACCGACCTTGTCCAGCAGTTTGTCCTTCTTCAGTGCCATACCAATTCCCATAGGCACAGCGATCAGGTAAGACAAAATAACTGCAACGATACCAATGGAGAAAGAGTAACCCATCTTGGACTTACCGTTCAGGTTGGGGGTAGTGATGGTATAGTCATCCAGATAGTAGGTGGCGTTCAGAGCGCCCTGCTCACGGGAGCCTTCCTGATAGACCAAGGTGTGCAGGTTATCCGCCGTTTCTTCCACCACACCGCTGGGATAATACACTGTACCCTTCGTCAGGGAGCCCTGGGTGTCGGTCATGGTCTGGAATACGTCAACACCCTTGTTAACGGAGAAGGAAGTACCCAGATTGATAGTGATCAGGTTCTGGTGGATATAGGGGAATTTATCGTTCATATAGAACAGGTACTTATGCTGGGTGCCGTTACCCATAATGGCAGGAGAGAACTTTTCTCCACCGTAGGCAGGGTCATACCAGGTGAAAGAGATGCCTCTTTCGCCCACATCGCCGGATGCCTTGTGGATATTGTCCACCGTGATAAGGCCGGTCACATACTTCCACAGGCGCTGCACCAAAGGTACATCCTTGTAAGCATACAGAGCAGGCTGACCGCCGTCCACATACTTCTTGGTATTGCCCTTCATTTCGCCTCTCAGAGGCACGATCTTGTAGCTCTTGGACCTATAAAGTTCCTTGAATTCCTCAATATACTTCTTTGCGATCTTATTGTCGCCTTCCAGCTTATCACCGGTCTTGACTGCCGCCTCATAGGTAGCATTGTCAATTTCGCCGGAAATCAGCTTTTCCTTCAAGAAGTCAGAATAAGGAACGTAGTCCAGATAGCCATACCGTTCCCACTGCTGCATCTTGTAAGTCTGCAGGGCATTACTCTTGCGCTTACTGTAGGTGGGGTCACCGGCGAAAACCGCTTCCTTATCCAGGAAGACATAGACCATAGTCATAATGACCGCTACTACGATCAGCACAGACAGAAGGGAACGGAGTATTCTTTTGATCAAATATTTACTCATAATCTATCACCATCTCTTTTTAGGGGATGTTTTGCATCAATTGCAGCAGTAGAGAATACTGCCCTCAATATTCCGCAAAGTACCGGGAATACTGAGGGCAGCATTTCCTACCGGATCGTCACATTGGCTAAACAGGCAATGTGGGAGGATGGACGTTGCCGTCCATCCTCCACGGATTTCTTGCTTTTTGGGTATTAGAACAGACCCAGGGACTTGGTCATATAACCAGCGCCGTCGGGCAGCATGGTGCCCAGGTAGGTGGAAGGATCACCGTAGTCGGGACCCCAACCGGAACCGTCGTTCAGGTCGAAGTTAGCGGTGTCACCGGTGCTGTAACGGTAGGTAGCAGCCAGGTAGATGTCGCGGGTAGCGCACTCAACCAGGTTGAGCTTAACCTTGCCGCCGGTAGCAGCTTCGATAGACTGCTTAACAACCTGCTTCATGTTCATGGTAACCTGAGAATCGGTACGGGTAGCCATGTCGATGTAGATGGGGTTCTCAGCAGAGATCTCGATGCCCTCTTCTGCCAGCTCAGCAATAGCCTTGTTCAGGTAGATGGCGGCATTTTCGGGGTTGTACCAGCCGTCGAAGCCGGAGCTGGACTGACCGTTCCAAACCTTCAGAGCGATGCCGTCAGCATCCAGAGCATCCTGCAGGATCTGGCCGTACATAGTGCCAGCAGCGTAGGTCTTGTCAACGCCACCGATCTTAACGGTAGTTTCGGCGGGCAGGACGCAGTAGGTGCCGGGAACGTAGGAGTTGATCAGGGAGTTAGCAGCCAGATCGTTACCAACGGACTGAGCGTTGTAGGAAACGCGGTCGATGGACATAACCAGAGCCAGACGGAAGTTCTGGTTCTTCAGAGCAGCAACGGAGCGCTCCTTGTCAGCATCAGACTTGGGAGATACAGCGTCAGCGGGGTTGTTGTAGTTAGCGTAGGAAACACGGTTGACGTTCAGGAAGCCACAGTAAGAAGTAGCGTCGGTGTCAGAAATGTAGGCATACTTGTCGAAAGTGCCTTCGCTCTTAGCCTTGGTAACACGCTCGTTGGTCATGCCCTGGGTGTCAACAACGCCACCGAAGAAGTCGGTGTAGGGCTTCAGCTGGTCGGAGCCGTCGGTGTAGATGAAGGTCATAGCCTTCAGGTTGTTGCCGTCAGCATTCCAGTAAGCTTCGTTAGCTTCGAAAGCGATGGTGCTGTTTTCGGTGTAGTTGGTGATAACGAAGGGACCGCAGTAAGCGATGGAGTCGGGGCCCATACCGTACAGGTAGGTTTCAGCATTGGGATCGTACTCAACGCCGAACTTACCGCCCATGGACTCGTAGTAAGCGCGGCTCATGGGAGCGAACACGCCGTAGCCCAGCATGGTCATAAAGTAGGGGGTGGGGGTGGACAGGGTGTACTGAACGGTGTAATCGTCCAGAGCCTTAACGCCGACCTTGCTGAAGTCGGTAATGTCGCCGTTGACATAGTCGTCAGCGCCAACAATGTTAGCACAGCCGGAGCAGACCAGGTATTCCAGGCCGCCCAGAGCATCCATCATGTGCTGCAGGCCGGCAACGAAGTCGTCAGCCTTAACGGGAGCAACAACACGGCCCTGGTTGTCAACCCAGTTGATGCCTTCACGGATCTTGAAGGTGAAAACAGTGTCGCCGTCGTTGGTCCAGCTTTCAGCCAGAGCGGGCTGCAGAACATTTTCCATGTCGTACTCTACCAGGCCGTCGTAGGTGTTGACCAGGATCTCGGAGTCAGCTGCCATAGAGGTAGCCAGAACGTCCCAAGTTTCAACGTTGGCGTCGAAGTAGAAAGTAGCGGTGTCCTTAATGGTGTAGCCCTTTTCGGTCAGGTAGTCCTTAACCCACTGTTCGTAAGTGCC
>RHMF01000081.1_pt1 | contig 34471 bp, 68 predicted proteins | sample 5365151 | NCBI WGS metagenome assembly RHMF01 (sample SAMN10266501, study PRJNA497801) | feces metagenome | isolation source: feces | host: Bos taurus | place: China: Prairie of Fairy Mountain | collected 2017-08-14 | reverse complement strand
AGTAGTCGTAGAACCGTCGCGTTTCCGACATTGGATTTTTTCGGTTGTTTTTAAAAAACTCCCAAAAAATATAATTAAATAAAAATTTGTCTTTATCTGCGGTGCTACCGCCCGAAAACAAAGATAAATTTTCATTATAATTAGAATTAGAATCCACATCCACATCCTTATTATAATTAGGTTTCGGTTTGGTTTCGTCTTGGTTTTCGTTTGGTTTCGGTTTGGTTTCGTCTTGGTTTTCGTTTGGTTTTCTCGGCGGCCGACCTCCACGCGACCCATTTTCATATTTTTTAATACTGCTGTCAAGCAACGGTTTTACCAATATGAAGATACTTTTGGCGACTGGCTTCAGATTTTCAGTTGTTATTCCATATAGGCCATACTCCATTATAGCCGTGAACACTTCTCCCTGAATATCTCTCGGCAAGTCCTTTATTGCCTCGTAGTAACTTCTATAGAATATAAAACTATCGCGTTCCATCCTCTTTCGCTTCGATACTCAACATCAGTTTACCGTCTCTTATTTCGCTCTCTACAAGTTCCAGACCTATCACCCTCAGCAGTCGGCGCAGCGAATCCTCGTCGCGTTCCACCTGCCTGCAAGCCGCGCCTGTGCGGTCTTCGCTTGCGTACTCGTCCTCGCAAATCTCCGAAAGTATGCGGTGCGACATCCGCAAATCGGTTGTCGCACGATGCACATTCCGTTCCTCTATATATTTGCCTAACACTTCCATTATTCCTCGATTTTATTTATTGAATGTTAATAATCGTTTCCAGTTTTTCCGCCAGTCCGTTGAGCATTGCACAGCGCATCCGTTCCTTTATTGCGGGATAGTTGCCTTTCTCGTACATCTCTGCCACCCGTGCCGTGTATTCGGCTTCGCGCACAACAATACTGTGCAGGGTGCGCATGTCGCTGTAGGTGAGCCTGTGCAACGCCTCTTCCTTGCGCTCGATGTATCTATCTATTATCCTACAGGTCATTTTTGGTTACTTCTTTTGTTAAAAAATTTGCGTGGTGTGCAGAATCGAACTGCAATGACGTTGCCCCGCGCGAAGGTCGCCACCCGCCAGGCACCACTACCACATAATCGCGTGGTCCCGATTCCTGTACAGAAAATTTTTGAGCTATGGCGCGGACTCGAACCGCGCAGCTTCCTACGACCGCAGATGTACTTCAATGCATCGGTTTCCGGCGCACCTTTGCCGGCATACATAGCTTCGCATTTCGCGCTTATTACAACACGGGGGATTCCAGACGACAAAGAGCATGGGGAAGGAATCGAACCTTCCTGTGTCGGCCAAATTTCGGAATGCTTTAGTGAGATACTTATTACAGGCACACCATTACCTGAATACCATGCTGCTGTTTCGTACTTACTTATCGTACTGTCAGTTGGTCGGCTGACAAGGTTCTTGGCGAATGAGCGGCGGTCGGGAGTCGAACCCGACTGTGTTCTCCAGAGTTCAGAGCGAGACCACCCTTGCGGATGGCAGAATATACTTATTGCAGGCACACCGTTACCTGAATACACCGCTTCCACCGCAGGCTTTTTGTTTGAACGCGATGGGTTTAAAAACAAATTATAATTATGAATAAAGTTAGCCGAAAACCCCTCGGAAGCCGCCGAAAGAGGGGGAAAACAATAAAATTCTATACTTATGGCTTGAAATTCAGTAGTAGATGAATAGCTACAGTTTTGGCGGCTTTCGGTATTTCGGTTAAAACATGAGAAACACAAAAAAATGCCCCGAAACGCCACCAAAGAGGGCTGACTTTGAATTTTGTAGAGGTGTGTAGGTGAATGTGGCGTTTCATGCCTATGAGTATTAGTAATATGAACGCTTGGCAAAAATGCCCCCGAAATCCGCGAAGCGGGGCGGTCGTTATGACAGATTTCTGTATCATTTTGGAGAAAAACTTCTGTATGAATGTTTGCGGACTTCAATTTTGGTTGTTTTGTTAAAGAAAAAATGAAAAAAATGATATTGATGCGTAGTTCGGCGGAAGGACACGAACCTTCGCGCGACGACTGACAAGCCGCGCCACCATGCACCGAGAACCTATAGAAAGGGTTAGAAATGAACATAACTACAATGTTATACCAGCCTTCGACTTGTCGATAAACTTGTTGTGTTGACTTGCTATTTGCTTCAGATTGGCATACGACAGCATAAAGCGCGAGCCGTCGGCTTCGTAGTCGCACTCCTGCTGCTTTGCCACCCAGTTGTGTACCGTCTGGTACGATACGCCCATCATCTTTGCCGCATTGGTAAACGACACCAGAGCGTTGTCTGCCATATCGCGACTTGTCGCCGTTGCTTCCAAGAGCATGGCGTATATTGTGTTCAGCTTGTCTTCCAAGCTCAGTTTCTTGAACTGCAAAATCTTTTCCTGTTCCATTTTCGTTTTCCTTAAAAAAGGGACGGCGCGAACCGCCCCCGATTATCTAATCAAAAATTCCCTGCTTGATAAATATTCCGTCATCGTGCCTGTTATCGGCCTCGCATACGGCGTTCATTCTGCTTTCGATGCAAAACTCTATGTCAGTCCTGAACAGGTTTGCCAGTCCCTGCATTGCCTTTGCCGAATACTCGCCAGATTTCATGTAAACTCGTACCATATCTTTACCCTTTCAACTTTTACCTTTCAACTTTCAACTCTTCCTTGCTTTCCGAGCGAAGCTCAACCCACTGCACAAATGCCATAAAGAAGCATATAGGCGCGGTGGCGAAGTGCCACCATGCACCGCAAAAAGCACCAATCAGGCATCCTAAGCCTAAAAGTGCCATCACCGCAAAGTTTACAATCTTAAAAACACGGTCAAATTGTTCCATTTTTCTAATCCTTTCGTTAAATTAATTGTTTATATTTGTTGCGTTAAAACATATACTCTTATGAAAGTTTCCAAAAATCTCTACGACACCCTTGTTTCCATTTTTGGCAACAGGGACATCGAAGGAATACCGAGGGAGCAGATACTGGACGACTGTCTTGTAAGGGAAAGGGACTACGCCAGCACTGCTACTCTCAAGCGTGTTATCACCACCAACATTAATGCAATTACAAGCGGTTGCAGCGGTTTCAAAATCGGAAAGACCGGCGATCCTGGCAACCGTGCCAACGCCTACCGCCAATACTCGCGGATGTACCTGCTCTGCAAAGGCAGGAAGGGCAGTATCGACGTTCTCGAGTCGTACTACATCCACAAGTACATTGGCCGCGCAAAGTGCGACAATGCAAAGGAAGGTTCGGCGGGCAGTATGACTAATTCTCATCATTGCTATTATCTTTATGTTGTAGTCCGTTAGTTGCATAGTAGAGGGCTTCGGGTGCGAAGTCCATGTCGTTGTTCCAGGTGAGTACGCCTTCGTCGATGGCGAACTGCTGGAACTTTGTCTTGTCGGCAAACTGAGCAACAAGCGCATTGCTGCTTGTGAGTATCACAGCCGAGAAATCGACCGTGCGGCTCTCGCCGTTGTCGAACCACACCTCCAGTGTGTAGTCGCCGATGTATTGTGCGCGTGTAACGTTCATTGCTATATCCTTTCTATCTGAGTTGGTGTTATGTGATTGTGGTAGATAAAGTATTCGACCCACATGTAGCAGATATTCGCCTTTTCAGCCGACACAAGTTTTTTCAACGCCTTCATCTTGTCGGCATCAAACTTGCCGCTTTCGGGAGTGTAGGTAACGCGATAAACCTTGCCGTCGCGTACAAAGAGCTTTACAATGACTGTAGCACCTCCGCTGCGCGCGTGTATGTGGATTGGATCGTGTTCGTTGCTCCAGAACCACAGGCTAATTCCCTTATATGTGTAGATTTTTGGCATTGTTTCTTAGTTTTATTTGATTGTTATTTGATTGCTATTCGATTGCTTTACAGCCTCGCACCTTGCGGCGAAGTCGTCGATTAACCGTTTTGCACACTCTACTATTACAATAGTATCGAAGTTGACGGCGCGTTTCCCCGCAAGTATGTTGCTTACCTGTGAGCGTGTGAATCCTGTCTCCTTAGAGATTCGGACGATTGCACCCATCGGCAGCTCCGCCCATATTTTGCGCAAATCTTCCTTGCTTATCCACACCTTGCGTTCTGGTGCGTTGCTGTTTTTTTTCTTGTCTTCTAAAATGTTTTGCATTTTGAAATCTTTTGTTTACATTTGTTTCGTCAATTCTGTTAAATTTGAAACTGAATTGACACGGCAAAAGTAATAAGTTTTTTTTTAATGCACAATAAGAAATTCTCATTAAATGCTTATTTAGAATAATTCTAAATAATATAATTATGGAAAATACTGAAAATAAGAGTATTAAAGAAAGGCTTAGGCAATTTATTATGTTTAAAAACATATCAACAAGAGAATTTGAGAGGCTAATTCAGGTCTCATACGGCTTCGTTGCCAATATGTCAAACTCAACAAGTCCGCAAAAAATAGCAAAAATTTCTCATTGCTTCCCCGAATTAAGTATTGAGTGGCTTCTCACAGGCGATGGCAATATGCTAAAGAATGATTCCGATGGCGACACGATTAATCAGACTGTCGGCGGCGACAACAACGGCACAATGATAGGAAAGCACACCGGCAAGTATAGCGGCAAGTTTGCCGGATTTGCTGGCGGCGACGATATTTCGCGGCTGATTGCCACCAACAAGGAACTGCTGGCCCAGAACCGCAAAAGTCAGGAGCAGATAGATAGGCTAATTGGAATAATTGAGAAGATGCAGAAGCAAATTGAAAGTTGAAAGTTTAATGTTCAAAGTTCAATGTAGCCACACAATGCTTTGTGCGGAATATTTGCAATGTACATTGTTTAGAATCATTCTAAATTAGTGCTTTCCTGTATAGGAAAGGGAAAAATGTGTAATTTTGTGCCGAAAACAAAAAGTTATGGATAACAAGCAAAACATAGAGGAACGCAGGGCTATCTTCTGGGCTAAGATACGAAAGGCTGTGGAGGATAAAAACGCACTGAACGAGTGCATCCGCAAGGGCGGCAATCTGGAGCAAACCGCAAAAGAGCGTGGAATCAAACTTGTTTGTCCCATATAACACACAGAGGGATGGACTGGAATATACATTTGAGACGGCTTTAGGAGTTGTCTATAATGTGTATTTTTATTCTGCCGACATAGTAGATGAGCTTCCGTTTTATTGGTTTGGTTTTGATGTTGTCGGACAAAACAACACAATCGGGCGTGATTATCGCGTAGAACCTACCATAGTAACAATTTTGCGTGACTTTTTCACACTTCACAACAATGCGGTAATATTTGTTTGCAGTACGCTTGACGGACGCGCTTCGGCTCGTTTCCGACTGTTTCAACTTTGGTTTTTGCGCAATGGCGAGGGCTGCGAAAAATACGACCTGCAACAGTACGACCTATTCGCTTCGTTAATTTTCCGTGCCGATTATCCCGACAAACTGCTTGCTAAAAATATTATCAGAGAAATGCTGGGTATTGAATAGCATTATTTAGAATTATTCTAAATAATATTTTTTCCTCGCGTGTGCGCGTATATAATTATTGCGTGCGTGTATGTGTGCGTGTACCTATTAATATATATAATTTGATAAATCAATAAAAAAATGAAGCAAATAATCAATTAGCAACCTATATTGTAATCGGTTGTTTTATATTTTTATAAACTTTGAATTGTTGAAAATCAACGAATTAAAAAATATTTTGAAAAAAAATATCAAAAAAAACTTGCAGATAAGAATATTATGGAAATATATTTATGAAATATGTAGTATTTTTGCGGAAAAATAAAATATCCAAATATGGAAAGTGAAAATCCTATAATTGAAGCACAGCGTTACTTTGATAACGCTAAGGAAATTTTGCGCGACAAGGCACAAAAACGAGGTGATTATTATTCAGACAGCAAATATACTCGTATGGCGGGTAATACAATGTGGAACGGTTGCCTCATAGCCCTTACTTACGCTCTGAATGTAAAGCCACAGAAAGGGCAGAGACTTGATATAAACGATTACAAGATGGTCGCTTCAAAGCGCAGTAAAAAGTTAGTGAACGACATTGTCGAAGGTTATAATATTATGCACCTGAGTATGGGGTACGATGGAACAAAGTCCGTAGATGTTATTCAGGGTGGAATAAAGATTATGGCAAATATTATTGATTGGTGCAAGAAAAATGCTCAGACATTGAAAAATTAGTCCTTATCCCACTTTTCCATATACTTTCCTAATAATGGGTTCGTTATTGTGGCGTAAATCTGCGTGGTGGCGAGGTTGCTATGGCCAAGCAGTTTCGATATTATCTCCAATGGGATTCCAAGGTTGAGCGAATGGGTGGCGAATGTGTGCCGTGCTGTGTGCGTGGTTATTTTCTTATCGATCCCTGTGCCGTCGGCAAGCAGTTTCAGATAGTCGTTGTATTTCTGGTTGGATATGCGCTTAAAGACGTTTTCTCCCACTGTGCTTTTCCTGCGCTCGTCGAGTATCGCCCTGGCTTCGGCGGTGAGCGGTATTGCCACAACGGAACCAGTTTTGGCGGTGACAAGGTTGATGCGACCATCGGCAATGTCGGTAAACTTCAGCTCCATGAGGTCGGCATATCGCAGACCGGTGTTTATCTGAAACATGAACAGCGTCTTGATGTCGGCAAGCCGTCGCGTTGGCGGTTGCCACTGTCGCACGGTCTGTATTTCGTCTTCGGTAAGGAACACCGGCAAAACATTTTCCTCGCGTATCTTGAACAGCGAATATGGGTTTTGTCCGTAGAAGTCGCCGATGCGCCGTGCCGTCTCGATTAGCGCGTTCAGGCACTGATGCTTGCAGGCAATGGTGTTAACTGAATTATGCACCGTTTCTGTCAGATAGTCGTCGTATGTGTGTATCATTTCAAGGGTTATATCCCCTGCCGTGATGTTCTCGCCAAAAAGGTGGTGCATATCGCGTACAACGAGGCGGTAGGCACCCTGTCTTGTCTTGTGCAGGTCGCGTATGTGTATTTCGCACACCGCTTCGAGCGGACTTACAGATTTTTTGAGCCAATATTGTTCAAACTTCTCGAACGACACCGCTTCTCCCCTGTGCTGTATGTCGAGCAGGCTTTGGTTTGCCGATGTTACCAGTCGGCGGATGATGTCGTTCTGCTTGTTTTTGTCGGCACCGCCCCGCACGCGCTGTTTGGCTGCGTCCCAATCGTCGGGACGAACCGAAACGCCCGTGGTGTAGTATTTGGTCTTTCGAGCAATTGTAAGCCTGATGTTGACCTTGCTTTTGCCTTGTGCGTCGATGTACTGCATCGTTACCACCGACAGAGTAGCCTTCTGCTGTTTCATTTTTTATTCCCTTTCATTAAAAAATGACATTTTTGCGCGTTTTACAAAATGTTTTACAAACCTTTCCTTGTATCAAACATTGTAAAACAATCGTTTTCTAAATGCCTTAAATTTGTTAAACAATTATAAAATTAACACAATCTATTTCATTGAATTATATAATATTAGGGAATTTTTGAAAAAATTTGCAACGGATAAGAAATTCAAACTTTTCGCTTTAAATCCCTATAAATCAACACTATAACCCAATAGAACATTAAAATTTTGTAAAACAAATAATGTTTTACAATTTCTGCAATTTTAATACATTTATTTAAAATAAAAAACTTTATTTTTAAGGTTTTGTAAAAATTTTTATGAAAATGTAAAATGTTGATTTTCATTTGGTTATATTGTTTTTTATGTCTATTTTTGCCTTGTCAAACTAATAATAAGTTATGGGAAGACCGCGTAAAAAACCTATCGAACAAACACAACCTACGGCAGAACCAACCGCCGAGGCTATAAATATCAACTCAAAACCCATTACGACTATGGCAGAAGAACAAAAAAACGACAAGGTTATAACTGAAACCGACATGACTATACGCGAACTTCGCAGTCAGGTGTCAAGGTTGCAAACCGACAACGAAAACCTAAAGTCTCAAATTGAGAAAAACAAGGAGATTCTCAAAAACAGCGTTACCAATACCAAATCAATCGGCGACAAGAAGATTACTGAACTAAACCAGTCTATTGACAACCTTAACGCTACTATTAAGACAAAGGATGCCCGTATAGCCGAACTCGAAAAGGTGTTTGCAGACTTTGACGAAGATTATTATCTGAAACTCGAAGACGAGAACGAGAGCCTGAAGCAGCAGCTCGCCGAAGCAGAAAAGCACAATACCGAAATCAGTCAGAACATCACCGGAAAGTTACAGATTCCGATGGACGACTTTGCCCGCAAGTGCTATGTAACTTGGTGCGAAACCTACTCGAAGGACCCGCGTTGGTCGGACAACTACAAGCAGAACGCCGCACAGTTTGAGAAGTGGGGTCTTGCACCGAACTCTCTAAATATGCCTATCCTTATGGTCTTGGCCAATATGCTCGGCAAGGTCGATAGCATTTCATTCGACTGCAAGATTCCAAAGGAAGTGGTTGTAAAGATTGCTGAGGATTGTAAAAACTCTGAAAAATAACAGATATGGACGGACAAATTACTTTAGCATTGCCTATTGAGGTATTTCCTACGGCAACAGACCGAGGTCTTAGAATTATAGACAATAATGGTGTAGAGCATTATTTCTACTATAAAGACCAAGTTCGACAAATGGGTAAAATGGAATACGATGGCAATGTAATGCCTGTAAAATAACTTTTATCTTAGATTGGTTGTTATGCTCAGGGCAAGAATTAAGCGAATAACATACGCCAACGGAATAACACTTGATTTTCCGCAGGTGCGATTATTATTGTTCTGGCGTTACTTCCATCGTAGTTATTTTGGAAATGTATTCTTTTCGTGGAGGTATTTTTTCCGCGATACAGTATTGTTCCGCGGAAAAAATGCAATCGGTATTCCTTTAAGATTACATATAGAAGATAAAGATTATGCAAATGATGAACTACTGAAATATTACAAATCCTATATCTGCTATGTAAATAGCCGTAAAATCAAGAAAATAGAGGTTGTTAATAAGGATTATAGCGATTTTTGTAAACCTTAAACATTGAACATTAAACTTTAAACATTGCAATATGACAGACTTAGTAAAGGGAATGCTTATAAAGCAGGTCAGCAAGGAACTCAAGAACGGACTTGTTGACGAATACATAGCGAAGGAAAAGCAGCGTTTCTGCAAGGAAAACGGCTGCAACGATGTTGATTTCATAATCTCGCAGGAACACGACAAGCGAATATACCTGTCGTATGTGGATATTAACGGCTCCACAATCTGCAAAATATACAAGCAGATGCTTCTGGCGGATTTCCTTTGCGCAATACTGGAGGGATAACCCTTAAACATTGAACATTAAACTTTGAACTAATAATGTTAGGCCTAATAAACAACGAACAGCAAAGCACCACCACCGCTGCGGATGCACCAAAGCCCGAAACCGAAAGGACAGGTCTCGACGGCTACCTCGACTATTTGGGCATACCCAAGCAGGAATACGACAACGAACCCGCCGCCGAAACGCCGACGGGCAATACGCCGTTCCCCGACGACAACGCCACTGGCACGGAGGCCGATGTACCAGAAGACAATACCCGTCCCAACGGATTCAACCCCGATTCGTACTACGAGCCATCGGAGATAAAGACTATCGAAAACAACATTGAGTTCTCGATGCTTCCGGCAGAAAGCATTGTCGAGGTAGTCGATTTGGGAATGGTGAAGGGTGCGGAACTCATAGCCAAGGAACCGCAGGAAGGTGCTACCGACGACGAAAAGGCAAAACTCACCAAGATATGGGCGATGTTCCTCGCCGGCAAGAACGCCAATATCAGTCCTGGCTGGATGTTGCTTGCAATGATTGTCCTTATCTACGGTCCCAAGTTCTATGGAGCCTACCAGATTCGCAAGGCCAAGATTGAAGCCGAGGAAGCGCGTATCGAGGCACAGGAAGCCAAGAGGCGTGCCGAAGCGCAACGCCGCCGTGCCGAAAAAGCCGAGAAGGAAGCCGAGGAGCTGCGCCGTCGCAACGATATTGCCGAACAGGTGCGCCGCATATATCGGCAGCAACCGCCTCAAACTGTCGAGTACGAGGAAGTAAGAGCATCAGAACCACCAGCACCGGAAACTGTTGAGGATGTGACTGCCGGAGCAGTTCCAGAAACTGCACCCGAAACGCCTAAGCCAGAGGCTGAGCCAAAAGAAGCAAAGGCAACAAAGACAACAAAGAAAACCAGTAAAAAGTAATATTATGGAAAGATATAGAAATAGATTCACAGAGGAGCAAGAAGCTTTAATTTTAAGAGTAGAAGATGTATTTGAGCAGTTTAAGAATGATGACATGATTCATATTACAGACAAGTATATTGATAATTATGGCACTTTAGTGATACGTGTTAGTGGAGGTAAGAATGGTAATGGTCTTTGGAGCTCTTATTTGAATAATTTGGCAAATATTATCACAGAGCTTATAAATAAAGGTATAGATTGTTGGTTTATAAAAGGTATTAATGACTGTGTTGATGATGTTTTCAACATGACATTTGGAATTAAAAAGGTATAGAATAAATGTTAATCTTTAACTATTTGAAAGACCACAACGCCAAAATCAAGGCGTTCTACGATTCATACGACAGCCTTTCGTTCTTTGGCAAGGCTCTGTGGTGGCTTATGTTTGTCAACTGGACGGTGATGGCACTTGCGCTGCTGTTGCTGTTGGTGTCGGCTGTGGCGTGGAACTTCTGCGACGGTTGCTCGCTGTTTTTCTGGATTTCGCTCGGATTTGCGGCGGTGGTGTTTGCTCCGTGGCTCATTATGGGATTTGTCAACTCCATTAAGGATTATCTGGAATGACAACCGCGCTTGTGTATATTGCCGCTGTCCTTCTGCTATTGCTGTGGATTGCCGCCGATGCCGTTCAGGACACGATAACATTCCACTACGACCAGTCGGTATTTCATACGGTACGACCGCGACAATACTTCGACCCTGCTATAAGTTGGCGCAACAAGTACAAGGACGGCGACCCCGACAAGGGACCGCGTTTCTTTGGCAGTACGACCTTCCTCGTATGGCTCACCGACTTCTGGCACCTGCTCAAGTTCTGCAAGATGCTGTTTCTGTGGGCGGTGGTCGCACTGCTTGCTGGCAGCGTGTGGATATTTATTATAGGTGTGGTCGTTCACGGAGTAGTATTCGAGAGCTGTTTGAAATTGTTGGAACGAAAATATTAACGCAATGAAAAAGAAACCTAAAACGCTATGACAAAGGACATGACCGTATCGGATATATTTGTAGGTGTCAACGGCACAGGCAAGTCCACATTCGCGCACCAGATAGCACGGCAGGAAGTCGCCGCTGGCGGTCGTGCGCTCATAGTAACTCCGCACGAGGACGAATGGACGCAATACGCCAACATCACAAGCCGACAGCAACTGCACGACTTCACGGGCATAAGGCGGATGTTCTGTGTGCCCGAGAAGAAGTTTGCCAAGGAACTGTTCGACGGCATCCTTCAGCATTACAAGTACGGTCTGCTCATACTCGACGATGCGCGTATATACATACAGGCTAATGTGGGCGAAACCATAAACCGCCTTATGATTAGCCGCCGTCAGTTGAAACTGAACATTATTACAATGTTTCACGGTCTTACGCAGGTGCCGCCGGCATACTTTACCTACTGTTCGCGCCTTGTGCTGTGGAACACAATCGACAACATCGACCGTAAGAAGAATGTCATTCCCGAAGAAATTATTACAGCCGTGGAACAGGCGAAAAGGCGTATCGGTACCAGGTGCCAGCAGAACCCTTACTACAAGGAGTGTATTGTGATTGACAGACGATTTCCAAGTATAAACATATAACCAATGACCGAAAAGATACAACCGATGACGCTAAAGCAACTTGCCGAACTCTACAACATCGACAAGCGTACAATGTTCCGATGGATTGAAACGGCACAGTCCGACCTCGGATTCTTGCGCCCAAACGGACGGCTCTACACCCCCGCGCAAATCCGCAAGATATTTGACGCCATCGGCACACCAGAACTATACAACTCATAGTCAAACTTTAAACATTGAACACCCAATGAACGCAATTCTCATCGCCTGCCTTGTCTGTGCCGCCTACTTTGTCGCAAACGGCATCATTCTGTTTGTGCTTATCGAGCGAACCAAAAAGGACTATGAACACCTCGACGAAGGCGACTATCTTATATTTTTCTTTCTCGGCTTGCCGATAGTTGTTATTGCGTACACACTCGCACTTCTGCAATGGCTGTACTTCAAGATTAAGAACTGGCTATACTGGCGCAAACATAACAAAGGATAATATTTTTTTTCATAGATTAGGTATGTCAGAGGCCAACTCCCCATTGTGCCTCTGATTTTTTTATGCCGCCCAAACATACATTATCGCGCATTATCGTACATTATCGTACATTATCGTACATTAACGAACAATCCACATTTATACCTATTGTTTATTTGCAATCGCTTAACAAACAAACTATTGTTTAACAATTTAATAAACGCAAACTATGAACTCAGGAACAAAGATGTGGATGGTAATCGTAATCATCGTATTATCACTCGTAGCAGCAGGTATGAGTACCCTCTCATGGCTCAACACCCGCAAAGGAAAAATGAACGCTAAGATGGGACACCGCGCACCCGCAGAAATCCCAGAAACAGACGACACAACACCAGAAGACTCTCCAGAAGAGTAACCTCTAATGCCTTATCTTAACTATTATGCTAACAAAATTCGAAAAAACAAACCAAACTATGAACAGAGAATTAAACTTTGAAGGTGGAACTTATGACCAGTTCCTCTCAGCAGACGGCGGACAGGCAATTAATCCATTGAAGATGGATGCTTCGCCGCGCCAATTCACAATGGCAATCACCAACACAATGAACGTTGCACGCGAAGTTTACCTGACACCAGGCAGCAAGTTCGCTATGATGCTTCAGCTTCTTGCTTTGCAAGATGTAATATTGCAGGTTCCAGTTGGCTCGATTGACGATGGCAAGCCAGCAACAGCAGTTGCAACATCAATCGCCTACAACCGCGCACCAGGCTATGTAATGCAGGGTAATTTCCTCGGCGTTGGCGAAGATTCGGCAAACTTCACGGCGATGACAGCATTGTCAACACCTAAGAAGATTATCGACTTCTTCGGCTTTATCGCTAACAACCCGACGGCTGTTAGGATGATGAAGATTAACGACAACCTGAACGACGGTATGCAGAACAACTTTATTCTCGAAGCTATCGAAGAATCACCGTTCCGCACATTGCAGTCAACCATTTTCAGCCCGTCGTTTGAAATCGACCAGAACAGTATGAACCAGCAGAACGTTAAGTTCTACACGCCTGAACTCATCCTGTCGAACCAGACTGTACTCAAGTACACGATTGGTCCAGCAGTAGGCGGAAATGCTCGTACCGTTTCTATCACCTTCGACTGCACCGCAACCCTCAACACAGCAGACGCTTTGCAGCGTAAGCTCAACACTGGTGTTGCAAGCGTAGCAGCCAAGGTAATCGAAGCAATGAAAGGTTAATCGCAAGAATAAACCAATCTAAAGACAGGGCAGGTAGTGGTGCTTCACTGCCCGCCCTGTTTGGTATAATGACAATGCTATGAAGGTCAAGATTCCAAATGGATATAATGTTGTGGACGAATACCGTACCGACATCACTTCGCCGGCCTACATAAACCCGACGAAGCGCGAACTGCATATCAACCACACCACTTTTGACCGGCTTACGCCCGACGAGCAGGATTTTATCCTATGCCACGAACTGGCACACCGCTACACTGTAAGCGAACTCCGCGCCGACCAGATGGCTTTCGACAGGCTTATGAAGCTCACAAATTCGCCAAAGGTTGCTGTCAATGCTCTATACAAGGCTCTGTCGGGTGCAATGCCCGAACACGACCTGCGATATGCGCGTATGCTACAGATTGCAGCCGAGTACGACCTCAGCCACAACCACAACGAAAACGCAAAGCAAGTCCTTCAGATTGCAAACAAATTAGTAGAAAATGCAAAAAAAACAACAGTTATGTTAGACTTACAAAACGAAAACAAGGTAGTCGATATGCTTATTGGGCAGGGATACGACGTTGATGAAATATACGACGCTATAGAACGCCTCGAAGACAGCGGAGAAATCGGCTTCGAGGGCGCAGAATACTACGCAAGCGGAAAGGCAGCAGAACGTAAGGCTGAGCGTCAGGCAAAACGCGAGGAAAAGAAAGCCGCCAAGGCCGAAAAGAAGGCTGCAAAACAGGCTGCAAAGGAAGAAAAGAAAGCACGCAAGCAGGAAGCCAAGCTGCGCAAGCAGGAACTCAAGAACGAAGCCAAGCAAGCCAAGATAGACCGCAAGAACAAGATTGCCGATGCAAAGGCAAACAAGATTAACGCTAAGGCTGTAGGCATAGCAAACGGCACATACGACCCTATGGGTGGTTTGGGCAATGCACTTGGCGGCATCGTTGACAAGTTCACAGGCGGCAGCGGCGGTGGCGAATATGTAGATGAAAAGAGTACAAGTTCAAACCTTCCGCTCATCCTTGGCATTTCAGGCGGCGTATTGCTTATTGTCGTAATAGTGGTAGTAATACTTGCAAACAGCAAGAAGTAGTAACACACAAAATTATCAGTCATGTTAGATTTACAAACAGAAAACAAGATAGTTGACATCCTTTGCGACGATTACGGTTGCGACGTTGACAAGGTATATGAAACAATCGACCGCGAATTTGGATTCGAGGGCGACGGAGAATACTTTGCAAGCGGCAAGGCCGCAGAACGCAAGGCTGCACGACAGGCTAAGAAGGAAGAAAAGAAGGCTGCAAAGGCCGAAAAGAAAGCCGCCAAGCAGGAAGCCAAAGCCGAAAAGAAGGCAGAAAAGCAAGCTGCCAAGGAAGCCAAAAAAGAGCATAAGGCGGAAGTAAAGGCTGCAAAGCAGGAACTCAAAGCCGAAAAAAAGGCAGAAAAGAAAGCCGAAAAACAAGCCAAGAAGGACGAAAAGAAAGCTGAAAAACAAGCCAAGAAAGACCAGAAGAAGGCAGACAAGCAGGCTAAGAAGGACGAAAAGAAAGCCGACCGCAAGGCCCGCAAGGAAGAGCGCAAGGCCAACCGTGCTGAACGCCGTGCCAAACTGAAGGATTTTATAGGCAAGGCCTACAACCAAATCAAGGACTGGGCGGAAGCTCGCCGTTTGGCAAAGGAAGCCGGCTACGACGATGACGAACTCGATGAACTCGAAGATGCAATGGAATTTGACGAGGACGGCGAAGTTATGCTCGATGAAGACGGCGAAATCATCACCGAAAAGTCCTACGACGAAGGCGAAAGCGAAGATGACGACGAGGACGATGACGAACCAGAAGCCGAAGAGAAGAAAACCAACTGGCCTCTTATCCTCGGCATTGGCGGTGGCGTTCTCGCTCTCATAATCATTGTGGTTGTAATCATTCTTGTAAAACGCAAGAAGTAATTAAACTAATCTAAAAACTTAAAAATCATGTTAGACTTACAGACTGAAAACAAGATAGTTGACGTGCTCTGCGACAATTACGGTTGCGACGTTGACGAGGTATATGAAGCCATCGACCGCGAATATGGATTCGAGGGCGGCGAAGAATACTTTGCAAGCGGAAAGGCCGCAGAACGCAAGGCTGCACGACAGGCAAAACGTGCCGAAAAGAAAGCGGCTCGCCAGGCAAAACGCGAGGACAAGAAAGCCGCAAAAGCCGAAAAGAAATCGGCAAAGGCTGGTTCTGGCAACGGACTTGACACAGCAGAACGCATTGGAGGACTGCTTACAGGTCTTGGCACCACGGCTGCAAATGTAATGGATTCGGCAGCAAACCTCCGCAACAGCGGCAACACAGAGGAAAAAGTTGTAAACAACTACATCCCTACTCCGCCAGCCGAAGAAGAGGAATCCTCGAAGCTCCCGCTCATTCTCGGAATCAGCGCGGCTGTAATCCTTGTCGTGGTAGTTATCATAATTATCAACAAGAAAAAGAAATAACAGGACGGCGGGCTGGCATTGAAATCACGGACATTTGCCAGTCCAAAATCCTTTTTGTAGAACAGATAAAATTTAAAGAAAATGGCAACAACAAAGAAAAATCAAACATCAACCAAAAGGGCGTTGAAGGTTTCCGAAGTAAAAAAGATAGGGAAACACTATTACGCATTGCGTAAATGTGTTTATGACATGATGAACGACAAGGATATAAGTATTGTCGCCAAAAAGGAACTCAATGATTTTTACAAGGGGCTTACAAAGGCACGTCAAAATTTTGGAATTGCCAGGGCTACAAATTTCAAAGCCGATAGTTTCTAACAATTAATATTTCAAAAATATGAAGATGAAAACTAAAACATTGGTAATCATAATCGTCGTAATAGCACTCGCAATAGCAGTGTATATGTTCCGCGACAAGATTTTCGGCAAGAAGAAATCCGACAGCGACAACTCTTTAGAACAGAAGTTTGCCGATGCTACGGCAGCAAACGACACAGTTCCCGCATACATAGCACCAACTGCTCCGTCAACCACCACCACCACAAGCGCACCCGCATCAAACGACAGTTCGGTATTGCAGAAAGGAAGTCGTGGCGAAAATGTAAAGAAATTGCAGAGGGCTTTGGTCGATGCAGGATTCTCTGTCGGCAAGAGCGGTGTTGACGGCATTTTCGGAAACGATACCGAAACTGCGCTCAAGAAGGCTACAGGCAAAACATCGGTAACTGTCGAGCAGCTCAACAAGTATTTGCAAGCAAAATCAAACGGTAAAACTGTACCGTCAGCGTGGGAGATTGCACTTGCTACAAATCCTGTAACTGGTGTGCCAATGGCTTTGGCAAGCCTATTTAAGTAACAAAAAAAACACAAAACCATGAAAAAAACGATAGTAGCATTGATAATCGTGTCGATGATAGCCCTTGTGATTGCTTACCGCAAGCCGATAGGCAAGTTCCTTGCTGGGGAAAAGACAGCAGACGACAAGGCGGACAAGATGCACTCGAAGGTAAAGGCGGCTATGATAGTGGCAGCCGAACAGGTAAACGAAAAGGCGAAGAAGGCAGCCGAGGCACTTACTGCAATCGAAAAGAAGATTGAGGAGAAGGCAGCCGAGGAAGCTCAGAAAGCCGACGAAAAGCCTGTTGTACCCGAAACTCCCGAACAGCCTGAAAAACCTACCGAGGATGCCAACCTTGCATACGACGAGGAAACAATGATAATTCGCGCCTACGGCAATATTTACCGCATCCCCGACGCTGAGAGTATGTCAAACATCCAGAGAAGCCTTATCGAAGGCTTCAAGTATCTTTCGGACGGAACAGCGTCAGTCGGGAATCCGCTAAACCCAATCTGCACCGCAGGAAAGGTCGTAAAGGAATGTGTAGATAGTGCCGCCCTCGCAAAGTACGCAAGGCTTGTGGACGATATGGTCGAAGCCGACACCAGCATACAAAAGACCGGAATAACAGGCAAACTCAACCGTCCTACTGCTGTAGCATTCGCAGAGACAGTAAAGATAATGCCTACCGTAATCGAGAAGTACAGGGTAGAGTAATCAAATCATCAAATTTTCAAATCTTTAAATAATCGAACTATGGCACTCAATCTCAATGACCCATTAGCATTGGCGCAGGCCGCACAAAATGTGGCTAACAATACAGGTATAGGCGACGAATACCGCGCCGAAGTGGAAGAGTATAACACCCGCCAGGCAGCACAGGAACTATACGACGAAGCCCAGCGCATGAAAGCCGAAGCCGAACAGATGCAGCAGAAAAGCACCGAAAAGAAATCGCGCTTGCCGCTTATAATCGGAATAAGCGCAGTTGCCATTGTGGTAATAGTGGTCTGCATTTTAGTTTTCAGGAAAAAATAACTAAAAAAACTTACAACTATGAACGAACAGAAATCAGCATTAGACAACATCACATCCATCCTCTCGCAGGACTGGAATGGAAAAATTGACAATCTGAAATCGCAGATGTCGGATATGTCGTGGGGCAGCGTAGAGATAACCGTAGAACCGAAAAGCATATTCCTGATTTTCGGCTCGCTTACAGTATCGGTCGCACTCATATTGTTGTTGTGGTGGCAATTAAAGAAGTAGGACTATGAACACGCAGGAAATCATAAAATTTGCCAAGGATAACTGGCTGAAGGCTGTTATTGCAATGGTCGTGGCCGTGGTGCTTTACTTTGTCGTAAAGAAGGCTATAAAGTCCATCCGCTCCGGCAGTGAAAACCGTCAGGCAAGGCGCGAATATGCCAATATGTCAGTCGAAATCGAGAATGCAGGTGGCAATAAGTCGCGGCTCACAAGTACGCAGGTAGCTAGCATCGCCGCAAAGGTTTACAATGCAGTCGATGGACCAGGCACCGACAACCGCGCTTTGGTTTCGGCAATCAAGGAAATTCCGACCGCATCCGACTACTACAAGGTTAAAGCCGAATATCTTACAAAGTACAACGAAGATATGTGGCAGGCAATACTCGACGACCTCGACGACGGAACTACATTCGTATTCTCCGACCTCTGGGACGACTATAGCGACAGCTATACGCTTGGGCAGATAAACTCGCACCTTGCACTCATAGCCGTGCCGGTCGAAATGCGCTAACCCTAAAGTTCAAACTTTAAACTTTGAACTTTAAACTTTAAACTCCCAATGGCAAGTTCCTCCGATAAACAATTCTTCATATTGCAGATGAGAAAGGCTGTAGAGGCTCAACCGAGTCTCTACGGTCTGTTCCCGTCCGTCATCATTGCCCAGGCAGCTCTCGAAAGCGGATGGGGAACATCCAGATTGTCGGCGGAATACAACAACTATTTCGGAGTCAAGGCAAGCCCTACGCAGTATTCGTCGGCATGGAATCCGCAGACAAGCCCAACAGTAAACCTTGCTACCGAGGAATACGACAACGGATACAATCCTACAGTAGCAACTTGGCGTGTATATAGTTCGCCAGCCGACAGCCTACGCGACCGCAACGCGCTTCTGGCTACAAATCCGCGCTACAGTTCGGCCCTGAAGGCTACCACACCGCAGCAGCAGGTGGAAGCAATGAAGATGGGCGGGTATGCAACCGACCCCGACTATGTTCAGAAGGTGATGAATACCATTGCAAGCAACAACCTCACGCAGTACGATAGCACCTATTCGGAACTTATGCACCGCACACCCGAAACCGCTACGACTGGTCGCACACGCAACAGCAGGAAACCATTTGCCCTGATGATAGTCGTGCTTGTGCTTGTGGCGGTTGCAATCATCCTCGTAAAGACAAAAATCATAAAATTAACAGAATAACTTAAAAATCAGACAACTATGGCAAACGCATTAAAAATTACAGATGGCAAGACATCATCTTTGCTAAACGCAGTGAAGACGGCAAAGGATAACGGCACTGTGCTTACCCAGACAAAAGATAAACAAGTACCAACGCTTACGGTTAATCCTATCATTGTCAAACCTACTGTCCCCATCAAACCGATTATTCCTACCATAAAGCCAGCACCGGCAGTAATACAGCAGGCAAATATGGAACTTTCCAACGGCAGTCTGGCCAAGGCAGTTGAAACTATCACTCAAGCCGGAGAAGGTACGGTAGTAAAGGAGACTGCACCTCAAGGCTCTACCGAAACCAAAGGCGAACCTTCGTGGCCAGAACCCGAATACGACGACTACGAGGACGACGAAACCGAAACAACCGACGACAAGCCAAGCAATCTCAAGTGGTGGCTCATCGGTGGTATTGGCGGAGTTTTGCTCATCACTGCAATAGTGGTTATCATCATGGTTGCAAAACGCAAAAAATAGAACGATATGTTGCTTAAATTCATAGCATTTGCTGCATTTACTACGGTACTTGTATATGTGCTGTGGCTCATAAGCAACGACCGCAACGTTAACGGTTGTGCAAGTTATTGATTTTTATCAATAAAAAATTTGATAATTATCATAACTTGCATTATTTTTGCCTTTGTTTAGGTCGGTCGTATATCGTACGCAAAAACAGAATATAAACCAATTAAATTTTAATAAGATGAAAAAAAACAGTAAGAACTCGAAACTTGTAAAAGTAACAAAGAAGGCTTCGCAAATACTTGAAGCACAGAAAGAAGACTATCATAAGATAGTAAGCAAAAACATGAAGAAATACGGCTTTAAGAAAGGCGCAAAAGAGGGTGCTTCCGAATATCGCAAAACATACGGCGGCACACCGAGACAGCGTTGGGAAAACGCAATGAAAAAAGCCGAAAAGTCTTGCAAGTAACATATTGTAATCACTAAAAAAACACATAAACTATGTCAGACAACATTAAAAAACTTTTCCTCGATGCAGAAAATCAGGAAATAAAGTATGGCGACTCGTCGGAACTGCCGCAGCTGGCACTCGACACCGCCACAAGCGAAATTAAATACACCACTGAAGGCACTCTGCCCGAAGGAGTACAGCCTATGGAGATAGACCTTGATACAGGCGAATTTGCATACGGCGAAGTTGAACCGCCTGTGACTGACGGCTGGTATGGCGTAGAAATCGACGAAACCAATACCGACCCCGCAGCAGCAGTAACCCGTATCGCTTCGGATATGACGCTGCACGCTTCGCTGCCCATACAGAGCGGCATGAGGCGTTGTGTAATGAACGCATCTGGCGTTAACTACTACCTCGACGCAGCCGACAGCACATTGAAGGAAGACGGCACAGCAGCAGTATTGGACGGCACGGACGGCGATGTTATGGTAGAGATACCAGAACACTGGGTACTCGTAACAAAAGAAGACACTACGCTAACAGTTAAGCTAGCTACAGCAGAAGGTATTCTTAAAGGCGCACAGCATGTACCTCTGCACTACATAAGCGCATATCAGGCAACAATAGATGACAACTTGATGCAGTCGGCAAGTGGCGTAGGTGCAACTGGCAACCTCAATATAGGACAGTTCCGTTTAGCCGCCGACAGCAAGAACCCGAAGAGTGCTAAATACTGGTCGCAGATGACATACGACTACGCAGTTGACCTGTACTGGCTGTTCTTGGTGGAATACGCAAACCGCAACTCGCAGGCTGCCGTAAACAATAGCCTCACACCCGAAGGCTACAGGCAGGGTGGATTAGGTATGGGATGTACCTATGTTGACAGCATAAGCAACTATCCAGCAGTGACCAACGGTGCAACCAATAGCCTCGGTAACAACAGCGGCGAAATATCTGGTGTTACCCCATTGAGCGGAAGCGGCACTGCAACCGTAAACAGCTACCGTGGTATTGAAAATCCATTTGGTAACTTATACACATTCTACGACGGCATTGTTAACATATACGGTAATATCTACCGTGCAGCCGACATTGCCGACTACAAGTCGTTCTTCTACGAAGCAACTGGCAACACAACTAAAGACTATGCAGGTGGAGAAGTTATAGTTACGCCCGACGGCAACGACGGCTACCTGTACTACCTGTGTGTAGCACCGTCAACAGCAGGCGTCAAGCTGAGTGACGATACCAAGTTTGAGCCTACCGACATGGCAACATTAGGCTATACGCTTGATGCTGAATATGCAGATATGATAGAAGCATACCCAATGCTATCTATTAATAATTCTAATTCACCTCTCGGAAGTTTGCTTGCTGCAAGTAGCAACGATGGTGACGACACAGAAGGCTACTGTGATGATTCCGATGTCAATGCCGCTTCGCTCGGCTGCGTTTTCGGTGGCGGTTTCGCCAGCGTCAACGCGGGCGATGCGCCGTCCTACGGTCTCGCTTGCGTCGACGCCCTCGGCAACGCCTTCGGCAGCGCCAGCGCGAGCATCGGTTCCCGTCTTTGTTATACCAATGCAGAATAGGAGGTGCGCATGAACGAAATCGACTCGAAAACGAAAACGCTGCCTGATAAGGCAGTCGCGACAGAATCCGACGATGGCAGCCTTTCAAGCCTCGGCTTGCAGAGGTTGCCTCGCCAGAGGCGTTTCCATGTGCCTACGGTGTCGTTGCGCGAACTTGTCGGCAAAAAGTTCTGGGTGTGCGACTTTGCCCCCGATGTGCGCACTCGCTACGGCGAAGGGCGCACGGTGGTGCTGTGCAAGTACAACCGCGACGATGCACCCGAAAAAGCCTTCAAGTTCATAACTGCAAGCTCTGAAATTGCGGAAATTATGCAGTGCGTCGAAGATTTGTCCGCTTTCCCTCGATTCGTTACAGTAAGACAGGACCAGAATTGCTTTTATCTCGAATAGACAGATTATGAATACAAGTTTTCCCAGTGCTTCCGATGTCAATGCCGATTCGCTCAACTGCGTTTACGGTGGCGGTTACGCCAACGACAACGCGGACGATGCGCCGAACTACGGTCTCGCTTGCGTCAACGCCAACGACAACGACTTCGGCAACGCCAACGCGAACATCGGTTCCCGTAATTGTTGCAAACAAACTCGCACCTGCGCTGGAAAAACTTTGCCTCTCGGCAGAAGACAACCATTGCACACATGCCCTGCTGGTAGCACTACGGCGAAGGCTGGGCAACACGCAACAAAAACCACTATGAAACGATATGGCGAACTATATGGCAATGTAATATCTCCGGCAAACCTCGACCTTGCCGAGAAACGCGCCCGACGCGGCAAAGGCTCGCGCCCCTGTGTTGTGCGTTTCCTTGCCGACCGCGACCAGAACCTGCAAAGGCTTCATCGGTCGCTTGCCGACGGAACATTCCACACCTCGCCCTATCATATATTCGAGATAACCGACCCTAAGCGTCGCACCATATATAGTCTTCCATACTATCCCGACCGCATTGTTCAGCACGCCATTATGAATGTGTGCGAACCTCTGTTTGTGCGCTCGTTCACAGCCGACACCTACGCAAGCATACCAGGCCGAGGGATACATCTCTGCGCAAAACGCCTGAAGCACGCGCTGCGCATCGACCCCGAAGGTACTCGCTACTGTCTCAAGCTCGACATAAGCAAGTATTATCCCTCAATCGACCACGCCGTGCTGAAAGCCGAAATCCGCCGAAAAATCAAGGACAGAAGACTTCTCGCCCTAATCGACGGCATTATCGACAGTGCCGACGGACTGCCAATAGGCAACCTGTTGAGCCAGATGCTCGCAAATGTGTATCTTTCGCGCTTCGACCACTATGTGAAGGAAACGCTGAAAGCTCCGTACTACTACCGCTATGTTGACGACATCGTGCTTCTCTCCGACAGCAAGGATAAACTGCACGGCTGGTTTGCCGACATACAGCGTTACCTTGCCGACCGTCTGCATCTTCAGGTGAAACCCAACTGGCAGGTATTCCCTGTGGAAGCTCGCGGTATCGACTTTCTCGGCTATGTGTTCCGACACGGATATACTCTTGTGCGCAAACGCATTAAGCGCAACATTATGAAGCGGCTTGCAAAAGGCATATCGAAGCCTTCCCTCGATTCGTACCTCGGATGGCTCAAATGGTGCAACTCAAAACACTTAAAAAACAAAATCATTGACATTTATCAACAAAACACTTGATTATTATCAAAAATTAGTATATTTGCATTTATTAACCAATCTAAAAAATTGAAAAACTATGGCAACAGACAAACAAAAAGCCTTTGTAAGGCTTGCAAAGATGGAAGGCATAAACCTTCACAAGAACTGGGATGAATTAAACTCCACCGCACAGGACAAGGTACGCAAACTGTGTAAGGCATACGGCTACAAGAAGGCTAAGACTTGCACCAACTCGATGAGCGCAGCAGGCAATTTCTATTACCTACTCGCAAAAGCCGACAGATAGGACCACCGCCGATTTATCGCGGCAAACATTGAACATTAAACTTTGAACCTTAAACATTGAACTTTAAACATGACACGCAACCGTATCATAATAATCACCGTATCGCTGGCGGCACTTGTGCTGCTGGTGCTACTGTGGCTTAAACGGAAAGGAGACAACAAGATGGAAGCAAAGAACGCAACCGACAACCGCAAGACCGCCACTGGTCTTGTACGCTACGCCCAGGCGCAGCTCGGACGACCATACTGGTGGGGAACAAGCGGACAAATATCCACCGAAACTCTGCTCAATAGCCTGAAAAAACTTTATCCCGACACCTACGCAAAGCCGATGTACGCAAATGCTCCGCAGCAGTTGGGGCAGAAAGTACACGACTGTATGGGCTTGATAGAAGGCTACTTCTGGAGCGACAACGTCGACGCACCGGCAAAGTACAACAGCAACAGATTCACCGACACCACCGCCGACAGCCTTCTGGCATCGGCAACCGACAAGGGCGCAATCTCAACAATCCCCGAAATCCCCGGCATAAGCGTACACATGAAAGGTCATGTAGGCATATACGAGGGCAAGGGCAATGTAATCGAGGCTCGCGGACACCAGTACGGCGTAGTGCGCACTCGCCTGAAAGACCGTCCCTGGACCCACTGGGCAAGAATCCCGCAGCTCGAATATTAACCAATTTAAAAACATATAGAAAATGGAAATAGTAAGAACAGAAATGATTAATAAGGCAACCAAAAATGCCAAGTACACCGTAGAGTGCAACAGGAGTGTCATATATACTCCCAAGCTGGAGAATGCAAGAAGGCACGCTCTTGATATATTGTCAAAACATCCTGGCTATTGGGTAAGTATTTTTGTCATTAAGGACAAGAAGGAAGTCGAGGCAGGTGGTTACTACAAGATGGTTTTAAAACAAATTTCAAGTTTACACTTTTAATCCATGCCAACCAAGAAACTCAAAATAGTAAACTGGACGCTTGAGGTAAACAAGGCGGGTGCAGCACCGCGAAAGCAGATGCAGGCAATGTTTATCCGGCACAAAAAGGAGTGCATTGCCAAGCACCTTACACGCGCTCAGGGCGATGCGCTCTGGCGCGAAAAGTATGCCGACAAGCACGAAGACTTAGACCGCAAGATGAACGCCGTTTACAGCAAGCTGTGGAACAAGTACCACACCAAGGACGGCAAGGTAAAGGCAGGATATACGATTAAGTTCTAGGGAGTTACAAACCAATCGAAATGAATGAAAAATGGTAAAGAAAAAAGGTAGAGACTACTATAAGGAAAATAAACGCCTTAAAGCCGAAGCAATGGCAGAGACAGAAAAGTTTCGACAGAATCCGATGATATTTCAAATAGAAAACGGATTCCCAATGTTTGTGGAAATATCAAAAAAAGACATTAAGACAATTACAAGTAAAAATACTGAAGATGATTTATTTAATGCAATAAAAAACGCACTCGCCAAGGATATTAAAGGATATTTGAAAAAATCGTCTTACCTCGGCTGGAGAAAAACTACCGATGGAAAACATGAGGAGGCCGCTTACTTTGTTTATTATAGTCGTTCACTTGGAACAAATACATATCTAGAATTACGAAAAATGAACGAAACAGGACGCTTTAAACCTTATGCAATAATAGATCAAAGAAGGTTTGCGTACATAAAAAGATTCATAGTAAAAGGAAAACCGCCACAATAGTTTTCTATTATGGCGGCTTCTCTGCGTGGCTCACTTGCGGAAACAATCCGGGCTACCACCCTGAGACGAGACAGTCTGGTTAACTGCCCACGAACACCGCAAAAGTAGTAAATAATTTTTAACTAACAAATAAATAAACCAAAAATTTTTGAAAGGAGAAAAAAAAATGAAACCGATAGTAGCAGCTTTAATAGGCGGAGTAGTAGGCTTCGGAATTGGCTATCTGGCTTGTATTGGTGTTATGAGCAAGAATTTAGCCAAGAAAATGCAACAACAGAGCAGCTTAGATTCCTATGAGGAATTTAGGAATAGTGCCAATACCCAGGAGGCGTAGCAATGAGCATCCGCGAAGTAAAAAAGCGTTTCCACGAGTCGCCAAAAGGCTGGAAAGTAGCATTCTACACTACTCAGACTGTTGCTTTTAGCCTTATGATTGGCGGATTTTTCTGTCCGCCTATGGGCGTAATCGACGGAAGCGTACTAACAGGAGTGGGCGAAATGTTCCTGTTCCCGACCTTATACAGTGCCGTCCATATCATTCTGGCAGGGCAGGATATTAAGGTAAAGTACGGCAACATGGAAATTTCGTCCGAGAAAGACGACAAGAAAGAAAAAGAAACGGCCGACAGTGCCGAAAACGAATAAATAGACCAAACTATGAAAACAACCAAATCCAAATGGGCAAAACCCATACATCGTATATCGTAATGCAAAAAGAGCCACAAAACGGCTCTTTTTTTGCTAAAATAGACTATCTTTTATTTTCTCAACAAGCCGGTTAAAATAAGGCTGTTTCATTCGGGAAGTCCTTTTTATGACATCCCTTTCCACATTGCCGACTATAATATGACACTTGACAAAACTTTTCTTATCCATTGGTTTCGTCAGCATTTCGTTTTCTATATTAAAACAATATTTGCTGTTGTATTCCTTTGACGATATAAGGCAAAGGTATATGAACCCCTCATCCATTTGCAAATCGTCATTTGATACGATAATTGCCGGATGCGGCTTGAACCTACCGTCGGGAAAAAGAAAATTAATCTCTACAATGTCTCGTTGTGAATAAGTCATGCGTTTGTCCCATTTGCCATTCTGGCAGCGTAGAGTTTTGAGGTATAAAGGAACCCTTCTTTTTCGCGCTGCGCTTCAATTTCTTTTGTGTTCTTGTGTTTGATAAGTCCAAGTGCAGCAAGTACCGTTATAATATACTTGCCTCTTGTCGTGCGCTCATCTACTGTTACTGTGTAAGTTGCCATAGTTCATTTCTCCTTTCATTTTTCCGCAAAGATAATAATTATTTGTCATTTACAGCAATCAATTTACAAAAACTTTCCCACATAGTTAAACTCCACGGGCTATCATCTATGTCAAGATATAGCATTTTACCTTCCTTCCTAAAAACAGTTGCTGTCGTGCCTCGGAACTCACCACGGGTAACTTTTACGCGGTCCCCAATCTTTATCATAGTTCACAATCAATTAAGTTAAAACGGAAAAGCATATATGCAATCGTCAAAATGTATGCACCCTGCACCATCCTTGCAGCAGATACGCCTTTCGGAATCAATGTGCTTTATTGCCTTTCGGCGGATGTTCAGTTCTCGTGATGTGCTTTTAAGCGTCGGCTTCCATTTGTTCCGCCAGACTGCTAATTTATCGCAGTTGCGATAGTATTTTCGTTCCTGTCGTGCATTCATAATTTTATAAGTTTCGTTTGTAATCTTCAAAATTTTCGCATTTTGCAAATATTATCCTATTGTTGCACCACCTCTGCATATCGCGGTAAATCTGACGGCAATTAGGCTTGTCGTAAATCATTACATAAGCCCAATACCCCATATCCCTGAGCGTATATATTCTGTCCAAATCCTGCTCTATGGTACTGTCAAAATTTACAAGCACATATACTATTGCGTTGTGCGAATGAGGTTTGCGCTCCGCATACTCGCTGTAGGTTCGCAGTCCTGCAAGTATTTTCTGCCGGTCGGCGTATCGGTCCCAGGCAAAGCGAACTTCCTTCAGCTTTACCTTGCCAAGCATCCGAGCCGTTTCCTCGTTTATCATACGTGCATCCAGTCCCTGATTGAAATCTACATACGCCTTGCTGTCGGCAAGTTGTCCAAGCAAGTCCAGACAGTCGGGACAGGCCAATATGTTAGGGTCGCAAAGCACGATGTTTTTTTGTCCGCTCCAAAATTCGTCCAGATTGGCAACTTTTCTGCTGCATAAGCCTTCTTTGGCGGCAACATGGCAGAATCCGCATCTACGAGGACATCCGCGAGTAAGAAAACCGAACGCAGTGTCCTTTGTAAGCCGGGGATATAGCGAATAGTCGGGGTATATATGTTCAATCTCCGATGGCAGTTCCGTTTCGATACCATATTGGTTTTCCCAGACTTCCTTGCCGCTGCGTTTTACGATATTGTAGCCGCTTCCGCCTCTTATCACACGGGCAGCGTTGATGTACTCCAAGTAGTCGGCAGACCAACTGAAAACCTTTGAAACATAGACAATATCGTATCTGCCGGCAAACGGAGAATACCAGCCTACATCGTTCCCCTGCGCCTTGTGGAATGCGCTCAGCTTCATCAGGGCGATGTTGGGGAAACTGCCGTTGTAGTCAATATCTATCAGACCGACTTTGCGCATCCTTCGTATGTATTACAAAATTCAATCACACAATCTGCCAACGATTTACCTGTCTTGTCTCGGTATTTCTCGCCAGCATTAACATCAACACGACCAGTCTTCGCATCGAGAATATAAATCATTGTTTCTTCAAAATCCAATTCATAGGGGTTGACACAATACTTTTCAGCCAGATACCGCACACCCTTATACATAAATGTGCAGTAAGTACCGCCGCAAATCGGATTACGCATTATTTTCAATTCCTCTACTGTCATCTTGTTTCTCTATTTTACATAAACAACCAATACCAAATCGGGATTCTGTGCGCTTCGGATTGAATCCACAGCACGCCCTGTCGCCGCCCTATGCACAGCCCTCAGCACCGCATTGTGTCCAAAATGCCTTACTGCCGTAGAAAGCCTCACACGGCTGCTCTTGGCTATTCCCTGCCTCATATACAGGTGCAGGTGCGCAAACGCCTTGCCTGTGCGCTCTATATCGTTCTGCGGTATGCCTATTTCAGCAAGATAGGCACGGTCGGCGGGTGTAAGTTTGTAGTTTACCATTGTTACTACTGATTTCTCATTACATTAAAACTTGCACTGTCGATTTCTACAATGTATTTACGCTCTGCCGGTACGCTTATTGTTCCGCTGTTTCCCTTACCGTTTACGGTAAGATGGCTCTTGTCGGTCACATCCATTTTCAGTTCAATGCGGATTTCGTTGTTCTCTGCCGGCGGCAATGCCAGAAGGCTGTCGATTGTGTGGCGTTGAAACTCGATTGTCTCTGCTCGTTCCTTGCTCTGCTTGTGTGTTGTTCCCCAGCCTATGCTTGTGGCTGTGATGGCGGCTATCAGTATGCCGATGACGATTAAAAATACTTTTGTTTTCATTAGTTATTCTCCTTTTCTTTTTTTTTGTTAAACAATGAATTTAATGTTGCCATCTGTAGGTTCTCGCTGTTTTTTATTCTACAAAATTCCTTATAAATAGAATAGTATAAATCATCCGAAATTACAACATAATCTTCCGGCTCTATCCAATTCAAACTATGTGTCAAATTAACACCTATTACAACCCCTCTGTAATCCATAAAACCTGTAAACTCTACATTTGGCATAAATAAATCCGACACCTTGCCATTTTTTAGGATAAATCTGCCGTTATCGTCAATAGAATCAGTTGGAACATTACAAATTCCTATCATGTCATAACCCAACTTGCTGTTTGATTTATATGCGATTTTCATTGGTTATTGATTTTTAGCGCATCCATATAGCCATTGTTGCCAGTTCAATGTTTCATTTAGCTGGCACTTCTTTTTTATAGCCCTGGTCCTTAAACATTCGCTCTGCAAAGTCTAAGGCACGACGGCAAATCTCAATACTTTTAAGGTTGTCGAATACCAGTTGCACCTGAATGCCGTATGTAGGTTCATTGTCGTCAAAGTCTGCACCTGCCTCTAACTGTTCGACCATTTCAGAGAATGCTACGACTACATTCCCGTTTTGGGTGTTATATCCTGTCGATACTGCAATTCCACCGCCAAACACTACCACGGCGGAACCATTGATAAATGATGTTTTACTGCTCATTGTTTTGTTTTTTATTGTTATACTTGTTATAAATTGCTTCCATCGAGACGCTGTGCAGGTCCATAATCTTCTTGCCTATCTGGGGCAGTTGTGAGAAATCTTCTTGTCTGCGTTTTTCGTCCCTCCAAGACCGCATCGGTAAGTCCGTAACGGTCGTTAAACATTATTTTCTTCATTGTTTATCCTACTTTAAATCTTCATCTAATAGTTTTTCAAACTCCCTACTGGTAATCTCTATTATATCAGCATTATCCCTTAATTTATCATCAAATCTGTCGGACATCCATAATACTATTATATCTGAGCATATTTCAACAAAAGGAAAACCAAAACGCCCTTCAATTTTAATATTTAATATGGAAAAAACCTTGTGAAAAGAAGATTTTTGTAATGAATTGAGTTTACTAACAATCAGCCTACCTGCTTTTGTCCTACGGTCTGGAATGTAAATATCTTTGTGTTCTTTATCAATCTTCCATGTCTTTGGTGGCAAATCTTCAGGATGCTCAAAAGCAAAGCCCCGATATTGACTAACACGCTCGAAATTCTGTTGTCCGTTCTGTCCCAACCATCCCTTAAAAGGAATACCTACGATATTTTCCACTGCTGCTCGATTTTCTTTTTCAATTCTAATTTCATTCTTACGAAGCTCATACAACCTTCTGTAGATTTCGCTTTCTTTGTTTGTAATTTTATAAAACATAGCTTATGACTTTAAAATAACTTTAGTTGTGCATCGTCCGACTGCGGATGCAGGAACATCTTGTCGAATATGGCAGCAAGCACATCAACCACTATGCTGTTGCCAGCCAGCTTGTACTGCTGCGACCTCGAAACCTTGCTTGCCTGAATAGCATCTATGTCGCTGTCGTCAACTCCCATAAGGCGGAAACATTCGCGCTCGGTGAGCTTGCGGATGCGGAACTGCTGCCGAACCGCCGTGCGCACATATCCGTAGCCGTCGTGAGCCTTGTCGGTTACACTCTGCATATTCATCTCCTGATAGTGCGTGTTGATAGTTCTTGCATTGACTTCGCTGTCGGTGTTGATGGGAATCTGCTCCATCACCATACTGTCCTTCTGTACGCTTGTAAGAGAGTTGGCGTAGTTTTCGCTACCTTGCTCCACTGTGGCAGGCTGTCCACAATAAGAACGGGTACGCACGGCGCACGATACATAGTTTTGCGTGTTGGCTCTCTTTGAGGCTGTTACTGTGTTTGCGACCTCTACGGGATGGCGGCCTATTATGTTCCCCTTGCTGTCGCGACTCCACCCAAGCACTTCCTGCGGTTCAAGCAACAGGTTGTCCTTCTGTACGGTCGTAATAGCATTGCTTGTGTCGTCATCCTTCGGCTGTAGCTCACGGTCGGCAAAACGCTCGATGCCTTCCCTGCGGAGCTGCTTGCCCTCGGCAGTACGACGGCTGCAAAGGATTTTTGGACTGCCGTCTTTCTCACCATTAGTTATAGAATAACTAATAGAATCGGCACTTATCACTCTAGAATTTTGCGACGAACTAAGTTTGCCTATCATCTTAATATAGTTATCCGTCTTCCTTGTCGTTGATGTCTGGATTGTAGAAGCTACATCGTTTCCGTCCTTCGGCTCAAATGCAAATCCGTTGCCTCTGTCGGCTTCCTTCTGCGTTGACAACAAAACTCCTTCAAGTCGGCTGTCGCTCAAGTAATACTTTTCGTCAACCTCGGCTTCCAGTATATCCCTCAGTCGGCGTTCCAGCCTTTGGGGTTTCGGGAAATGATAATGCACATTTTCCCATTCGGTGCGGTCGTCAACTCGGATGCTGACAAGGAATATGCGCTCACGGTTCTGCGGTACGCCGTAGTCCTTTGCATTTAGCACCTGCGCAAAGTTCTTGTAGCCGTAGCCTTCGAGAACGGTCATCCACGACTGAAACAACTTTATGAACTTCTGCGACACCAGAGCCGCCACATTCTCCATAAGCAGATACTTAGGACGCTTGGCCGCTATGGCACGCTCGCACTCCCACAGCAGCGACGAGCGCGTGCCTGAGCCTTTCTGTCCGCCGCGCTGCCGCCCTGCCTGCGAAAAGTCCTGACAAGGCGACGAATAGGTAAACAAATCAAAGTCGGGTACCTTGTCCCAGTCTATCTGCGAAATGTCGCCGTAGTTGCGGTCGGTGCTTTCGGGAAACAGTGCGTTGTGGGCCTTGATGACAAACGCATCAATCTCGCTCCATCCGACAAGCTCAAACGGCACACCTATACGGCGCAGTGCCAGACACTGGCTGTCGTAACCCGAAAATGCAGTAAAAACACGAATCTTCTCCATATCACTTCACAGGCTTATAAATCCTATACTTTACAATTTCCTCGGTATAGCGAACCTCGTAGGCATCGTAGGTTGTCGCACTGATAAGGAACGGAACGCCACGAAACTGCTCTTTGCGCCATTGCCAGAAGACATAGCCGCTCGGAACTTCGGAACGGTCGCGGTCGGGGTCGTAAAACTTGAGCATAGGGTACTCTGGCTTATAGTCTTCATTCATACCCCAAGTAGCCAACTCTACCAGCGACCAGTAGCGGACGTATCTGCAACGCCTAAGTTGTGTCTTAAATTCGTCGAGAGTAACAAGCAGCTCGTCATCGTCGTACTTGCTGCGGTCTATCTTGTCCCAGTTCTCATCCCAGAACTGGAACAGATAGTCTAAAAATAGCTTGTTTGCTTCATAAGTCGGTATTTTTTTTGACTGCCTTATCAGGCAGCGTTTTCGTTATCGTTTTTCGGGAATACCACTGTCGTTCCGTCGTTATGGTAACAAAGACGGGAACCGAGGGCCGCGTCGGCGCTGCCGAAGTCGCTGCCGTAGGCGAGGACGCAAGCGAGACCGTAGCACGGCGCACCGTCCGCGTTGCCGTAGGCGTAACCGCCACCGCAAACGCAGGTGAGCGAATCGGCATCGACAACGGAATAGTCCGTGTAACCTATTCCTTTATTACCTTTTTTGCCAATAAGAATTGACCCTAATTTAGTATTGCCTATGTTTAGACACAAAGAATATCCGTATATAGATTCGTCGTATTCTGCATCAAGCCAATAGCCGTAATCTGAGGGATTTTTGTCCATATCAAAGTCGCCGCATAGTTCGGTATTGAATGTCCGGTAAATCTTACCCTCCACATTCACTATTCCGTCAAGAAATGTGTAGATGTTGCCAAATGGATTCTCGATTCCACGGTAGCTGTTTACGGTTGCCATACTGCTCCCGCTCAATGGGGTAACGCCAGATATTTCTCCAGAGTTGTTACCAAGACTGTTGGTTACACCGTTGGTCACTACTGGCCAATTCTTGATTCTATCAACATAGGTACATCCCATACCTAAGCCGCCCTGTCTGTAGCCTTCGGGGGTGAGCGAGTTATTTACAGCAGCCTGCGAGTTGCGGTTTGCGTATTCAACAAGGAACAGCCAATATAAATCTACAGCATCATTGTACTGATATTGCGACCAGCCTTTGCCATGCTGCATTGCCGCGCTACGAAACTTGCCGATAGTTTTATTGGTAGTTACATTGACACCTGAATACGAACACAAAGTTCCATCAACTATAGATGCCTGATATGCGCTTATGTAGTGCAGCGGAACAAATGCCGCACCCTCGATAGCACCTTCTACCGCCGACATCCTTACACTTACCTTGTCGCCGTTTCGCTCAACAAGTATGTAGTGGTCGGGAATCTCCACCATTACCTGTCCGTCGTCACCTTGCAGGTCTGCCCCTGTGCCGTCCTCTTTTAGTGTACTGTCGTTTGCATCGAGATAATAGTTTACAGTGCCGTCGTCAAGAAGCAAGCATCGGCGCATACCATTCTGTACAGGCAACTGGCGGTGTAAATCCATATTGCCTGTTCGCGTAACAGCACCAGCAGGGTCGGTATTGCTTTCGTCAATCTCAACGCCGTACCAGTCAACAGTAGGTTCTTTTCCTTCGGTTTCCTCGCTGTCGCTATCTGTCTTCACAAAACTAATGTTCTGTGCGATACCGTTAAGCGTTTCCAACAGTTCCTCTGCCTTATCCTTCGTGTTATCCTTCAGCAGCTCTTCAGAAAGGAACAATTCGCATTTCACACCTTTTCCCGAAAGGCGGCACACATCCTTGTACTGCCCTTCGATTTCTTCAAATTCGATACTAAAATTCATAACCAATCTATTTATCTGTTAAACATTCTATCTTTTTTGGCTTTGCCGAGCCGTTTTCGTGTAACGTGTAAGAGGTATAATTACACATAACTTTGCAAATCAAATAGTTACAATTTGTTCGTACTTCCATTCCTTGTTAGGCAGAAACTTATGGAATAGCGGTCTGATTTTATTGGCGTTTTCCTCTGTTTCTATGAAATCAACAAACTGTTGTGTGCAAGTAACTTTAAATAAATTACCATCGAGCCGCGCCCTCCGTATCGCCATTGCAAGAGCTGGACGCTCGGCTTCGGGTGCTGTACCGATTGCCGCCACAAAAAAATCCTGAATCTCGGGGAAAAACCGCGCCCCGTCGGTCTCGCACTTCCAAATCCGTACCAGCGGTGCAACCTGCGTAACCTTCTGCCCGCCGCTCTTACGCCATCCCTGGCTCGAATAGTAGTCGTAGAACCGTCGCGTTTCCGACATTGGATTTTTTCGGTTGTTTTTAAAAAACTCCCAAAAAATATAATTAAATAAAAATTTGT
>RHMF01000103.1_pt1 | contig 34497 bp, 32 predicted proteins | sample 5365151 | NCBI WGS metagenome assembly RHMF01 (sample SAMN10266501, study PRJNA497801) | feces metagenome | isolation source: feces | host: Bos taurus | place: China: Prairie of Fairy Mountain | collected 2017-08-14 | reverse complement strand
ATCCTCAAAAATACCCACACGAAATCCACGCGGTTTCGTGTGGGTATCGAGTGTGTAATCGGGCATCACAGTTAGTCCCAAGACACTGAGACCACGCTCTACTATCTCCAGAGCAGATTTTACGATCCTGAACAGGATTATTTCATTCCAGATGACATGCATCTAGCCTATATGTGCAACTTCCTGCATGCGATCTCAAATAATTTTCATCTCATCAAAATACTTCCGCATTGATAATATAAGGTTAATAAGGCAAATGTATTTTTAGAAAGAGAGATGTAAATTATGCTAAGAAAACAAATTGAGTTATTGCGCCGAAAAAAAGGATGGAGTCAAGCAGAGCTTGCAACCAGACTGCATATTAGCCCGAGTACAATTGGCATGTATGAGCAAGGCCGTAGGGAACCACCTATTGATGTTCTTGTCGCAATGTCGAAAGAATTTGATGTTTCTATAGATTATCTGATTACAGGTACCCATCGCATTTCTATGGACACAGAAACTAATTTAGTTAAAGAGCGAAATGTAGAGGCCTTTTCCACCCTTAAGAATCTATCGCGTGAGGAACTAATAGTCTTGCTTGCAGCGCAAATGATGGGACAATAAAGTATACTTACGTTGTATAATGGTTGCACCACATAGAAAGAGGTGCAGATTATGCAGAAATGTAATACATACCGCGCAGGACTTTATCTTCGTCTTTCGAAAGATGATGAACAGCAGGGCGAGAGTGTCAGCATCGGTACGCAGCGTTCCATCCTTATTGACTACTGTAAAGCAAATCAATTCAATATTTTCAACATCTACATTGACGATGGATACTCAGGTCTAAACTTTGATAGACCAGGTTTTTGTGCGTTGCTGGAAGATGTAGAACGGGGATTGGTTAATTTAGTAATCACTAAGGATCTTTCACGTCTAGGCCGTGACTACATCATGACCGGCTACTACTCGGAAATGTTCTTCCAGACCAAAGGGGTCCGCTATATTGCCATTGCTGATGACTTCGATTCCGAAAAAGGTGGAAATGAAATTGCCCCCTTTAAGAACATTCTGAACGATATGTACGCACGAGATATCTCCAAGAAAATTCGGAATGCAAAGCATCAGCGAGCCAAGCAGGGGCTGTTTATCAGTGGCCAGACGCCTTATGGTTATCAGAAGGATCCACGTAACAGGAACCAACTGATCATCGATCCTGAGGCCGCTGCGGTCGTCAGAATTATATTTTTACTGGCAGAGAGAGGTATGGGAAGCGTAGCTATTGCAGCAGAGCTAAAAGCAAGACGGATCGTGACCCCATCCGTATATAAATACCAGCGTGGAGATGAACGTTTTGCCCGGTATCCAGCGCTGAAAAACGGTGATCATTGTGCCTGGTGTGCTACAACAATTTCCCAGATACTAAAAAATCCGGTCTACACCGGAACATTAATCAGTCTGAAGACGGAAGTCACAAACTATAAGACAAAACGGCAGAACCCAGTTCCCCTGGATCGGCAGATTGTGACGCCTAATGCCCATGAAGCGATCATAGAAAATGCGCAGTTTGAACGAGTGCAGGAGGTGCGTGCTGGAAACAAATGTACCGCCAATGACCACCGGTTCAATCTGTTCCGGGGAAAACTATTTTGCGAATGCTGCGGACATCCTTTACAGATATCCAGAAAGCAGCTGAAGAATCGGGAAGCGGATATATATCTGTGTATGTACCACTATTACCATCCCGAAGTGTGCCCCAAGACGCACAGGATTTATCATGATATGTTATATCCTTATGTGCTAAAGCAGGTGCAGTCCTTTGCAAAGAGTATGAAACGAAAAAAAGTGAACTCCAAAATTAGCGAATATGGAAATATACAAGAGCTAACACCGGAGGTTCTGGATGCAATAATCGAACGAATCGAGATTGGGCATGTGAAATATAAGTCTAAACCGGGTAGTGTGATTCAAATCCGGTGGAAACTCATGTAAACAACCCCATCAGGGATATCCCTGATGGGGTTGTCACTATGTGTGGGACGTTGAGAAACGCTCAGCATCGTAGACATATACCCAGTAGCTCAAAGGATTGGCAAGAGTAAAACTTAGCGGCGACTTGCGGTAGGCTCGCTTGTATGAAGCACCCCACGTATAGTAGCGGATAGTATATACAACTCGCATGTGCTATCCGGTATACGAGAGTATTGTTCGTGGGCACGGCAAGGGTTTACAAGCACTTACCAGACAGAACAAACTGGCTCTCTTATTGGGTCAATTCATGGAGTGAAGTAACGGCAGACAGAATGAAAAGCCTGGTGTCGAGACAATGGAATCTGTGAGCAGACCTGCTAAAAATGACAGAAACATCACCGGTACAGCTTGTTCGTTGTGGATATGTGGCAGTAACTGTCTGGATTGCCGGTTCCGAAGCAGATATCGATTCCGGATCCAATCCAACCACCTCATTGTCGCTGTAAGAATTGACGCTTATGGGAGGTCTGTAAAGGCTGGCATTTGTTTGGCTTCGGTCTACATGCAAAAGCTAAATCCTCCCTTTGTCTGGTCCCCCGACAGATGATAAATCCGAACTATCCAGTTTGGAGGAAGGGACAGTTGTAGTCCCTTCCTTATAATTAAAAGTAATGACAATATACTCGTCATAGATAATGGCAAAATAAAAACACCAACTTACTTTGATCTCACCTTTGACGAAGAACTTACCTCCGTGTCCTACATAGAGAAAACAATTCCAATTGGTCGAACTGATCTAACCGGAGCAGGAACAAACCCGCTCCATTTCTTTATGTGTTCGCATGACCATACATAAAAAACAAAAGGGCATCGGCAAATCAATGCCGATGCCTAATTGCGCAGGATCAAAGAATGGTGTCAGTAGGAATGTAAAAAGGAATATATCACAGAATTAGAGCAAGGCAGTTAGCGCAGGAATCAGAGGCGCAAATAACGTCATGTGATTTGCAGCACTTTGAATGAAGGCGTTGTACTTTTCGGTAAAGCTTTTTGTGCCTATAGATTCCTGCATTTTGTCTACAGCAGAAATTATTTCATCTTCGTTATCCAGTCCTTTAGCCAGGCTTCTCAGCGAATCCATCACGGAAATATCATTTGCTGAAATATGATAATTAGTAGAATTGTCGGTTGAATTAATATTAACCCTATCCGCATTGCTAATATTATAATTAATAACGTGGCCTTTGCTTATCTTGGAATAAGCATTTTGCTTTTCTACCTTAACCTGATAATGGTCAGGGATTCCACGGACACCTCTATGGAAGCCTCGATCAATAACTAAATACTGCTCATTAGCACCGGAGGGCAAGGCTCGTTCGATGATATCACCTTCCTCAATTAATAGGGTTGCATCGTCGATAAAAATTGTGGAGCTATCAACCAGTGCTGTTACATCGTTAATAACGGATAAATCTTTTTTAATGATCTTTACTTTTTCTGTTGGAAAGTTGGATAACATGCTTCTCATTATAGTTCTCCTTCTCGTAGCCAATTTCAAATCTCAAGGAAGAATAAAAGTGTTAAAAGCGAAAACGGGGAATTCTCACCGCCTGTTATTCTTACTTATAGGAGCGTATTACATCGATAATTGTTCGATCATAAGACTTTGGGATCCTCAGTTTTCGACAAAATCCATAGTGGACACAGTAGTAAGGATAGGAAGACAAGAATTCAAAGCTATCATCCTTATATTTGAAGATCCAACGACCGGCTTCATTTATACATCCTATAACACTGTAGTTGAACAATGTTTTAACAACATCCAGGGAGGTTTTTTTGTTTTCTTTACACCATGAGGATATTTCAGCGTTTGCATCAAATCTAGCCAAAAGGATGTCTGTTTTTTCTTTTCCCTGAGCTACTTCGCAGACACAGTTTAATGCGTTTTTCCAGCAAGGCAAGAAACTTTGAACTTCATCGCGAAATTCACGATAAAACCAACTAGAGTATTCCTCTTCGATGGCCTGAACATCTGATAATGTTAATTTTGGACCTTTGACAGAATCTGAGCAGTATTTAAAAAGCTTAATGATGTCACGAGGACGACTAAAGGTAAGAACACAAATATATTGCCACAGACCCTTTGGAGCAGTATCATCATCTGCTACCAGTGACCAATAATCCGTGGTTGAAAAAGCTGGATATTTTTCCTTGATTGCTGCCTCAATTCGTCTTTCGGCAATTTGCTTAAGTGACCACGGGCTTTTTTCGTTAGTTGTCCAGTTTAGCCGCAATACATAATCGTCTAGCTTGTTTAAATCGTTGTCTTCTAGGCTATCAAAAATATCTGACCTGAGTGCTAAAACGGGGATGCACTTTATGGACTGTTTTTTAAAGAAATGGAACAGCTCATCTGTTGCACGCAACAGGGAAAGAATTACCATGTTCAAATTTGTATTTTTGGTTCGATATCCTTCGTCTAGCTCATCAATTAATAGAACGAAGCTAGAATCGGTATGAATCTTTGAGAACAGGTCCTCCAAGTGTTTGACTGCTTTGTTATAATGTATTTGAAATGTTGTTTCTGTACTAGTGCGCTCAAGTTCGTCACAAGATTGCATAGATAAAACCATGCCTACCTTATTCTCGTTTTCTCTCAGCCTTGTGATGGTTTTAGCCATCGATATACCGTCAGGGAAATTGTCATCAATAAATTTCTTCAAAATATCCACTTCAGGGCTATGCTTAGTCTGTGGATCACTTACAACAAGGTTTGCGATTTCGGTTATAAGTAGAAATTTCCATGCTGAAACATACTTAGACTTATCCTGCAGGCTTCTATCTCCCAGTGCTTTAAAGTCGCCTAATGGAAAATCACGCAAAGAGATATCGGTGTGATAAGAGGTTGGATCTGCTGTGGATTGCAAACGTATTTTTTGCAGAATTGCCGATTTCCCAGTGCCTTTTCGTCCTATAATAAATCTCTTTTTGCCTTTAAGAATGTTCTTATACCCTGGAAACTCGACGAAGTAGTGATCAAGAGTTTCGTCGTTTTTTGCTTCATCTTCACCCCAGTCGATATCTGAAAAACTGAAGTCATATACCTGCACAACTACATCTCCTTTGTCTGTACTTTATTTTACATTTTACCATATTTTTCTAAAGAAAACAACAGATTATGCAGATATTTTGACGAGGTGAGAAATAGTTTTTGTTTTGCGCAGTCAAGACCACCGGCTGAGCCGGTGGCTTGCACAGGCCCTATAAGGGCCTAATACAGCCGCGTCTTAAGACGCATGAACAATTCCCCAACCACAAATTTGTTACGGGTTGCCTCCTTCCGGGGGCGGCTCTTTATTTGCCTTTGGTTACCGGCTCACCCGTAAACGGGTCTTTGAATTCCTTGAGGCATATCTGGTCACTTGCGATGTCCTCTTGGAGCTTGATGCGTACATATTCTTTTATCGTCTTTTTGTTACGCCCCACTGTATCTACATAGTGCCCCCGGCACCAGAAGTGCCGATTACCATACTTGTATTTGAGATTCGCGTGTCGGTCGAAGTTCATTAATCTTCTCTTTCCTTTGAGATATCCTACGATTTCTGATACGCTATACTTAGGCGGTATTGCTACGTAAAGATAGATGTGATCCAGAAGCGATGCTGCTTCGATGATCTCTATTCCCTTTCGGACACATAGCATTCTGATAATCTGAACGTTATCCGCTGAAAACTATTTGTAAATAATCTGTCTGCGGTATTTGGGTGTAAAGACGATATGGTATTTGCAATTCCACTTGGTGTGTGCTACTTCGATCAATGTTGCAAGAGGGAACTCCAACAGATAATCCAATAATTGAAGCATTAAACGGATGGATAATAGAAGAACTCCACCTTGACTTCGGGTTGGCACCTACAGAGGATGTCCCTTTACTATTGGACAAGTATGTACATTACTTCAATAGCAGGCGACCTGCGGCCGCCTTGGGCTATAAAAGCCCAGTTTAGTACAAGACCGAACTGGGCTTCTAAAACTATAGTGTTTTAAGTGTCTACTTTTTCTTGACAGATGCAACGGGGTGGTGATTTTTCCTATTTCAGTTGTATATGTAGCCGAGCGTTCCTGGAAAATCAAGAAAAGGATCGTTGAAATAATTTATGTTGGCTATGAATCAAGGTATTAAGAATTCTGACCGGTTATCAGTTCATATAGAACAGCGACATAGAGGCTTTTACATTCTGACCGCTGTTACGGCCCTCCAAGAATCGACCCACCCAGGAAGTCAGCTTGTTCTGTCTGGTAAATGCTTGTAAACCCTTGTCCACGAAAAATACCCCCGTATCCCAGATAGCACATGCGAGTTGTATATACTATCCGCTACTATACGGGGGTTCTGTTTCAGTATCTTGGGATTATCTGCGAGATATGTTTAACTTTTCTTCCCCACGAAATCATTGCGATTTCGTGGGGAATTATAGTCGATGGATGGGTTTTGCTTGTTGTATTTTTTTGCTATATGTGTGTTCGGACACTAAATTGTTGATAATCCGGGAAGTATTACGGATATTTGCGAACTGTACTGTCTCGAATTCGGACTACCTCATTGTAATCTAATCCTGCTAACCGACATATTTTATTAACCGTGGTATACGGAATTCTACGAAACGAGATCCAACTATTCCGATACTGATCTAAAATAAAAGTCGTGTCATACACTTGGTAAAGTCTTTTCTTAATGTTCTCATCCAGTTCATGCAAAAACTCAACTTCAGATCGAGATGAGTAGTCGAACAAATCGGTGAGTTTTCCATAAAAACTATACTTTAAGTCATCAATTGGGTACTGAAACAAATCATCTGTGGGATCTACCGTAAACAGAAATTCTCTGCTCCAATCTAATTTTGTTAGTGGTGAAGGCAGCACTGATGAAGTCTCATAAACTGCTCCATATCTAACGCGGTAGGCATTTTGGTAGGAACAGTGTTCCAGGAAAACCACAACAAGATAATCTGCCTCAATGTATTTGTAGCAGGCATTTCCTTTGGCGTTGTACCCAAGTTTTTTCATGTGTTCTCTAAATAGCTGTTGAAGTACTTTTTTTTCCACATTCTTTCACCTCATCTTGTGTACATATCAATTACAATAGTCCACTCGCCTCCAAGAATATCAGCATACCGTTTTGCTTGTTTTGCTGCCTGTTTATATGCGCGCTTATTATATGGTTTCAGTTCATAAATAATTCTGTTAGTGAAGTCAACTGCATCGGGACGCAGTTGAGAACCGAAGTCACTCAGTGCTTCATTAAGAAGTTTATCGGATTTTTCGATTGTATCTTTTATGGGATCATACCATTTATGCATTGCCTGTCCAATATCTGTTTTACTGAAGAACTGTTTTGCACCATCAAAAATATCATCCGCATATTTTGCTGCATCCAATACTTCGTCAGAACTGGTAACAACACGTACAAGCTGTCCTCCTCCAGATACTCCTGGAAGTATAAGACTGGCGACATCTGCTGCAAGGGCGCCCCATGCTACAATGCTACCAGGGTTGACAGCAATCTCAATGACGTCTGAAACTATTGATGCAAGATCAAAAACGGTATCCCAAAACTGTCCACCGGAATCCACTCGTGCCACAGGCGCGTTTCCGCAATAGGCAAACATATTATTGCCAAGAATACCCTGACCCGTAGACGCAAGAACGTCGGCATTGACGAATCTACCGATCTCCGGATCGTAATAACGAGTCTGCAGATAGTAGAGCGTGGTCTCAGTGTCTTGCGACTATCTGCGAGGCCCGATTATGCACTTGATACCCACACGAAACCGCGTGGATTTCGTGTGGGTATTTGTGTTACTTTTGCGGTTTGTGCATACGCAGAAACAATAATCAGCTATTGTGCCTATCGAAGGACATGGTCATTGGACAGGGTTTCCAGCTCACGGACATACTCCTAAGTGTAGGTTCGGGTACTGTAGCACAGAACCCAGCGTACCGGTGGTACAGGCATACTCTTTATGGTTGGTAATATTGCCCGCATCGTTATAGGTCCAGACCCAGGTTTTTCCCATCACCTGATTTGTCCTCCATGCTAGTTAGTTGCCATTGACCTCCCTTAAAGAGAGATAACGGAAAAGATTCTGTTTCTTTCCCTAGAAGTATTGTATCAACTTAACGCGGAATATCGTACAGTAACGAAATACTCCATTAGGCTGAATCTCAGAAATGAAGTTTATACAAAGAAGTGCTGGCTACTTTTAGTTTAGTCTTTATAGTCTATCAATTTGAGTATAACTATAGCTATCGGGAATGTGATAATGTATGAAATGACCCCCGTCACTCCATGAATCCACTTACGCACCCTATTTTTGCCGTGGCGGGGAAATCTATTGCACAATTTGTCCAGCAGACCGAACTTATCCCATAGAATCTCTAGTGCAGCCCACAAAAAGCCTGCCGGAATAAACCACACTGGACATATGTACCAAAAATCCGAATCATACATTAACTTTCACTCCTCAAAACAAAGATAGTAATGTTTTTCCAGCGTCAGCAAGGAAATTATTTCGTGCCCGCTTAACGCTATTCGACAAGGAATCTGCCAAGTAATTCGTGCCCTGAGCATATTTTCCCGTATACGGCCCTTTCGTAGCTTTTTTCACTAGCTTTTCAATTGCATTAAGCTTAACATACTTTCCGCTTAGCCACTTATTAATAATTTTGGGACCTCCGGTTTTTGCAACTGTCTTAAGTGTATTCGCTGCCGTATTCACTAGTATCTCTTTAGCAGAATCGCCATTCCTAATACCGCAGACAATAGTAGTAGTTGCTGTGGACGAAGCAGAGGCAGCCACAGTGGATCCCGTTGCAGCCATTACACCACCATACACAGCACCACCGAGAGCACTAGTACCAACATCACCCCAATTAATGTTCTCACCAGTAATCACATGATTGACAACCTGCGATAACAATTCAGCTGCGCCAGACAGAAGTGCACCAGCAACTGCACCACCTACGATGTTCCAGAATTCTCCGCCATGATCTTTTCTGGATACAGGATTGTTGCCACAATATGCGAACATATTATTGCCAGTTAATCCTTGACCAGTCGACGGGTAGTTATCCGAGCTAATAAATCTCCCCATCGCAGGGTTGTAATATCTGCTCTGGAGGTAGTAGAGCGTGGTCTCAGTGTCGTATACGTAACCACGATAGCGCAGAGGATTGTGGGCACCAAGAGTAGAAGCCATAGAGCCTGTGGTGGTCAGGATCTTGCCCCATGCGTCATAGGTGTACTGGACAACCGCAGTACCGCTGGTGTTCAGGATGGCGGTAACGTCGCCCTGTACATTAGTGGCGTAGTAGTAGTTCGTACCGTTGTAGGTGACGGACATGGGGGTGCCGGATGCGTCGTAAGCAAAGTACAGGGTATTACTGCCCACGGTCATCTGGCTCAGGCTGCTGCCGTTGTAGATGTAGTTATAGGTAGTGGAACCGTTGGTCCGCTTGGTTCTCAGGCCGTCTGCGTTGTAGGTGTTCGTCCAAGTGGTGCTGCCATTGGACATGGTGGCCAGTTCACGACCATGCTCCCAGGTGTATGTCCAGGTACCGTCAGACAGCATGTTACCAATGGTATCACTGGTAATGGTCTTGCCGTTGTAGCCAGTCAGCAGATCTCCCCAAGTGCCATCATAGGTATAGTTGACAGTGCTCTGTACAGAACCCAGCGTGCCAGTAGTATAGGCATATTCCTTTTTGCTCAGGATGTTACCCGCATCGTCATAAGTCCAGACCCAAGTTTTGCCTGCTGCCTGGTTGTTCTCACGGGTCAGCTGGTTGGCGGAATCATAGACATAGGACGTAGTGGTAGCACCATTGCTTACGGACAGGATGTTACCGTTGTCGTCGTAGGTATACGTATAGGTAACATTATAGCCGGATGCGACAGACTTCAGTGTTGCGATCTGACCGGAAGTAGTCGTGGTGGTAGGTGCCCGGTAGGAGAAGGTATCTGTAAGGACAGTCGTATTGCCATTTTTCGTCACCTTCGTACCCACTCTGCTGTAGGCATCGTAGGTGTACGCTTCGCTGGCACTACCGTTTGCAACAGAGGTTACTCGGTTGTCATCATCATACCCGTAGGTAGTCTTGTGCTCAGTGCCGTTGATGGTTTCAACCAGTGCAGTCAAATTATTGATCTCATCATATTCGTAACCAATAATATGGCTGAAGCTGTTGCCCTTCTCAGCGTACCGCAGGAGCCGGTCTGTGTAGTCATAGTAGTAGGTCGTGGTAATGCCGGTAGCGGAGTCCGTCACAGAAGCTAGAGCGCCGCTGTTGTCATACTTATAGGTGACAGTATCGCCGTCTTCGTAGGTCTGCTTTGTTACTCTTCCCTGAGTATCATAGGTATAGTCTACACTATCGCCATTGCCATAGTCAAGGGATGCCAGGAAATTATTCCGGGAAGTGTAGCTATAAGATGCCAGGGTCCGGCTGCCGATCTTGATATTACTTCTCAGAGCGAATGCACCATAAGTAAAGCTATAGGTGGTGGATCCGGTCTTGATGGAGGTCAGGAGGTCATTGGTGTAGCCATACTCAGCACTCAGGGTGCTACCGGTGCTGACATCAGCCTCAGCCTTTGCCAGACGATACATTTCATCATAGGTATACTCTGTTCTGGTTGTATCGGTATCCTTGGGATACTTGACCCATTCCAGAACATTGGTATTCTCATGATAACTGTAAGTCGTAACCTTGCCGGCTGCGTCTGTGGTGGATGCCAGTCTGTTTCCGTCACTGGTGTATGCAGCGGAACTGGTAAGATTCACAGAACCGGACACAATAGACACAGATGTATTGTTACCGTAGGCATCGTATACAAAGTTGTAGACCACACCGGTATCGGAGGTTGCAGTCTTCACGTTGTGGTAGCTGTCATAGGTATAGGTCAGAGCAGCGCCAGAAGGCAGAACCTGCTTGGTCAGGTCATTGTTCGTATACTCATAGGTAGTAGTCTGGCTCTGCACGTCCTTGACGCTGATGATATTGCCCTTATCGTCATAGGTATAGCTGTTGCCGAATTCTTCCTTGTACAGCTGCACACCGTCAAAATAGGCGGTATTAGCATTGTAGTCATAAGCTAGCTCAATGACGATAGAGTCAAATGCACCCTTTGCCACAATGGGAGATGCCGCATACTGCCAGTTGATCGTGCTGTCTGCGCAATAGTTGAAACGAACAATGGAAGTGTTGACAGTGGTGCTACCCTTTTTGAAAGTTGCAATCAGGGCAAACTCACGGTTATCTTTGATAGGCACAGAATCTGCTTTTGCCCAACCTGCCAGAACAAAGGTATCACCGGAAGCGCCAGACACCTTGACTGTCTGGGAAATACGGTTGGTTGCTTGAGGATTGCCAGTCATCATATAGACGTTGACATCCAACTGGGGTGCAGGTGCCTTGTTGGCGGCAGTTACCGTGGTGCGGCCGGTACTGGTATTCCAAGCATAGCCGGAGTATGCAAAGTCACCATTTTCAATGAGATTGTATCGGCTTGCAGTGGGAGCTTTTTCAACCTGAACGCAGTCCACATAAGTAGTGCCTGCACCAGTGGTGAGGAAGAAAGCATGAACGCTCTGAGCTGCAGTGGTATTGTTGGTATAGCTGTACTCGACCCGCGTCCAGTTCTGGTTGGCAGGAATTCTTTCGCCGCGGTGGTAGCCTGCAGAATTACTACCAATTGCAAGATAGGCCGTCGCCGCACCGGTTTTGACATAGCCGGATAGGGTATACGTCTCACCGGGCTGAATCGTAAAAGAGGGACTGTATGCACCTGCCTCAACAGTGCTGTCCACATGAGTAATTTTCAGGGACTTACTGCCAAGATAACTTGTATCGGAGGCAACTGCACAGGTTGCGTAGGTGGAATTGCTTGAAGTCCATGTGATACCATTTTCAAAGTTACTGTCCTTCAAGATATTGCCAACGGTGTTCTGCAGTTTGGATGCCAGCAGAAGCTGGTTGCCCTTGGCAGTGGAAGCAGATCGTGCAACCGATGCAGGTGCGGTATCCTCCTTCTTCTGGGGGTCATTGATTGCATACTGAGCGTACTGCGCACGGCCCTGGTCATCCTGAATGGAGATGGTATTGCCCATGTTGTTGAACTGCACAATCTGCACATTACCGTTGTAGTCCGTAAACTTGGTCTGGTTATGCGCATACTCAATGTTCAGAACGCCGCCTGCTGTAGTACCGGAGTATTCCTCAATAGTCATGACTCTGCTGGGCTGACCAACCGTGGTGGTAGTATAGTCATAACAGATCTTGTAGCCATCAATGTCCTGGGCAGTCGCCAGCAGATTGTTGGTGGTATAGGTATAGCTGGCAGTCTTGCCATCCTTGTCGGTTACAGATGTCAGATTGGAATTGGTATATCCAAAATTAACATAGGTGATCTCCGTGCTACCCTTACCCTTATAGGCAATCTTGCTCAGCAGATTGTTGGTATAGGTAAAGGCATACACTCTGCCTGCACCATCGGTAATGGTAGAAATCAGCTTACCGCTTGTTGTAGTGTAGGTAATTGCAATATTGCTCTTAGTCTGCTGATTATTACTCTGCTTGGTCAGTCTGCCATAGGTATCAAAGTAAGAGGTATTCCCGTTCTTATCTGTAATGCAGTACTTCTCGGTACCGGAACCAGTGGTTGTCAGGGTAAGTTCCAAACCGTCCTCGTCTTTATAAGTACCGGCAGATTCATAGTAGAAGTAATGGTCGGTGCCGTCAGAGTCTTCCCAAACATAGTAGTCACCATAGGCATTCTGGTTATCCCAGTGATACACCATCTGGTTGAAATTGGTCCGCCAGCCATTACCCATGCCAAACTGGTTCTCAGTGCTGTCATTGGTATTATAGACATGGCTGATAGTCACGGGCATACGGTTGCCACCAAAGCCAATGTCGCTCCGGGTCCAGACCAGATTGCCGGTATACTGGTTCACATAGCCGGTACCAGCTCTGCCAGCAGAAGAAGTGGTGTAATCCCAATAACCTTCCAGACCGTTGTTGTTTCGGAAGATAATCGTCAGTGTAGGCTTCTCGTTAACCTGATAATAGGAATAATCAGAAGAATAGAACTGGGAATACACATCCGCTGCAGCTTCCACGGAATCCGGCATCTTAAACATCATACCAGTATTCTCGCCTTCATACCATTCCTGAACCAGGTCCGTTACATCCCAATTGTAGAAGGTTTCTTTAGCCGATACAACTGCGTAGTCTTCTACTGTAGGATCGTAATCGGGTTTATTCGCCCAAGTGATAGTCTGAGATTCCCATACACCCTTTACCTTATGGACCTCCACGACAGGAACAGACTTGCCGCTCTTATAGTTTGTATACATCGAGTACATCCGCATATTTGCACTGACAATCATATCAGCAGATGTCAGCACAGGCAGATTGGTGTACTTAACATAGATTCTGGCGACCTTATTGGAGCCAAAATAACCACACTGAATGCTGCCAGCTTCGTTAGAAAATCCACCAACAGCGCTCACCGTCCTATCTCGGATATTATTGGTATTCAAGGTAGGCTGGACTGCGGGGTCAAGAATAACAGGCCACTGCCGTTCCTCGGAAGACAGCCATTCCTGGGGCAATTCATATGCCAGGATATACTTGCCGTTTTCACCTTCCAGCGATACATTAATGTCAAAGCAGGTGGCATCTGCATCATCAATCAGATAGGGAGCAGGCATATACATAATGACCTCTTCCCCATCTGCGGATCTCAGTTCGATCTCACCGGTTTCCGTCAGCACGGGAATCATGTCGCCAACTTCCAGAGTATAGATGTAACCCTTAAGGGCATCCCGATACTCTTTCATGACGATGGATTCCTTTACTTGATTGGACTTCAGGTCAAAGATGATATCCGTATCTTCGTAGATCTCCTCATAACTGAGTCGGGAGTTAATCTTATCCACGACAGTCTCAGGGAACTCTACATCTCCCATAGCTGCTTCCGTATCGATCTCTGCGATCTCCGCGACTACACTTTCATCCGGAGCGGATACAATCGCAAGATTCTCATCAGCAGTCTCATTTTCCTGCTCGTCCTGGGGTGCCACGGTTTCCTGAACCGCTGCAGTCTGCTCCTCAGCAGTATCTTCGGAAGTAGTTTCAGTTGCTTCCTGTTCTGTTTCTACAGTGGCCTCAGTTTCGGCAACTGCAGTTTCATCCTCAGTAGGAATAGTCTCCTCCACAGCAGATGCTTCTTCTGTTGCTGCGGGAATTTCGATAATTTCAGATCCTACAATAATATCCTGAAGGTCAGGATTCAGCAGTTCACCTGCCATCCGGAAAATAAAGACATGCCCATCCTTAGTGATGGTGATACCATTATCCTCCGTCATGTTCTGAGGGAAGCTGACCTGCCAGACACCGGCAGTGTTGACATACGCATTGCCGGATCTGGTAGTTGCCAGCTGCAAAGTGTTGTCGATCTCTTCCCACCGGCCATCTGCCTCGTAATGGACAGGGGATGCGTAAACAGCGGCCATCTGAAGGCCGTTACTCATACGGAATTGTTTGATGTACTCCGATCGTTCCTCGACGATCTCTTCCACGATATAGACATCGTGGGGCACAGCTTCGTGGCCGGTGGTATTGGCCGGAGGCTGCGTGGTTGTTTCCGCGGCAAAAGCATTGAGCGGGATCATGTTGAACAGCATGACCAGTACCAGCACAACGCTAAGCAGCTTACGAATGTTCTTTTCCATAATTTGTCCTCCTTGTAATAACGTTTGCATTCTGCTTTCCTTTCTGCAATATTTCGTTATCCACCTCCATTCTACCCTGCTCTGCTGTTCTCTTTCAGCAAATTGGGTTGGTTCTTTATACTTTATTACGATGGAGACACGCTAAAGAGGACACTATCTTGTCGAAACCTCGGAAATGAAAGTGCCCATCCCCATTATCAGAGATAGGCATTACTTTCCTTATTCACCATAATTGAATTCAATTCTTAATGACATACAGTTATCCACATAAGTTTGTAAAATGAAAAAGAGTGCAGACCATAGTGGTCTGCACTCTCTCAAATATTACTACTAATGGTGACATCGAGGAAAATATAGTTCTTGCTTTTCTAAGCCTTTGCTAGAATAACGCACATAAGCATTATCGCCTTCTGCTGTTTTTCCATCTTCGAATAGCTGTTATCCTTGTATTTGGACTACTGGAACGCCCTGACTCAAAGCGTAGTCAATCGTATTCTTAGTACCACTCGGTTGTCCATTAAATACAGCAATTACTCTAACACTATGATCAACAAGCCATTTGTTTCGAATTTGGAAACAGTTTCTGCTATACCGAGGACTCGTGTACCGAACCAAATCAGCTTTATCAATCACAGCTTTGTATCTATTTATCCAAGATGTACTCCAATTATTTTCAAATCCAGGGTAAGGACTGGCACAAATCAACCGAACTGGATAGCCTTTCGCTTTGAGTTGCAGTACAATTTCAGCTGCATCAATATCAATTCCTCTTGCCATTCCCGTTATGAATACATTTATTCCGTCTTGAATAGCCTGGCGTATCTCATATTCTAAATCGATCCGTATGTCCGTTTCTTTTCTCTGTAACTTCTCAGGGCGGTGGCCTGTGAAACAGCACCGATGCAATCTCATTTCAGCTTCAGTAGGCACATATATCACCTTTTTGAATAATTAACTACTAAGTTCATTGGGTTTACTAAAAAGTCATCTGACCATCATTACTTTGGAGATTGATAATGACAATAGAAACCGTTCCCACAATTTAAATTACAATAACCATCGACGGTTGGATCTGCGTTAAAGTGCAATTACTACGCTGAGATTGTCCTCGCTAGTTTTACGGAATTAGGTATTGTAAATTCTTATCGTTCCTCTCGGGTATTATATTACATATACATGTTTTTGATAATTAAGTGGCACTGGTGTTATCTGTAGTGTTACTATTTTTAGCAACACCACACAGATAGAAAGACTGAAACCTTCTATACCAATTTGCTTCGATGCATAGAATTGGATTGTGAACACGGAAAGTCTCTCTATACACAACGCATATAGAGGATGGTATAGTTTGGATGATATTCCTTGTGAACTTCATTAAGCAAGGATTGAAGAAGACAAAACATCCCGAGGACTGATTTGATTTCTGACCTTCGGTGCCTACTTTGTCGTTCCGGTGATTTTAGCTTTTGCCCTTGTATTTGGCGGCATCACCGCGGAGGAAAAAGGTTGGATTTCCTCCAAAACTACAATTCTGGCTACAGCTTCCCTTTCCCGGCAAGATTTCATCGAAATCGACGAAGACAGATGCATTGAAGAAAACCGAACCAACCAGACATTTCTGTTAGGCCAGTAAACATATCACCAACGGATGCACTGGGATTTTGAGGGAAGCCCCACTGCACGGGAGCTGAAGTATACCATCGTCACAGTGAAAGTCCCCTTTCTCTATGACTGGTCAAGGAACAGATTAATTACGAGCAGGATGAAACGTACAGTGATTGGCCCATTGGTAATGGGATGCTTTACATAGAGCAGGACGCTTCCACCTGGGGAGCTGATGAGGTATATCGCCTGTACAGTGAGGAAAGCTGGTTGACTTACACCTACCTCCTCTGCTATGAGGATCAGGTCATTCAGATCCGTTTTGACTGAGAACCCACACACAACGGACGACATGGCCATTGTCGTGCCAAAATTGAATCCATAAACAAAAAGGGTGAGTCTATCGTAGACTCGCCCTTTTTATTCGGCTATATTTTCTTCCGTAAACTTGACCAGCCACTAGAATGTGCTCTTCTTGATACTGGGCTGTTTCATAGCTTCAACACATGTGATTGCAGTTATTTTGCGAATAGACTGTCTCGGTGCGGCTGACAGGGATCACCGTGTTGCGTTCGATGAGGCGCAGACAATGTCCCAGCTCTTCAAGGACGCCGTTGTCCGCCATCATTTCTGTGCCTAGGATAAGGGGACCCACGTCTGCCAGGACGACCTTCTGAATATCCTTATCCCGGAATTTCGTACCGCACTGGAGCGCCGCAACGATATCCACGGTTTCATCCGGATTGATGTAAAACTGGGATCTCGTCCAAAGAGCTTGGCTACAAATTAGCAAACCACGGGAGATTCTGTGGCACCGTCTACTAGAACGATTTTGTCCATCTAATTCTAACCACCGCCTCGCATCTCGGAGTATGCTTACTGCTAATTAATTTTTGGGGGTTATTTCAATTACTATCCTACCACAAAGAGACGCCTTAGGCTTTATTTGTAGTGTCTTATTCCCAACAAAGTAAATATCATCCTTTTGGGACGTAAACATGTTAGTCTCATGTTGACAAAGTGTGTGAAGGTCTTCGATTATGACGATAGCTGTATCACCTACTATCTGGGCGGACACAGTTCGTACACCATGCTGATCTCTACCATTAACAGACGCGATGATAAACGCCTCATGCCGCTCGTTATTAGATTCATTCAAATTAAGATATTTCTGTACTGCGGTGATAGCGCCTTCTGCAGAAGGCTTTTTTGCAAAGTTTATCATAGATATCCTCCTCATTGTTTTTCTACCATTATAGCATCAACAATTATTGTTTTAAAGAAGTTTTTCTTCCTCCAAACCACATATACTGCCTTTTGCTTGACAACGTTTGTGTTCTTTATTAACGAATAAATAGGATTGACAAAATGGTTTATCTGAATTGTAGTTGATTACATTGGCACCTCGGATCAGGAAGTATTCAAAGTTTATGCGCCTTATTACTTCAAGTCTACGGACTTTTCCGAATAAACATATGCACCTATATTTCGAGGCAGGAGAATATTCTCCTGCCTCGAAATATTAACGAAACGATAATCTAAGTACTTAACACTTTCTGAAGCTCGAAATAATACTCAAAAAACTCTTTATCTATCGCTAACAACAGTCGCTCTTTTGTCGTTACGTCTTTCCCTTTCAACTGTTCATTTTCGATAATAACCTGAAGTTTATCACGTTTTTCTTGGAGAGAGTCAACCAAATAAATCAACGCATGTCTCACCAGATTAAGGTTCAGATGATTATACATATATTGTCCCAAGGCAGTTTGAGGAATTATCTCACCGGTTTGAGAATTTCTATCAAGATGATTTTGGTATTCCGCATCACATGGGCTTACATATCCACAATCGCCCTTTACACTTTCATCAGCAGTAGAACCTACCCAATCGTCATTTTTTGAGCAATTGCAAAAGGGGCAAGAATATAGCAGATTCTCATACGTGAATTCCAAGGCTGGAAACTTTTCCTTTGGCGCGAAATGCTCAACATGATAGGATTTATATCCGCCTGCAAGAGAATCGCGGTCATCGCAATATGCACATCTATGAGAAAAATCTTTAGCCAAATACCTCTTATTGGAAGCATTTGTTATTCGAAAGTTACCGGAATGAGAATGAACGGGTATCTCTCTCTTTAACATTCGGAAGTGTCACCCCTCGTTAATGATGGAGTCAATTTTCGCAATCAGTTCCTGAATATGGTTGCTTCCCAAATCCCGTTTCATCTTCGGGGATAAGGCGGAAGTTCCATCGATACTATTCTCAATCCAGGTATCAAGCTGCAAAATTCTGTCATCGATAGAAACACTGGTGCCCTTTAAAGGAATCAATTGTTTCAGCTCGCTTTTCCATTGGAGGATCATACGATTATACTTTCGGATTTGCTCAACAATCTTAGAGTTGACATCAAGACGTTCATTTTGATCACCAATGTAACGAGCAAAATCAAACACCTGATATACATCGAAACATTCTCTCGAATAAACATCGTCCTGAAAAGATGTTAAGATGAAAATAGGAAAGTCATGCAGTTTTGCATCAATCGCTTCTGCCAGAGAAATACCAGAATAAGCTATATTTTGCTGGGAAGAAAGCTTATAGTCAATAATCAAAGCATCTGGCTTGGTTTCGTAAACCCTACGAACCATTTCATCTTGTGTACTTTCAAGCTTGAATTCGATCGGAGTAAGCACAACACCTTCATACTTTTTCTTTAACAGATTTCCGTCCCCATCTTCCCATCCCAAATCAAGAAAAGTAAGTAGCTGCGTGATTTTGGTGGAATCATCATCAATTATGCCAATACGATAATTCATATCTTACACACCTCAGCTTATTTTTTCACAGGTATCCTAATATCGAGCCCAAATCCATCTCTAACCTTTGTAATAGTATATGTTCCATGGTATTCATTAATACTGGATGCCACAATATACATACCTAGTCCGGTGCCAATTTGATTACCATTGGAATCAAATTTGCTTGTAGTACCATATTTAAAAATATCATAGGGATTGGACAAGAATGCATCAGTCAGTCCGTGGCCATTATCCAGATAACGAATATGGAAAAAATCATCCGTCTCCAACGAAATAGTAATTTGACGGTTTGCACACTTTGTGCTTTCGAAAGACTCAATGGAGTTGATGATCAGATTGTAAATAATACTGTCAAAATCGGTTTCGAATATGCGCTTGCTGGCAGCATTCCCATCTGTTATTACAGTAATGCTAACCTTTTTGCGATCTAAGATCGGTTGAATTAACTTAACCGCAGATTCAATGGTTTCACACATATCCCGCTTAAGTCTTTTCCGGCGATCCTTGTTTGCTTGTGTTGTAATGACAGTAATCCAAGCTTTCAAGAATTCATCATTCAGCATCAAATCATGAAGATTCCGCTCAATCAAATCTTCCTTGTTTCGCTTGATTGCAAGTCGGAAGCTATTAACACGAGAGACAAGCAACGAATTAATGGTTTTCAAATCATGTACCATGGAAGTCGTGATCAAACCATTTGTGGCAAGCGCTCGGAGGAGTTTTATCTCTGAAATGAACTCTTCACGTTCCTCTTCATAGATTTTGACTGCCTTTGCAAGCTGCTCTGCTTTCTGATCTGCCTCGCTTCCTTGCGTCTGGCCTCGCTTTCTTTTCTTTTCCAAAACTTCATCTGCTAATGCTGAAGCTTCAGCCTTCTTTTTTGTATTCGCTTCCTTCTTGTTTTTGTAGTTCTTTATATTATGTGCAATGTACGCTCTGTCTTTTTCAAATATTGAAATAATGGCCGTGATAATATTATTCAGCACTTCAAAGTACTCATTTTCAATGATACCTTCTCTGCTGGATTTATCCAGAATTGATTCATTGTGAACACGGGATATGAGCACTGTGCCTTGAATCTGGGCATTACTTACATGCCACATACCAGATTTATCAGAAATAGCAACCGGGTTCACACCCTTTCTGGCATCCAAACCAAGCCAGTCATAACTCTTCGACTTAGGATCACCATAAGGACGTACCACAAAATTATCACGATATATCTTTATACCACCATGCTCTTCCATCCAGAGCTTTCTTTTGGAGTTCACTGGTTTATAGTAAAAACTCCCTTCACCACCGGCCAGTTTCATAAAAATATAATGGAACGCAAAGCCTCCAACAAGCTGCGCCTTACGCAGAAACTCAGGGTCAGAATTGCCGGTCAGTTCAGCCAAAGAAACATCAACGTCAAATATTCCCTTGCTAAAGTCTGGCAATGTGTACGGTTTTACCTTAAAGGCATCTTCCGCAAACAAATCCTTGGGCATAACATTAAGGTCAAATTCATTTCGCTCAACTTTGGCTTTTACTCTGGATCCATCAAACCAAGCTCTAACTCTATAATCAAAATCGTCAATTGCTTCGCATTCTATTTCCTCAACCGGAGAGTTAGGTGCTTTCTGTGCAAAAATATAATACTGGGTTTGCTCACCAGGAGGAACCAAGAAACCCAACACTGCATAAATCTTTTTGATTTCGCGATCATCCCATTTATCACGAAGGCCACTGATTTTGAAGAGTGTACCTGTTGAAAGAGAAAACTTTGGAGCAATTCTCCCATACTCGATAGCTTCCTGTGCCTTCTTTTCTGCCAAAGCGTATATGTTCTTCCGAATATACCCCGGGATGATACTTTCAAAAGACCCATCCAAGTACTCAAAGTCAGCCTCTATTTCATCTAGTGTCTTTCCATCTTCTTCAAAGTTGTCCCAGTTGTTGAACCAATAAATAAGCTGCTCTGCTTCGCTCTTGGTATACATGACACACTTACTTCCAAGGCGATCCAACGCAAATCTACCAATACCCTTTTCACCGGATTTAACCCGGCGACCGTCGCTGATGTAATTGGTCTTTTTGTTGTCCGTGCCAATAAGCATCCATGCAGACTCAATTGTGGATCTGTTCATGCCCACACCGTTATCTACGATATATATCGCATCATTAGCAATATCAAATGCAATGTAGCAAAAGTCTGCGTCAGCATCATATGTATTCTTAATTAATTCAATAGCAGCACCATCTGCTCTGGAGACGCCTTCTCGCCCAATAAGAATTGTTGCCCGGGAAGAGATTTTATATTTCATCTTCTCCATAAGAAAACTCCTTAATAGATGTATTCCTCGATATCTTTTGTAATAATACGTCTCGATGTTCCACTAACAGATAAACCAACCTTGTATATATACTGCTTAAATCTTTTGGATGCCAATATTTCAATTAATTCAGCCAAATTAGCATCATTTAAGGCTTTAATATATATTCCAGAATACGGGATTTCGTCCTTATCCAGCAAGTATGCTTCTGTACATTCAGAAATAACTTTCGAGATAAGAATCTTGGGACCAATTAGATTCCTAATTGCTTGAGATCTTCCATATTCATACCATTGCGCGGAGGTATCGGCATCCCGTTTTTCAAGCGCAGTCTTAAATTTGCTTAGGTATGCTACAGCGCCAGGGAAACGTCTCTGCATCTCATCTTCACGAAAGCGCAGCAAATTCCCCTGGTCATCAAATGCATATGGAAAGATGATATGCTCTGTATAGTTTTTATTTCTTTTGTGTTTTGGAGAGGCTGCTACCCTAACAATTTCCATTTCGATACGATCATTACCCAGTATATAGTAACCATCCTGAATAACACCATCTTTTAACACAAAGGCATCGTTCAGTAGTGTTGCAACCGGATGCGATACCTGATAATTATCTCCTATCTTTCTTCCCCGCCTGTTCTCCGGCAGGTCGAAAAACCATCTTTCAGCCAGTTGATTTTTTTCAATTTGCTTAGCCTTTTCGAACTTTTCTGAATAATGAAAGTGGGGCGCTTTTAGCCCCTTTCGAATTTTAATGATTGCCGGCGAAACCAACGCATTTTCGAAGACTTTTTCGTTAGGAAACTCCACAACCATCTCAAGGTCACTTAGAATGAGTTTTCTGATTTCCTCGCCGAAAACGTTTTTGAAGATATTACTCGGAATTAAGTAGAGCAAGCAGCCACCATCGGAGAGCGACTTGTACGACTTTTCAATAAATGCGTAACAATAATCGAACTTTCCTTTTTTACAAGTCTCAAAATGTCTTTTTACGTATTGCTGGACATCATTCGGTAGGTCACTATAAGCAATATACGGAGGATTTCCTACAATATAGTCAAATGTAGACAAACCCGTCTGTTCCAAAAAATCCTTACAGGATACATTCCATACAACACCAGCAATCGAGAAGCGGGTCGCAGTTTCATCCAGCCTACATTTGCACTTCTCAACCATTTTTTCATCGACATCATATGCAATAATATCTCTTGCAAGTCCGTCGCGAATCTGTTCGATTGTGAATCCACGCCTTACTGCGTCTGTAATATATCGTTCAACAATCTGAACAAGGAACTCTCCATCTCCACAGGAGTTCTCAAGAACTTTCTTCCCAAACAGATCGTCTGCATAACCAGCCATATCCAACATGCGCGATACTTTCTCAGCCGGGGTAAAAATCTGGCATTTCTGTTTAATTTTTGGATTATCAATAACTGTTGCCATATGAGCACCCCAATTTTTAACACGGTTTATCATATAATACAACAACTCAAATCGATTTTCAATAAGACATTCTATTGAATAACATAATCCTACATCTGCTGGGAAAAGCATTTTCCCGTTGGTATAAATCGTTCCTTGTCGCAAAATATATCATCCGTTTACCCCTACTTTATTTACAAGGACATTCAAATTTTGTACGTCAACCGTCATATGAATCATCACTATGTATCATTTTGTGATATCAATTCATAGAGCAAGCTGCTATTCCCTCCATTATCCCTGTACCGCTGTTCTGTCTGGATCAGGCCAGCTTTCCGCAAGTCACTTAACGCTCTGCGGGTAGTGGATTCAGACAGCTTTAGATCTTTGGATATGGTTGGAATCGACGGCCAGCAGGTGTTTTTCTTTCCTGCCCGGTCAGAAAGATATATGTACACAGAGATCGCCCGGTGAGGCAAATCCATTCGGTAAAGTTCTGTTAGATTTCGCATTTCATTTTCCTCCATCTAGGGTAGGGCGGTTGGTCCCACCCTTTAATCATCTTCTGTATTGATGTTTATTGTTGTGGGCATTGGCTTGGATGCCTGTTGCATCCTGGATGGCATCGTTGCCCCCATCGGCATATGGATCATTGGGAATTGGGACAGGATCGAACGTTCCAAGTCTTGCTTCCCCGCATAATAAACCGGACGGCTTCCCCGGTCCGGCATCTCCAGGGGTTTCTGGAATTGAATGCCCCAGTCGAAGAACAGCTTCAGCTTGGTTTTCATGGGATGGGTGCCAGTTTTCATTACAACGAAGCTGCCTTTAGGCATGGACTTCAGCTCGTCCGGAGACATGAGCGGACGCTCCATCATCTGCAGCGATTGAGAGTCATCGTTCTTGCCCTTGGTCACTGTACCGGACAAAACTGTTCTGCTGCCCAGGTTCCCGGAGAGCGTATTCGCTGTCTGACTGTTTGGCGCAAACCCACCGAAGATAGTGTCCTGGCAGTTGTCACACATGATTTCGCTCCCCTCTTTACCATAGTTCTTTTCCAGCTGGGCAAGACTCTGGATAATGGGCACCAGTGTCAAGCGGCGGGATCGGCCTGCGGAGAACAGGGGCAGGATGTCAAAGGGCGGCATAGTACCCAGCTCATCGCAGAAAAATACCGCCCGGTTGGGCAGCTTACCACCGTGTTCATTTGCCACAGAGAACAGCTCACGGGCCAGGTTCTGGATCATCAGGCTGGCTACAAAATTCTTGGTAGCATCTTCTTCCGGAAGGATCAGAAAGATGGCGCATTTTTCTTTGACGAACAGCTCCGCATCAATGCTCCCATCGAAGCAGATAACCTGCTCCAGCTCCGTGTCCAGGAACGCATTCAGCTTGGAAAGCACCGTGGACATGATGGAATTCATGCCCTGGTCAGATGCTGTCAGAGCAGATCCAGCCAGCCATTTTGCCTTATGGTCAGCTGGCAGCAGACTCATCAGTTCCTGGAATTGGTTGCCCCCTCGCCGGGAGGAACTCTGCATCAGAAGCTCCTGCACTAGCTTGAACACCGAGGCGATATGCCGCATCTCATACCCACCTGTTTCCTCCGGGGGCAGGAACTCCGCCAGCAGCAGAACCACCGATGCCAGCAAACCCTCTGCCGAATCGTAGAAGTAGGCGTTCTGACCACGGTCGGTGCAGTCACCCTCCGGGTTGATGATGGTCTTGGCAAGGATCTTCGCGTACTTTTCTGCCTTTGCCTTGGCTCCGATATCCTTGGGATCTTCCCGATGCTTATCCATATAGCGGTTGATCAGAGTCAGCAGGTTGTTGCCGTCTGACCGGGTAGGTTCCCGGAGATCCACCACAGATATCCGGTATCCATAGATATCCCTGGCTATGGCACCGTAGTTCCGGGCAAGATCACCCTTGGTATCCAGGGCAAGAAAGCTCATCCCGCTGGCGCAGGCATATTCCAGGTTCGGATACAGAAAGTAGGCTGTCTTACCGACACCTGAAGCGCCGATCATCATCACATGGACATCGTCAGAATCCACCAGTGCTGTGGTTGTTTTCATCCCCTTGGAGCCCAGGACGATGCCCTGCGGTAGCGCTTTTCCATTGGCGGTGGGCTGCCTGCCCTCACGGGCTTCCTGCCGCCACAGCTCCGGTGTAAATGGCACGTGGTGGTAGATCCGTTTTATCTCCTGCTGGGTGGCCCACCGGGCGGTACCGTGCTGACCGTTGCCCACAGTCTTGTCCTTGATGCTGTTCAGGTTGTGCCGCTGTGAGGAGTAGGTCACGAAAAACAGCATCAGGATAATTCCTCCCACGGAGAGGATCAGCATTGGGATTCCTTCCATTATGCATGCCCCTTTCGCCACTTCAGCAGATCCTCGTTCCAGTCCTTATTCTCAGGTGGATAGATCTCATGCCAGATATTCTTTTCGGTCATCTCTCTGGAGATTCTCTGAGCTGCCTGCTGTCCAGGTTCATCGTTATCGAAGCAGATGTACACCTTCTTGATGTGGGGGCCATCCTTCAGCATCTGCCACAGAACCTTGTCCGATACACCGCAGGATGCAGCATAGCTCTGGCTTTTCCAGTGGTGCTTGAACATGGAGATGAAGGAAAGCATATCGATGGGTGCTTCGAAAAGATACAGCACATCGCCTTTTCCGCTCCAGTGGAAGCTGAACTCCGGTTTGCTGCCCGGTGCATTACCTTTGAATCCGCCCTGAGCTGCGGTGCTTCGCTTGTGGATATGACGGATTTTCTTCTCCTTATCGATCCCCACGAACACGGCATTGTGGTAACGATCACACTCATAAACCAGCCCCCGGTAGGCGAAGGTATCCAGCACCTCCTTGTCGATCCCACGGTGCTGTAACAGGTATCCATAGACCCGCCGCATATTCTCATGTTTGGCAGGGATCTGCAGCGGTTTGCTTACAAAGGGTTCCACCGGCTCCCGAATAATGTCCACGCCCATGGAGGTCAGCGTCAGAACAGCCTCCCGGTAGTCAAGATTATAAAAACGGCGCACAAAGTCCACCGCATCGCCGCCAACCTGCTCATACTGGTGGAACCACAGGTTGCCCCGGATGGTCACCTTCTGCCCATGATCCAGCCACATATTCTCCGAGCCCGACCGTTTCACTTCCTCGCCGCACTGCCGCAGAAACGCAGCCAGATCGGTCAGTCTGGCTTGTTCCCGCTGCTGCTCTGTGAAGGGGATGTATGTTCCCATTTTTCCTCCTTGTTCCTGTCTATCCAGCTGCTACCCGGAATCATTTTCTCCAAGTGAGGGATAGAGATATTTTTGCTTAACTTGTTGTTTATAGGACTTCAAACTTCTTCTATCTGCTGTAAAATCTTCAGGTGGAAAGTTCGAACCGGTGTCATGATGACAGGGAGCTGGTGTCACCGTACAGTTAGACTTCCTCCTTGGCGGCGGCATATATTTGCAAACTCACTTGCCCCTGTGCCGCCTCTTTCTGCACAATTTTCCGCGGATTATGTGCAGATAAATTGCCCGGTACTGACGAGCTTAGGGTTTGCCTCCAGCCGGCCTTACATGGTCATTTCCATTGCGATTTCCTGTGTGACTTCTTCCTCATCCATCATTACTTCCTGCTCTCCGGGCTGCAGTTCCAGAATATCCTCCACACGGCAATCCAGAGCAAGGCATATCTTTTCCAGAGTTTCCGTTGTCACATGACCACACTTGCCCATCTTGGTGACAGAGGCAGGGCTGATTCCTGCCAGTTCACACAGATCCTTTTTCTTCAGATCTTTATCGATCAGCAGCTTCCAAAGAGGCTTATAGCTGATTTTCAATGATGCTTCCTCCTTTGTTAATCCCGGATACCCATTGCCTGTTTCTTTTCCTCAATTTCACGGCGGTGCTTCCGGTCCATGCGAGGCCGCTGGTGCAGACTCTGCTTCTGATCCTGCTCCTGGAATATCCGTCCCAGCTGGGCAATCAGGGAGGCCGTACAGGATGCCACACCCCAGGTGTGCTGTTGCTGAATAGTAAGCAGCAGATTGGCGGCATACTCGTTGCCGTGAGCTGCCGACTCCTTCAGGTATTCCAGGCCTTTCTCCCGGTCCAAACGGACACCGTTTCCAAAATAGTAGATCCTGCCAAGCTGGTATTCCGCAAAAGAATTGCCATCCTCTGCCGCCTGCCGGAAGTAGAGGATGGCCTTTTTGATATTCTGCCAGCTTTCTTCCTTGAGATAGACCTTGCCAGCAATATAGGAAGCAAAGGTAACGCCATTCTGTGCCAATTCTTCCAGCAGTGGAAGACCTCTGGCGATATCCTCTTCCACCAGTTCACCCTGACAGAGTAGCTTCCCAAGCTGATACTTTGCAAAGGCATTGTCCTTATGCGCTGCTTCTTCCAGATATTCCACCGCTTTGGCTGGATCGTAGTCAGGGAATTCAGGCTTCAGATACAGCTTGCCAAGGCCGTACAGGGCATCCGCATTGCCCAGCTCCGCAGCCTTCTCGAAGTAGTATCTTGCTTGCTCCAGATCTACTTCTGTACCGGTTCCGGTCATGTTCATAGACCCAAGACGGTAGTACAGGCGGTCATCTGCCATGGTTTCTTCCATCGCAAGAAATCCTATGTAAGCTCTACTAAACCACAGCTTGGATTCCTCCAGATTTACTTCCGTACCGATCCCATCCCGGTACATCTTTCCGAGTTGATACTGGGCATAGGCATTGGGCTGTTTCTCATGGGTTGCCGCCATATAAAAAAGGCTGTAGGCTTCCGCATCGCTCTGTTCAACACCCTGCCCCCGGAGGTATTGTCCTCCCAGAGAATAGGCAGCAAAGGGATTCCCCGCCTCCACAGCCTGAGAAAACCACTTGGCGGATTCCTCGTAATTTTGCTCCGTACCGTGTCCATAGGCATGGCATTTTCCAATCCGGTACCGCAGGTATCCTTTCTTCTCCGCAGCCATTTCCGCCGTCTGAAAGGCTTCCAGCGCATCCCGGAACCACCGCTGTGCTTCTTCCTCATCTTCCTCGCAGCCCTGTCCCAACAGGTACATCCGCCCGACATCATAGGCAGCGTATCCGTTGCCTCGACGGGCTTCCATTAACAGCAAAGGGAAGGCTTTCCGGAAGTCTGGTTTCTTTTCCTTGGTTCCGTAAAGGAGTCTTCTGGCCAGTTTGTAATAGTCAGACCACCACTCTTTGCTATCGTAGCTGCGATAAGGAGGCTGTTCCTCCGTCTCCAATTCCACAGGATCCGACTCACTGACTATTGGTTCCGTTTCCGCAAATCTTGGCTGGAAGCGTTCCATCCAGTAGTTTGGATCTTCCATTGCTTCCATGGACGGTTCCTCGCCAGACGGCAAACCGACTTCTACCGTATCCTGCCGAGGTTCCAGTTCTGCCGCCTGCCGGATGCCGCATACGATCTTCATGGCTTCCTGAATCACTGCGTTGCGGATGGTCTTGAATTCCTTATTCTGCTCCAATGGAATTCGCTCCGGGAAGTGATCGGTATACGACCGCAGCACATCCTCCCGCTGCTCATACCACAGATCGTAGAGCTTTCGGATTCTCTCATCCGCTGCCAGCTCTGCAACGATCTCGTCCACGATGGCCTTTACATCCGCTTTCAGGTATCCATAGACCTTCTTCCCGGAGGTGCAGGAAAGCCGGTCACTGAGACTCACCAGCAGGGCTTCCACCTTGGTATTGCTGTAGACTCGGCTGTTGATCTGGGCTACGATCTCCGACACAGACTCCCGCCCCTGAGAGCGAAGCTGGTCACGGTACTGGGTCTGCTTCTCATAAATATGGAGCATATCCTGTGCGAAAATATCCCTTGCAAAACTGGATCGCATCTTCTCTACACCCTTGTCTGACAGGTATCCTTCGCCGGGCACGGTTGAGTAAGCAATCATGTGGATATGGGGATGGTAACCTTCGTCATGGAAGGCCGCATACCACCGCAGATGCTCCATTGGGATTTTCAGGTTCTCTGATATGGTCTGGGTCTGGCTCCGCAGAAAAGCCCGCCATCGACTGCCGGTGTCAAAGCCTAATCGTTCCGCATCTTCCCGCCGAAGAGAGAGAATGGCCGTGTACACATGACCGGTATACTCGTTTAGTTCCTGGGACACTTTGTTCAGCTGCACCTGCACACCGTCATCTGTAAACAGGCCATGACTGCCAAAACGCTCCGCTCTGGGACGGGTAGCAATGTAGTCCGCATAGGTCTTGCTGTCTGCTACCCGGTCCATATTCTCTTCCAGAGTGCGGGTGATGAATTCCGAGGCATTTCCTACGGTCTTTCCCCTTCGGTAGTCCTCGTATTCATGGCTCTCTTTCGCATTCGGGAAATCCCGGAGAATTCGCATAATCAGTTCCTGCTGTTTTATCGTTGCAGGGGCATGACGTTGGGAGTCATCGATCTTCTCCACCCCCTCACGGGTAGCAATATACTTGGCATATCCGCCCATGGACTTCCCGCCAGATCCCGGCTTCATGTACTTAAATTTGGTTACTAATCTCGGCATTTCTTACCGCTTCTGAAGGTCATAGGCATCTGTAAAAGAGTAGGAGCCATTGGTCTTTTTCACCTGGGATACACACATCCCACGAAGCTGATCCAACTGTTCCCGACTGATGTTACAGGTAGCCGCGACTACATTCATAGTGATGGCTTGTTCCACCGCCAGCTTGAACAGAATTCGGCTGATCCGGTTGTCGCTTTCATTTACGATGCCCTTGAGGGTGGATATGATAATCTTCGGCAGATAGTCACTTCCGTTATCAGAGGAAATGAATCCGATATAAAACTTCACTGCCTTTTCAATGAATTCACTCTGGCTGGTGCAGTCATCCAACGGATACCATTTTCGTACCTGTTCCAAAGTGGATTCCCGGATATAGAGAGCAAATTTCCGTTTGCCCTCGTTTTCTTCTGTAGTATTTGCCATATTGTCAAAACACCTCCCATTCTAGGCATGACCCAGAGCCAGATCCACGGTATTTCGTTGGTACCCTAAGGGAAACTGCCTGCAATGACCCAGAGGGGTGACCCCACCCCCAGCCAACTGACCCCTAGCCCTGAAATCCGAAAAACCGTTGCGGGGCGGGCATTGCCCGTCCCTGTGAATCGGGTGTGGGGCGTTTACGACCCACACCCTTTCTCCTGCTTTACTTTCGACCCACCGATTTTACCTCCCAAGGTGGCAGAAGTGGTGCTTTCACACCCCGTCAACAGCGGGGCACAAAGCCGCAACCACCGTTCCGTGGCAGGGATTTGGAAATCCTCAGTCCATCGGATACAGGGGCAACAGCGGCTTCACAAGTGTTTACTTTTTGCTTTTCTCATTCCATCTTCGGTTCTCTGCAGAGTATTCGATATTCCATTGGATATTTCCGTAGGACCGGCTGGTTCGTTTCAGCTTTTCCTCATTTTCACGATGCGAGGTACAATCCAGTTCATAATAGCTATCCACTTCTTCAGAGATGGTGGCATAACCATTCTCGCCGTAGTCACTCAGGGAAGTGGGGTACTGCACATCCCGCTGGACAACCAGTATTGTGATATTTTTTTCTTCTGCCAGTTCTTTGAGGCGGGTATACTGCAGCAGCAGTCCTCCCGGCACATAGAGTGTCTGTGCCATATACGCCACCGGGATTTCCAGCTCTACCACCACCAGAGAGAGTTCCGGATTGGACTCCATAAACTCAGGCACAGCACTCAGCACCAGCTCCATGGTGCTTTCCGTCATCACACCGATGTACAGAGTATCCGGCACCCGCTTGGTCATGGAGATGAGTCTGTTTCTGGTCACAGCCAGCGTGTCCTTATGAACCATGTGCAATACCGCCCCCTGCTGGACTTCCATCCCCCACAGGTTCTGACCTTCCGCAACACGCAGGGCCAGATCCATTGCCAGGGATTTGGCCTTGTCCACATTCTCAGAGAACAAGACATTCAGGCCCTTCGGAAGAATATCCTGAACACAAAACTGGTGCTGCGGAAACTCCATCCGCAGCAGATCAAACCCGGATATCATATGTAATTCATCTGTTTGCTTCATATTCAATTCCTCACTTAGATACTTATTTTTGCTGCTCCTACTACATTTCCATTTTCATTTCAGATTGAACCATCTCCAGCATTTCGCTGTACAGTTCCATCGTGTCCATGGACACAGTTGGAACTTCTTTGACCATGGCCTGCCCCATTTGAATGGGTATGAGGTGCTGCAGAACATCCTGCAACAGACTCCGGTCCGGACACTTGTCGATGAAGCCGCCAAAGGTAGTCAGCACAGTCAGATCCAATTGGTCTGTCATCGTGATCTCTACATCTTGTCCCATCCGTTGTCCGATAAAGTTGGCGATATTCTCCGGTGTCAGACTGAACACAAAGACCTCCGGGATCTCTCTGCCCTGGGGATACAGATAGGCATAGCCCACATTCCCGCCTCGCAGGATGGATTCCACATTATGAACCTGTTCCTGGGTTAAGCGGTAATCCCCTTTTCCTACACCAGCTGCCGTATCAGTCAGGTCTGACAGCAGAGGACCATGAAAGGTGGAATTTCGGTTATCTGCCATAGAGCTTCACATTACCGAGACAGATGTAGCCGGTCACTGCAGCTCCTGCTGCTGCCAGAGCCGCCAGCACAAACATTACTTTCTTCTTCATATTGCATTCCTCCATATTCATTTTCAAATCGTAAGAACAGAAAGGGATGCAGCCTTGCGACATACATCCCCTTCCGGTTTACTTATTATCCTTTTCGTTGTTATCCAGTTTCTGGAAGTTGCACTCTGTGTAAGTGAGTCCGAACTGTTCTACAGCCCGATCCAACACAAGGAACATTTCCCGCTCCAGATTCCATACGTTGTAACGCACTTCCTCCTGCAGATTCTCATAGCAGATCCACTCTTGACTCTCCGGAGTGTCCTTGACCATCAGGTCATACCCCAGAGAGTATTTCCCGTTGTTCCAGTAGACCACCGCATCCAGCTTCACAACACCAACTGTCAGGCTGGCGGCAATGAGGAAGTGGTTGCTTCCGCCCAGCATATCAAGAAGGTTCTTGACCACCGCAGCGGACAACCTCTGTTCGAAGAAATAGCCGTCACCAAGCTGTTTCTTTAGCCGCTTTTGCTTCAGCATTCCAGATTTCCTACCAGGACTGCTGGAGTTCTTCGGTCATTCTTGCCTGGGCCAGTTCCATACTGGCCTGCAGTGCCCGCTCCAGAACAGTCTGGTCCAGGCCGCAGTCGGCATACCCTTCTTTCACAGTTTCATAGTATCCTGGAGTCGGCTGACCAAAGTCCATCTTCTGATCCATGATGTATACCATGCCGATTGCCAGCCATCGGGCAATTTGACCTGAATCTGTTCTTTGTCATAGTATCGGTAGCCGGTCTTGCGGTACCCTTCGTACATATCGAGTCTCTTCTCGTCGCGACTCTGGATCATCCAGAGCCCTACAGGAACAGATGAACCCTTTTTCGGTGCAATGGTGGCGTGGGCACCGTAGGGAGATCCCTTGAACTGGAGTTCATAGTTCTGGAGCAAACCGGTACCCACAAATTTAGCTTCGGGACACCGGCCTTTCATTTGCTGTTTATTCAGGTTGCTTCCATAAGCAACATAGAGTTTTCCCATATTTCCTCCTAACCCATTTCCATAGAAAAAGCAGGAGTCTCCTCCTGCTGCTGTTGATCTTCCTGCTCTGCAGCCACAACAGAAGAACAGGATTGCTGTTCCAGCCGCTGACGCATCTGACGCTCCCGCTGTTCCTGGGCCTGTGCAGGATCTCTCCAGGCAATATTCCCATCCAGATTCTTCAGCAGGTGCTGTCGGGCAGTTTTAAACTCGTCACCAATCATCCCCAGCCGCAGAAGCCATGTCCGAAAGGTATATTTCTCATTTGTACTTTGGGTACGGGTTCTGGATGCGGTTCGCTGTACCAGTGCCTGGTGAGAAATCGCCAGACACAGCTGGATGTAGGATTTGACCTCCCCTGCGTGAAGCGTGGAATTGAACATCCGGAACTCAATGGTTCCCTTGGAAAACACACTGTGCAGGTTCAGCGCATGATAGCGGGTGCTGTCGTAATGCTGATGCCGCCCGGATTCTCCGTTGTACCACAAACGTTCAATATGCTCCATGGTCTTGGGACGCTGAGTATTCACCTCGTCCAGAAACCGCAGGTCTGCCTTCTTGCAGTAGTACTCACGGGAAATATTCACCTTCAGGGTCTTATAGAGCAGATCCTCTTTGGATGCCATGATATTGGCCACATTCCGCAGAGTCTGAGGTGTATGCCTGGACGCATCCACGTGGATGTGGATACCGCAGGAACTGTTCACCTTGGCGCCTGCATGACGAAGCTCCCGGATCATAGCCTGAATCCGTTCAATGTCCTCGTAAACACAGATTGGAGACACAAACTCCACCCGGTAGTTGGTGTTTGCTGTGCGGTCCCCTCTGGCCTCCGCATGGATGCTGCTGTCACTGACACATTTCCAGAGTCTCCCCTGCGGGTCCCGAATGGTATAGGTATCATAGCTTCCGCCCACATGGGTTGCCCGTGTGTCGAAATACTTGGCAATGGTTTTGGCAGCGGTTGCACGGGTGATTCCGGTCATTTCAATCTCGATACCGAAGCGTTGGGTTTTCATTTCTGATACCTCCCTTCATCGCACAGGAGGCTTACAGCGCCCTTCTGTCGGTCAATCTCCGGGGATGCTCTCATTTCTCACCCTGTTCCCTTTGGGGGTGTGCCGGGGCTTGACCTGTCTGAGCGGTGTCAAACTCCTCCGCATCCCCTCCCGAATCCGACCGAGTGCCCATTCGAAACCGCCAGAGCGGACACTTTCTGGATTCACAGCGACGCACCTCTGAAGCGCTGCCGCAGCAGCAATCCAAACACTTCAGCCGGATGGCCTTGCCTCTGGTGATCCGTTCTTCCAAGCTCAATCCCCGGAAGGAACAGTTTCCACAGCAGAGGAAGAAGATCCTTGAGGATTCCCTCTGGACCGGCGGATCTTCGCTTTATGACCAATAAATGCTTTTACACTGGCAGGGACATGTTTCTGATACAGCCCCTCCGCCGCCTGGACCAGCTCCTCCTCCAGCGAAACACCCTTCTGCTCCGTGTACATTTTCAGAGCACGCATCTTGTCGCTGTCAAAACGGAATTCTACTTTCATTGGATTGACCTCCTGTTACAAAAAATCCGCCAGAGGTTTCCCCCTGGCGGTCTGTTACGCTGTGTTACTCCTGAGTCTGGTTTGCAGCATCGTGGGCATCCAGCGCCTGGATGATAAGACCCACCACGAATTCCCGCTGGCTGACCTTCTTGCCGGTGCGTTCCTTCTCCGCTGCCAGGTAGTTCTTGATCCGCTGATCCAGCTCCTCCGGAATCTGGAATGCAAGGGTCTTGGTTGTAGTAACTGCCATAGTTTTGTTTCCTCCTTCAAAGTGTTCTTTCAGAATATTGGTGATGTATTCGCTGAGCGCCTGTCCCAGGGCATTCTTTTCCTCGATGACTTTTGCATGGAGGTCCACAGGGATCTGGGCGCA
>RHMF01000477.1_pt1 | contig 34520 bp, 33 predicted proteins | sample 5365151 | NCBI WGS metagenome assembly RHMF01 (sample SAMN10266501, study PRJNA497801) | feces metagenome | isolation source: feces | host: Bos taurus | place: China: Prairie of Fairy Mountain | collected 2017-08-14 | reverse complement strand
CTTTAAGATTTATCAGAAGCAGGCCAATCAGCTGCAATAACAAAGAAACTCCCTGCTGTGAAAACGGCAGGGAGTTTTGGCACTTTCGGCGAGAATCGAACTCACTGCCTTACGCTTAGGAGTAGACACGAGTAAGTAGTGGCAAGTGAGGTCTGATGCCGAGAAGTGTTTGGAAATGCTGGGTTTTCCAGCGTTTGCAATTCTATCTGATACCGTGCCGTGATGGTTTGGACAGAGGGATTTTTTGTGGTCTAATTGGCAGGCAATTAGCCAGTAGCGTGATGATTCACGGACGTTATGAGTACGAACTATCAGCACTATGTTATGTGCGGTTATGCACAGTAATGGGAAATCTATGAACAGAGTATTGGGTGTATAAAGCTCGACAATCTATTATGGGGTTCTTTAGGTTGATGCAATTTTATATGTTTTATGGCATTTACCAGGGTGAAAACTGCTTATTTAATCTTCAGAGTATCTGAAAATTGCGACACGACAAAAGACTTGGAATTTCCACCAGTTTACTGACACTCATTTTATCGGATTTGACGATTTTTTCTGTTTTTACAAGGCGGATTGACAAACATTTCTATTAGATTTATACTGATAAAGCACGGAAGTTATCTTCCGGCACTGCCAAAAGCGGTCTTAGCATTAGATAAAAATTAATCAGAAGGAGTAATAGTATGAGATACCTCTATGAAAACGAATTGCGCAAGTATGTGACCCAGAGCAAAGAAGATGTGTTGGCATTTGCCGAGACACTGGTGAGCAGTCACAATGCCACAAGCTACCAGATGGCAAATGAACTGTCTAGTATGATGCGTGCCGAGCGTCGCCACGAAGAGGCAACGGAAATCGCCCGAATGATGTTTGAAGAGAATCCATCTCTGGATCGGTTGAACCTTTATTTTGTTGCTGCTGCTGACCAAGGTGATATTTCGCGGATTCAGAAGCTAAGTAAACTGACAGAGCAGTTTCTGAAGGATGAGGGCGTAACGTATCAGAAGCACCTTTTTGCTACCTGGCTGAAAGCTGCTAACAAGATCCTCGATGACAATATGTTCCAATATGTATACAGCCAGGTTCCTGCAGAGGAAAAGCAACGCAATTCCTACATAATTAGTCAGTACTATGTATACCGGAACAGACACTCCCAGTACGAGGAAGTGTGTCGTCATTACGATAATCTGGAGCCTCACATCAAGAATGCTTTCTACGTAAAGCGTTATTATGAGAATGCCCGTCGGCGTATGGGATATCCCGTTCCTAATCCCATGGAAATGACGCGAGCGGTTGACGACATTGGTGGAAATACCATTTCTGCAAATTCTGACGAAGGGCTTGTTCGGCAGGAGGATAAGAAAGAAAAAAACGTCTTTGTAATATATGGCGGTCAGCCCAGTGAATTGCAGTACCTTGAGATGATGCTTACCTATAATAGAGTTCCTTATGTCATTCTTGCCAAAGAAGTCAAGACTGGTGAAACGATCATTGAGGCATTCGAACGCCTTGCCTCCAAGGCGGACTTTGCAATCGCTTTGTGTACACCTGAGGATGAAATGAAGAGCGGTCAGTGGTATGTTCGTCAGAATGTAATTTTTGAATGTGGATTCTTTATGGCTAGACTAGGCAGAAAGAATGTTGTATTGCTGAACAAGCACAGCAACAAGGAAATGGTTTTGCCTTCTGACTTTAGCAACATCTATCAAATAGCCATGGATGGTAACGACTGGATGAATGAATTAAGCCGTGCGTTGAAAGCAGCTGGCTTTTCTTTGGCATTTTGATAATGGAAATATTGATCCGCCGCCGACTTTTGTCGGCGGCGGATTTTTGCCAGAAGGTGGCAAACTCCCGTGTCAATGCACCAATGGAGACAGTATGACTGTTACTGGAGACGATTTCGGGGGAACTGGGGGCCACCATGGCGCGGGGACGAATCTTTGGTCGAAAGAATTTTGGTTCGATGATGTTCTTGGCAAGGATCTTCAGAAGTTGCCCGTCATTTTCGTAGATCACTGACAAGAAAGCTGGAAATCATGATGCAGAATATGTTGTGACTCCAGATTATTCAATCTGCTTTCTACTAATTATTAGCAGGAAATTTTGATAATAGCCAGAAGTAAAAAATTATGACTATCCCAATTTGATATTTTGGAGAAGGATATATGTAGGTGGAGAAACTGACACTAAAAGCGAGGTTTTGATACGAAAAGATGCCGAGAACCACTAGAAATAGGATTCTCGGCATCTTAACTGGCACCCCAGAAGGAATTCGAATCCCCGACCTTCCGCTTAGGAGTATGGCTTACCGTATATCGCACGGACCGTGCATAACTTCCCGATACTTTCTCATTCGACCAATCATCTGTGGTTTTCGATTTTTGTGGTGCAATCTGCACAAAACTGCCGTATAGGGATACCCCTTTCCGGGGGTCAAATTAGCAGGATATTAGCAGGAACCCTCCGAAAATCATGTTGATATCACTGGATTTTTAATGGCTTTCGTTATATTGACGAAGCGAAAATATGGAGGTTATCATGGAAAATACTGAAAAGAAACCCTTGCCGGAGTCCCGGACTTACACCGTTGACGATATCGCAGCCATCCTGAATATTGGACGCACCTCTGCTTACCAGCTTGTCAAAGAAGGGCATTTCAGGAGCATCCGCATTGGCAATTCCATTCGGATCTTGAAGCTGTCCTTCGAGGATTGGCTGGAAAACGCAGAATTGTAATATAGCTCAGAACGCCATAGGCATGAAAACCTATGGCGTTTTTTTATGCCCATTTTCAATAGGGCTTCCGATAAATGTACCAATAAGGGTGGGATATTCGCCCTGTATTCCTCTGTGTGCGGCGAGAATGATGCCGTCCATATCTTTTCCCAACGGAAAATTTGAGAGGATACAGACTGGCATATCCCACGAAAATCAACACTTATTTGCGAGGAAGGAGGTCATCGAAATGGCAGTTTTCCGCATTGAAAAGACCCGTGATTATACGGTCATGTCAAATCACCATCTGCGGAACACCGAACTGTCCCTAAAAGCGAAGGGGCTGCTGTCCCTGATGCTGTCTTTGCCCGTAGGCTGGGACTACACTACCAAAGGCCTTGCCCGGATCTGCAAGGATGGTGTGGACAGCATCTGTGCCGGAGTACAGGAACTGGAGAAACATGGATATGTGATCCGGGAGCGTGTCCGGCTTCCCAACGGACAGCTTGGTGCCATTGAGTATACCATCTTGGAGCAGCCACGGCCGCCCGAACCTAAACCGGAAAAACCTGAACGGGAAAATCCAGTTCAGGTAAAACCAGTCTTGGATTCTCCTGTCTTGGGAAAACCTGAACAGGAAAATCCCGCACAATTAAATAAAGATATATCAAGTAACTATTTATCAAATACTGATTCATCAAGTATAGATATATCAAATCCTATCCTATCAAATCCCCCTACCCCCTCTGGGACAAGGATGGGATCGGATGGGATGGGAACCAGAGAAATCTATCGTGAGATTATTTTGGAGAATATCGACTATGAGATCCTTTGTCAAGATCCGAAGGTGGACCGTGAACAACTGGACGAGATCACGGAGCTTATCGTTGATACAGTTTGCACCGCCCGGAAAACGGTACGCATATCCGGCGACGATTTCCCGGCAGAGGTGGTCAAGTCCCGGTTCCTGAAGCTGGATGCTTCCCATGTCCAGTATGTTATGGACTGCATGAAGGGTAACACCACTTACATCCGCAATATCAAGAAATATCTGCTGGCGGCCCTGTACAATGCTCCGGCCACCATCAATAGCTACTATTCCTCCCTGGTACAGCACGATATGTCTGGGGATGGCAAAAGGGGGCGGGAATAAGTGCAGGAGGAAGTAACCGGCAAATCCGTTGCCCTGATTGTTGACGGTGCCAGAATGAGCGAGCAGATGCTTGAAAAGGCATTGAAAGCCTATCTGGATGCCCAGAAGAATAAACAACCGAAGATCTACCGAGGGATGCAATCTCTGAAACACCTTGCCCAGCAGAACGCGGGGCTGGCGAATATCGAGATCAGTGATAAGAATATCAAGGCATTTACCCAGGTGGCAAAAAAGTACCATGTGGATTTTGCCCTGAAAAAGGATACCGCTGCTGACCATCCCCGTTATCTGGTATTTTTCAAAAGTCGGGACGCAGATGCAATCACAGCAGCCTTCCAGGAGTTTACCGCTAAGAAGGTGCTTCACAAGCCTTCCATCCGAAAACGTCTTGCTCTGGCAAAGGAAAAGACCCGGCAGCAGGAGCACAGACAGCTTGACCGCGAGAAGGTCAAGACAAAGGATCGGGGTGTGGAGTTGTGAACGCCAAGAAGCTAATCCTCTCGAACCTGCCCTATCTTCTGTTTGTGTATCCCTTCGATAAGGTGGCACAGGCGTTTCGGCTGGCACCGGGGGCGGATCTTTCCGCAAAGATCCTTGCCATTGGTGACGGCTTCGCTGCTGCCTTTGACCGGATGGGGCTGAGCTTCAATCCCACTGATCTTCTGATTGGCATAGCCGGTGCGGTGATTCTGCGCCTCGCGGTTTATATGCGAAGTAAAAACGCGAAAAAGTATCGTCACGGAGTAGAGTACGGCAGCGCCCGGTGGGGCACCGCCGCGGATATTGCCCCGTACATCGACCCGGACTTTTTCCAGAATATCCCCATGACCATGACGGAACGCCTGACGATGGTGAGCCGCCCGAAACAGCCGAAGTACGCCAGAAACAAGAATATCCTTGTGATCGGCGGCAGTGGTTCCGGAAAAACCCGGTTCTTCTGTAAGCCATCGCTGCTTCAAGCCCATAGCTCGTATGTCGTGACCGATCCGAAGGGCACCCTCCTTCCTGAGATCGGCACCTTCCTGGTTCGGAAGAAATACCGTATCAAGTGTCTTAACCTAATCAATTTCAAAAAGTCCATGAAATATAACCCTCTGGCCTATATTCGCTCAGAGAAGGATATCTTGAAGCTGGTAAACGCTCTGATTATGAATACCAAGGGCGAGGGCGAAAAAAGTTCGGAGGACTTTTGGGTAAAGGCGGAACGGCTGTACTACACAGCCCTGATCGGATACATCTGGTACGAGGCCCCGGAGGAAGAAAAGAATTTCATAACGTTGCTGGATCTTATCAATGCCAGCGAAGCCAGGGAGGACGACGAGACTTACCAAAGCCCCGTTGACCTCCTTTTTTCGGAGCTGGAAGAAAAGGAGCCTGAACACTTTGCGGTGAAGCAGTATAAGAAATTCAAAATGGCTGCGGGCAAAACCTTGAAATCCATCCTCATTTCCTGCGGTGCCCGGCTTGCTCCCTTCGATATCAAAGAGCTGCGGGATCTCATGGAATATGACGAGCTGGAGCTTGATACCCTGGGCGATCAAAAGACCGCCCTGTTTGTAATATTGTCGGATACCGATTCGACCTTCAACTTTGTGGCTGCGCTCATGTACAGCCAGTTATTCAATCTACTCTGCGATAAGGCGGACGATTTCTACGGTGGGCGGCTTCCCGTCCATGTGCGCCTAATCTTGGACGAGTTTGCCAATATCGGTCAGATTCCGAACTTTGACAAGCTGATCGCCACAATCCGAAGCCGTGAAATATCGGCAGCAATCATATTACAGTCGCAGAGTCAGCTAAAAACCATTTACAAGGATGCGGCCGATACCATTGTAGGTAACTGTGACAGCACCTTGTTTTTGGGCGGCAAGGAGAAATCGACGCTCAAAGAGATTTCGGAGTTGCTGGGTAAGGAAACAATCGATTCCTATAACCAGTCCGAAAATAGGGGCAGTCAGATTTCCCATGGCCTCAACTATCAAAAATTAGGAAAGGAGCTGATGTCCCAGGACGAATTGGCAGTTATGGACGGCGGCAAGTGTATTTTCATGCTGCGTGGTGTAAGACCGTTTCTCTCTGAGAAGTACGATCTGACCAAGCACCCCAACTACAAATATACGGCCGACGCCGACCCTAAAAATGTCTTTGACATGGAACGGTACATGAAAAGGCAGCGCACCGTGGTCAAGCCCGGTGATACCTTCGAGGTGTACGAAATCAATATAGCAACATGACAAATCGCATTTTTAGGAGGATATTTAATGGCATTTTTCAATTCCGCGGTAGGCGTACTGCAGACCCTGGTTGTTGCGCTGGGCGCTGGCCTGGGCATCTGGGGTGTTATCAATCTGCTGGAAGGCTACGGCCAGGACAACCCTGCATCCAAGTCCCAGGGCATGAAGCAGCTCATGGCTGGCGGCGGCGTGGCCCTGATCGGCATTACCCTGGTGCCTCTGCTGAGCGGCCTGTTCGGCTAAGATCCGGGGCGTGATCGCTTATGGGCGGCATACTCGACAAACTTGACGAGTGGCTGCGCGGGCTGCTCGTCGAAGGTATCACAGGAAACCTGTCGGGCATGTTCGATACGGTGAACACCAAAGTAGGCGAGATCGCAGGAGAAGTGGGACGGACGCCGCAAGGATGGAACAGCGGCGTCTTTTCCATGATCCAGAATCTTTCCGAAACGGTGATCGTCCCGATTGCCGGGGTCATCCTGACATTTGTTATGTGTTACGAGCTGATCCAGCTTGTGACAGAAAAGAATAATCTGCACGACATTGATACCTGGATGTTCTTCAAATGGATATTCAAGACCTTCTGTGCCGTGCTGATCGTTACGAACACCTGGAATATTGTCATGGGTGTGTTCGATGTGGCGCAAAGCGTTGTCAACAGCAGCGCAGGCGTTATTATCGGGAATACCTCCATAGACATAAACAGCGTGATAACAGATATGGAGGGACAGTTGGAAGTGCTATCTACTGGCGAATTGTTCGGCTTATGGTTCCAGTCCCTTTTCGTGGGTCTGACCATGAACGCGCTGTCCATCTGTATCATGCTGGTCATTTATGGCCGCATGATCGAGGTGTACCTGACTACCTCCATAGGACCGATCCCCCTTGCCACTATGACCAACCGGGATTGGGGCACCACCGGTCAGAATTATCTTCGTTCCCTGTTTGCCCTGGGCTTCCAGGCGTTCCTTATCATGGTGTGCGTGGGTATCTATTCTGTCCTTGTGCAGGGTATCGCCACAAGTGGTGATATTTCCGGAGCCATCTGGACCTGCATGGGCTACACGGTCCTACTGTGCTTCGCATTATTCAAAACGGGCAGCCTGTCCAAATCTTTGTTCGGCGCCCATTAAAGCGGCTATTTATGAGTTTGGTATTCATAGATGGTCGCTTTTTTCATTTCTCAAAATGAAGGAGTAAACCGATATGAATACGAAATCCTTCCGATTTGTAGGTGCAAACGGAGTCATGCTTCCGGGTGTTATCTGGACACCTATCTGCAAACCCTGTATGGTAGTGCAGATTGTCCACGGTATGACGGAACATATTGGCCGCTATGAGAAACTGGCCGCAATCCTGACCAGCAACGGCATTGCTGTCGTAGGTTTTGATCTGCGCGGTCACGGTCAGAACAAAGGAGACCATGTATGTGCATCCTTCGGCAAGAAGGGATGGCGGGCCAGTTTGCATGATATCTTCCTGTTCCATCTTGAGATGAACCGGCTGTTTCCCAATATTCCATACTTTATGATGGGATTCTCTTTAGGCTCATTCCTGGTAAGGGACTATTTGAGCCGGTATAACGACAAGGTGGCCGGTGCCATCATTATGGGAACCGGCCATCAGTGCAGTATGGTACTTTCAATCCTAAAGGCTGTGGTGCGTATGGAAATCAGATCATATGGCTTCAACTATTTCACACCTTTGGTTCGTAAGCTGTCCTTTGATACCTATAATCAGAAATTTGCTCCCAATAAAACACCTTATGATTGGCTCTGCTCCGATGAAGCGGAACTTCATGCTTATATGAGCGATCCTCTGTGCTGCAGAAATATCTCTGCCGGTCTTTTCTGGCAGATGCTTGATGCAATGAAGCGGACCGGAAATGTGCGTACATACAAGCATTGGCACAGAGAAACGCCTGTGCTGCTTCTTTCCGGCGAAAATGACCCTGTAGGCGATTTGGGAAAAGGTGTTCAGCGGGTAATGCGTAGTATGGCAAAGGGAGGCATGAAAAATGTGCGGATGCACCTGATTCCCAATGCCCGGCATGATCTGCTCCACGAAAAGCGAAGCGGAGCTGCATATGAAGCAATCGAAGTCCTGACGGACTGGCTGTTTGAAAATATCTGACTTTCATAGTTCGACAAATATCGATGAGAAGGAGGCTTGATAGGTGGCCTATGTGACCATCCCCAAAGACCTCACAAAGGTCAAATCCAAAGTGCTGTTCGGTCTAACACGCCGACAGCTTATCTGTTTTGGGGCTGCGGTACTTGTAGGAGTGCCGCTTTTCTTTTTGCTCCGAAACGCTGTTTCTTCCAGTCTGGCGACCCTTTGTATGATCCTGGTGATGCTGCCCTTCTTCCTGCTTGCCATGTATGAACGGTATGGGCAGCCTCTGGAAGTGATCCTGGGTCAGATGATCCAGACCATGTTTGTAAGGCCTAAAACACGGCCGTATCAAACCAATAATTTTTATGCTGCCGTAGAGCGGCAAGCCAAAATGGAAAAGGAGGTGCGCGCGGTTGTTCAAAAGTCCCAAGCAACAGGTCGAGCCCACAAAAAGGCAGAAGCGAAAACTGACTGCGGCTGAAAAGCGTGAGATCCGAAAAATCATGGAAAGAGCCAAAGGTGATGAGAAGCCCCATTCGGCCCAGGATACCTTGCCTTTTCGCCAGATATACCCGGATGGGCTCTGCAAGCTGGATGATACTACCTGGTCCCGGTGTATCGAGTTTGAGGATGTAAACTATCAGCTCGCCCAGCCGGATACCCAGACCGTCATCTTTGAAGGGCTCTGTGATCTGTACAATTCCCATGACAGCTCCATTGATATGCAGATATCCCTTCCTTGCCGGCACATGAACCGGGAGGATTTTGTGAAGCGTATCGAGATTGCTGCCCAGGGCGACAGGTTTGACGGTATCCGTGACCTGTACACCCAGATTCTCCGCAGGCAGTTGGAACGAGGAAACAATGGACTTGTGAAAACCAAGCTCCTGATCCTGACCATTGAAGAAAAGGATATCCGCACCGCCAAAACCCGGTTCTCCCGGATCTTGCTGGATGCCCTGAATCATTTCAAGGTCATCGGTGCCCTGGCGAAAGCATTGGATGGCCGGGAATGGCTGGATCTGCTGCATGGCATTCTTCACCCGGACGGGGAACGATTTTCCTTTGCGTGGGACTGGCTGGCGCCTTCCGGCCTCCATGTGAAGGACTTCATAGCACCATCTTCCTTCTCCTTTGCCGCAAGGCAGTTCCAGATGGGTGGCAAATACTGTGCTGCATCCTTCCTGCAAATCACCGCCCCGGAATTGGACGACCGTATCCTGGCGGAAATGCTGAATACGGACAGCGATATTCTTCTGAGCATCCACATTCACAGTATGGATCAGAATGAGGCCATCCGTACCGTCAAGCGGAAGATTACCGACATTGACAGTATGAAGATCGATGCCCAGAAGCGAGCTGTCCGGGAGGGCTTCGATATGGATATCATCCCCACGGATATTGCTACCTACGCGGGCGAGGCCAAGAATATCCTCCGGGATCTGCAAAGCAGAAACGAGCGGATGTTCCTGGTGACATTCCTGATCGTGAACATAGCAGATACCAAACGGAAGCTGAACAACGAGATTGCCCGGACCGCAAGTGTGGCGCAGCAGTATAATTGTCAGCTTACCCGGCTGGACTTCCAGCAGGAGCAGGGCTTTGTATCGGCACTTCCTCTGGGTATCAATCAAATCAAGATCCAGCGAGGCCTTACCACCTCTGCGGTTGCAATTATGATGCCCTTCACCACCCAGGAGATATTCCAGGGCGGCGATGCCCTGTACTACGGCCTAAATGCCACTTCCGGCAACATGATCCTGGCGGACAGAAAACAGAACAAGACCCCCAACGGACTGATCCTCGGCACTACCGGCAGCGGCAAGTCCTTTGCCGCCAAGCGGGAGATCCTGAATGTGTTCCTGGTCACAAAGGACGATATCCTGATCTGCGATCCTGAATCGGAGTATTTCCCCCTGGTGGAGCGGCTGGGCGGACAGGTGATCCGGCTTACCCCTTCCGGCAGCGGCGGCGGTAAGACCTATTATCTGAATCCCATGGATATCAACCTGAACTATTCCGAGGATGATAACCCGTTGTCCCTGAAATCCGACTTCATCCTGTCCTTCTGCGAAGTGGCAGCCGGTGGCCGTGACGGACTCTCCCCGGTGGAAAAGACCTTGATTGACCGGGCTGTTCGCGCAGTTTACCGTCCCTATATCGCTGATCCTCGGCCGGAGAATATGCCGATTCTGGAGGATCTGTACAGAGAAATCAAGCGGCAGCCCGAACCGGAGGCCCAGCGTCTGGCATCCAGCCTGGAGCTGTATGTCTACGGAAATCTGAACGCTTTCAACCACCGGACCAATGTGGATATCAACAACCGCCTGGTATGCTTTGATATCAAATCCCTGGGCAAGCAGCTCAAGAATCTTGGTATGCTGGTCATTCAGGATCAGGTCTGGAACCGTGTCACCATCAACCGGAACGAAGGAAAGGCTACCCGTTACTATGTTGACGAGTTCCACCTTCTGCTGCATGGCGAGGTGGCATCCTGGAGCGTTGAGATCTGGAAGCGTTTCCGCAAATGGGGCGGTATCCCCACGGGCATCACCCAGAATATCAAGGATCTGCTGGCCTCGCCTGAGATCGAGAACATCTTCGAGAACAGCGATTTCATCTATCTGCTGAACCAGGCAGCCGGAGACCGGAGCATCCTCTGTGAGCGGCTGAATATTTCCAGTAAACAGGCTGGCTATATCAGCAATTCCGCTCCCGGTGAAGGATTGATTTTCTTCGGCAATGTGATCCTGCCTTTCAAGGATGATTTCCCGAAGGACAATGAGCTTTATAGCATTATGACCACGAAACCTGATGAAGTGGTTCATGGTGAGAATTGAAAGGAGAAATAACCTTGAATAATCAGAAAGTTTATATGATCGACAGTGCTATGTATGAGGATATCGTGCGTGAGCGCGTTATGCTTTACAGCTTCATCCGGCAGATTACGTTCCAGGCAAGACGGCTTGGCAGTCAGAGGGATATCTGCCACCTGCAGGAGCTGGCGCATCTGTATGGCGAGCAGGCGGAAGAAATGTTCAGCTGCTGGGATATCCCCAAGCGGTTCCTGGCCTTCGGCGATCCCGAAGATCTGGCAGGCATCAAGCGGATCGAGTTGCTGGACTATGAGGACGCGGACGAATCCGACAACCCGGAGGACGATTGGGAGGAAAAGTTCTTTCGGGGGATGTGCAAGGCTGCGGGCAATCCTAAGGTAGTGGTGATGGATCTGGACGAGATCTTAGCCAAAATGGAGGAACTGGAAAAGACCCAGCATGATGATCTGGCGGAGGATTAAAGTCCCGGCGAAAACCCACATTCTTTAGAAAGGACTGAAATAATGAAAATCCACACAAGACGGATGCTGTCTTTGTTAATGGCAATGCTTCTGATTTTCGGATTGCCTTTCTCCGCAATGGCAGCTACGGATGATGGAGGCAGCACTGAAACGGAAACGCTGTCCGCAGAGCATCAAGCCATTTTGGATGCCCTCCCGGAAGCGTACATCAGTGACGACCCGGATAATCCTTATCCCTACGGCCTTCCGGTAGACAACTTATTTCCCGAAGAAGATCCCTATGGGATTATGCTGATGGCGGATATGGAGGCAATCCCCGACGAAATGTACGACAATGCCATTCTTCGGGCGCTGGAATATACCGGTTTTAATGTGCAGTGGCTGAAAGATAACGGCTATCTGTATGTCAGACAGTATGTTTCCAGCAATTTGAAAACCAATGCCCCGGATGTACTATCCGGCATCGGATATGACGATTATTCTCCCTTCGTGAACGGTGATGAAACTGTGGCAGACCCCTCCACAATTTCCGGCAAAGCCCCCAATATCGCAAAGTTTGAGGAGCAGGGCTTGGTGTGTGCATCCTTTGTTACCTACTATATGTGTAACTACCTCCCCAACATTGAGGGTATCGATACCACTTGGATTCACGATGCAGTAAAAGCAACCACCATGAACAACGGTTCCTACTCCACCGCAAGCGTGTGGGCATGGGAAACCGGCCTTAAGAACCTTTCCACACAGGCAGGCAGCGGTGTTACCCGATATACCGATGCAACAACTGCCTATGCCAATCTGGTTCCCGGTGACATCATCATTTTCTCCAATTCCTCTGGAAGTCTGACCCACGCAGCGGTGTATGCAGGTGCTTACAACCTGTATTCTTCCAGCGGCAGTAACGGTGGCTTAGTCCATTTCATTATCCATGTTGGCAATAGCCGTGGCCCCGAAATCTCCACGGTTGAATACATGGCTAGTGCTGGCGCAAAGTCCTCTTCTCCCTCCGCTTGGTATCACATTGACATCGACTACGATGCGGAAAGCACCGGCTGGATCGAAGTCAACAAAACCGATCCCAGCGATAATCCTCTGGCTGGAGCATACTTCACTGCTGTGAATGATGCAACTGGCGACAAGTTCGTGATCGGCCCCACCGATGCCAACGGTTATGCCAAGTCCGGTGAGCTGCCTCTGGGCGTGTACACCGTGACCGAAACTGTGTTCCCGGATGGCTACGAAGCCAGCGGCGATACCACCTGGACGGTTACACTCTCCAAGGACACCCCCAATCAAACCGTTACCATCAATGCTGAGAACCGAAAGATTACCGGCAGCTTGACCATCAAGAAGACCACCAACACCGGCAAGAATGTGTCGGGGTGGAGCTTCGGTGTGTACACGGATGCTGCCTGCAAGTATCCCATCTCCGGTTCTCCCTTTAAGACCGGTTCCGATGGCACCGTCACCGTTACCGGCCTCACTCCCGGCACCTACTATGTGAAGGAGCTGAACGGAAGCGATAACTTCTGGGTCACGGATAACGGAGTCAAAACCGTTAAGATTTCCGGCAACGAGAATAAGACGGTGACGGTGGAGAATACCCACTACGGTTACGCGCAGATCGTCAAGGAAACCAACACCGGCAAAAACTTAGGCGGTTGGAAGTTCAATATCTACACCGGCGCTGATTGCAAGAACATCGTCACCGGTTCTCCCTTTATCACCGATGATGAAGGCAAGGTCAGCGTAAAGCTGCTGCCCGGAACCTACTATGTCCGGGAAGTTGACGAATCTGCCCAGAACCCCGAATGGGTCTATGACACCACCCTCCGTACGGTTACAGTTGTTGCCGGTGACACCAAAAGCGTCACCTTTACCAACAGCCAGAAAACCTATGTGAAGATCATCAAGGAAACCAACACCGGGGAAAATCTTGGCGGTTGGCAGTTCAACATTTACACAGATGCTGCCTGCACCCAGCTTGTCAGCGGTTCTCCCTTCACTTCCGAAGATGATGGCACGATCATTGCCCAGATTGCCCCCGGCACCTACTTCATCAAGGAAATCAACAATCCCGCTGATTACCCCGACTGGGATCTGGATGATGGCTGTCATATCGTGACCGTCAACGCCGGTGAAACCGCAAGCGTTTGGTTTGAGAACATCCACTACGGTTATGCCGAAATCATCAAGCAGACGAACACCGGCGATAACCTCTCCGGCTGGAAGTTCAATATCTATACCGACGAGGCTTGCACCCAGCTTGTAGAGGGTAGCCCCTTTACCACCGGTGACACCGGCACCATCACCACCCGGCTGCTGCCCGGTGCCTACTATGTGCAGGAAGTGGACGAATCCGCTCAGAATCCCGGCTGGGTCTATGACACCACGGTCCGGAAAGTAACCGTGGAAGCCGGTGAAACCAAGAGTGTGGCTTTCACCAATACCCACAACGGCAAAGCAAAGATCATCAAGGCTATGCCCGATGGCGGCAGCGTTGCGGGATGGGTCTTTGAGGTTTACAAGGCCGATGGCACTACCTTGGTCGGAACCTATACCACCACCGAGGATGGCACCATTGTGACCGACTATCTCCTGCCCGGTGAGTATGTCATCAAGGAAATCATCCCGGAGGATTCTCTGTATGTTTGCGAATCTCCCAATCCCCAGGCAGTCATCATCACCGGTGGGCACACCGCCGAAGTAACATTCACCAACCGTCTGAAACCCGGCGAGATTACTATTCAGAAGGTAAACGAAAAGGGTGAACCCCTTGCTGGGACTCAGTTCCTTCTGGAATGGTCTGCCGATGGCACAACCTGGAACCATGTAACCTATACGGATTCCCAGTATGTGACCGATGGTACTTGTACTTCCGAGGGCTTGAGCAACGGTACGCTGACCACCGATGAAAACGGTGCTGCTACCTTCACCGGCCTGCACCCGGAGCGGCTTTACCGGCTGACGGAAGTTGCTGCCTCCGATGGCTACCAGCTTTTGACTAAGCCTGCCTATGAGGGCGGCTTGTCTATCGAAAATGAGCTGATCGTCATACTTACCGTTGTTAACTGTCCGGTATATGAGTTACCCAAGACAGGATCGTTTGAACTGCTGGAAATGCAAATGATCGGCATTATTTCTATGACAGTGAGCATTGTGCTGACGGCTACATATCGAAAACGGAGGGTGTGATGAATAAGAATACCTTCTACTTCGCCAGGGATGCACCCTGGCTTTTTTCATGCCAACATTTCTCCGTCAACCTATCAATCTAACAAAATATGAAAGGACATTTCTGAATGAAAAACTTTAAGAGAATCATCACTCTGTGTCTGGCACTGATGCTGTGCCTGAGTTGTGTGCCTGCTGCCTTTGCAGCAGAAGTGGCCGATGCCACGATTGATCAGTCCCGGAAGGGCTCCCTGACCATCTATAAGTACGATCTGACCAACGCCGAGAAGGACGGCGTTTGGGACTCCTCCTATGTTTCCACCGGCGTGATGGATCAGGCTGGTGTTGTTGATATTCTGGGCGGCAACCGCGCAGGCGATACCGACAACAAGTCTGATCTGGGCAACGGCGAAGCAAGTTACGGCTACGCTATTAAGGGCGTTGAGTTCAGCTACGTGAAGATTGCTGAGATCGTCCAGTTCTCCGAATCCACCGCTGATTCCCGTACCGACAACCATGTTGAAGTCCTGTACGGCATCGACAAGGTTAAGGGCGCCGACTTCCTGAAGGCCCTGGGCCTGGAAAACGGTGCGGAGCGCTACACCAACGCTGATCAGCTGGATTCCTCCAAGTACTTTTATCAGTCCGACGTTCTGATCGACGCTCTGGCAGCTGGCCTGGAAGCAAACTCCACCACTGTTAAGAATGCTCTGGAGCGTTACATGAGCGTCAATGGCGGTGTCAAGATGGTCCCCACCGATGCTTACGGCAAGACTCAGGCAACTGACCTGGATCTGGGCCTGTATCTGGTTGTTGAAACTGCTGTCCCCGAACAGGTCGTTTCCACCACCAATCCCTTCCTGGTATCCGTTCCCATGACCTCTGTTGATGGCAACAATGCTACTGATGGCGGTGAGCGATGGATCTACGACATCACCCTGTTCCCCAAGAACCTGACTGGCATTCCCTCTCTGGAGAAGACCCTGCGTGAGCAGATCGCTGACACCGGCAAGAATGGCGGTTCCACCACTGATATCACTGATGGCTTTGCGCATACCGGCACTGCATCCGCAGGTGACGTGATCGATTACCAGATCATCTCCACTCTGCCCTCCATCACTTCTGAGTCCACCTACCTGACCTGCTACACCTTCGTCGATACCCTGTCCTCCGGCCTGTCCTACAACAAGAACGATGTCGTTCTGGAATTCTTCGCTGACGAGGCTTGCACCGACCTGGTGACCACCTGGAAGGAAGCTGACGGCTACTTCACTGTGAAGTACACTGATGCTGCTGACGGCGGTCATGTCATGACTATTGAGATGACCACCCGTGGTCTGGCTGAGATCAACAGCTCCAAGGCTGTGTATCCCGGTGCCTCTATGGTCAACTCCGGTTTCTCCGACTGCACCCTGCGCATCACCTATCAGGCAACCATGGACTCCGATGATTCCGTTGTCTTCGGTGACGACGGCAACCCCAACGATGTTGTTCTGACCTGGAAGCGTTCCAACACCAGCTACTACGATACTCTGGTGGACGATGCTCACGTTTACACTTACGGCATCGAGCTGACTAAGCTGTTCTCTGACGGCAAGGGCAACTTCGCCAACGTTGAGTTCATTATCCGCAACGATACCGACAACTACTTCGTGAAGGCTGAGCTGAACGAGGAAGAGGGCGTCTACTACGTGACTGAGCACGTGGAGAATGAGGCTGATGCAACCCACTTCATCCCTGTTGTACCTAAGGCTGTTCCCAAGGCTGGCAACAATCAGTACAAGGTCATCGTGAAGGGTCTGGAAGATGACACCTATACCATCACCGAAGTTCGCACTGACAATGGCTACACTCTCCTCAAGGAGGACATCGAGGTTGTGATTTCTCAGGTTGAGTCCACTGTTCTGTGCGATATCTATGAGTCTGACGTTGTTGGCCTGATTCAGAACGATCCCCGCTTCGCCGAGGAGATCATTGCTGAGGCAAAGGCTAAGGGCTACATCAAGACCGATGGCGGTCTGGCTGACGTCCTGAACAACATGCCCCAGAAGCAGCTGGCTCACTACCTGCTGACCGCTTCTGCAACTGTTGATGGCAACGCCGTCAACATGCTGGAGGATGACGGCTCTGTCAATGCCCATGCTCCTCTGACTGTTGTCAACACCCGTGGCTTCGACCTGCCCGAAACCGGTGACAACGGCACCATGATGTTCACTGTCTTTGGCATCCTGGCTATGGCCGGTGCTGCTGCAGTCATCGTTCTGGCTTCCCGCAAGAAGCGCAACGTTGCCTAATTTAACACTCACCCTGGAGGGAAAACCTCCCTCCGGGGGTTAAGTCCCGGAGGGCTCAATACGAAACGCAGAATAACTATTATCGTCCTGGCTGTCATCACATTCATACTGGCGCTGGGGATGACCCTGTATCCGGTCATTAGCAACTATGTCAACGAAAAGTACGCATCCGAAATCCACACTGCCTACGAAGAAATCATCCAGCAGGCAGATAACAGCGCCTTGCTTGAAGCAAAGGAGCTGGCGATTGCCTACAATGAGGCAATCACCCCTGGTACAGCAGGAGAAGCCTATTCCCAAGCTGCACTTCTGGAAGCCTCCGTGGATTATGAAAGTCAGCTCAATATCGCTGGTAACGGCACAATGGGATATGTGGAGATCCCGAAAATCAATGTCAATCTGCCGATCTACCACGGAACCAATAACGATTCTCTGGAACGAGGCGTCGGTCATTTGCTGGGCAGTTCTCTTCCTGTTGGCGGTGAAAGCACCCATGCAATTCTGACCGGTCACAGCGGTATGGCAACACAAAAGATGTTCACCGATCTGGAGCAGCTGATTCTTGGTGACGTGTTCTATCTGCATGTGCTGGATGAAACGCTGGCATACCAAGTGGACAACATCAAAACGGTGCTGCCCTATGACACAAGCCTGTTGGGTGTGTACTCCGGTGAGGATTACTGTACCCTGGTCACTTGTACGCCTTATGGTGTGAATACCCACCGGCTTTTGGTTCGCGGAACCCGGATTCCCTATGAAGAAGCAGAGGTTCTTGTAGAGGAAATCGTCCAAGAGGAGCTGCCTAAGTCCAACTGGGAAGAGATGTATATGCTCGGTATTTGGCTCGGTGTTCTGGCCGTTCTGGTAATTGCGCTGATCGTGATCATCGTTTTGATTGTCCGCAATAAGCGCCAGGCCAAGCGCCGTCGCAGACACAGAGGAGGCCGCTATGTACGCACGTAAGCGTAGCACGTGGAAAACGGTTCTGATTGCGCTCATGATTATGCTCTTTCTGAGTGGTCTGGCGCTTATGCTGTACCCCTATGTTCATGGCGCAATCGTCGATCGCGAGATTGCCCTGAATGCAGAAGAGTTTCTGAGCTGGGTAGAAATTCTACCTTTCGTGAAACCGACTGATCCGAACGGAACAATAGAGACTGTTCCGTTCGAGGATATTATTCCAGATGAGACAGAAGCTGAACGACTGTACCCTGAGCTATGGGCTGACATGGTTGCCTATAACGAAACCATTTACGCCCAGGGCCAGTCTGGTCTCAGCTGTGAATATGACTATCAGAAACCCAGCTTCTTTCTAAGAAGCTATGGCCTGGAGGATGAGACTTTCGGTGTGATTTCCATTCCTGTAATGGAACTGGAAATGCCGATTTTTCTGGGAGCCACTGATTCACACATGGCTGAAGGCGCTGCACATCTGAGCCAGACGAGTCTTCCAATCGGAGGCCCTAATACCAATTGTGTCATTGCAGGGCATCGGGGTTATTCCGGTGCCAGCTACTTTCGTTACATCGAGAAGCTCCACGTGGGCGACTATGTGACCATCACAAATCTGTGGGAGACACTGATCTACAAGGTGGTGGAAATCAAAATTATCTATCCCTATGAGGTAGAACAAATCTTGATCCAGGACGGCCGGGAGCTGCTGACCCTTCTGACCTGTCACCCGTATGCTTCCGGGGGAAAACAGAGATATGTTGTTTACTGTGAAAGAGTGACCAAGAAATAAAGGAGGTGTATCACAACTGAAACGAAAAGATTAACCCATGTGAGCCTGTTTTCCGGCATTGGCGGTCTGGATCTTGCGGCGGAAGCCGCTGGATTTGAAACCGTTTGCCAATGCGAGTGGGCAGATTTCCCATACTCCGTATTGGAAAAACGCTGGCCGGATGTTCCCAGGTTCCGGGATATCACAACCTTTACGAAGGAGGCGTTTTTTGAGAAAACAGGACTTGAAACCGTCACCGTCATTTCCGGCGGATTCCCTTGTCAGCCATTCAGCTCAGCTGGAAAACGGAAGGGATTTGAGGATACCCGCTACCTCTGGCCGGAAATGTGCAGAGTTATTACCGAGCTGCGGCCCGCTTACGTGCTTGGGGAAAATGTTGCTGGCTTCATCAATATGGGGCTCGACAAAACGATTTTTGACTTGGCAAAAGCTGTTCTCCCATTCGTATTTCCGGCTTGTGGCGTCGGCGCGTGGCATGAGCGCCAGCGAACTTTTATCCTCGCGGCTGATGTTTCCCACGCCCCTTGCTTCCGATACCAACACAAACCGGGATGCGCAAAACCTGGATGTATTCCTGTCCGAGGCTGGAATTCTTCGCAAGAGGAACAAGAGCGGTTCGATTTGGAGCCTGTCCCTGTCGGCAGCAGTATTCTATCTGACACCAGTAGCATCGGACGGCTTCCGCTCAACCCTGAAACCATCGGCTTTCGATCAGGTGAAGAAGGACGGGAATTTGTCAGCACAGATGGTATATTTGGAGAAACCGGAGGCGGACGATATGGCCCTGAATCCCGATTGGGTGGAATGGCTCATGGGATTCCCCCTGGGATGGACGGACGTGTCCTTTGGGCCAGAGAACCGGACGGAGTGCCCCGCATGACGGACCGTATGGACGGCCGGGCTCTGCGGCTGAAAACCCTGGGCAACGCGGTCAGCCCTCCCCAGGCATATCCCATTTTCCATTATATCGCTGCCATTGAGACCGGGGTCTGTCAAAGCATCTGCCCCTATGGAAAGGATGGTGGATCTGAATGAAGGAAATGAAAGCGCCTGACAAGGTTGCGCAGAAAATGACCCATGACGGCGCTGTGGCAGAAAACCTTGCCACCGGCGAGGTGGAACGCATCAGCAGCCGTGAGGAAGAAGCGCACTTCAATCCCCAGGAGGAAACCGTATCTTTTACAGAAGCAGCGGCGGAGCAGACTGCCCATGCCTATACCCGGCACCGGGAGCGTAAAGCCGCAAAGCAAGATACCGAAACTGTCCGTGAGGGCAGCGAGGCCCGGCAGCGCCCATCCTCCCGGCTGCAATTTACCGACGAGGACCGTGCTGATCCTGCCCTGCAAAAGTATATTGAACGCTCTGACCGGGCAGCGGACAAACTGGATGCGGCCAAGGCGAAGATCCCCACCAAAAACGTAAAGGTGAAGGAACGGGTATTCGACGAGACCACCGGCAAGGGCAAAACCTCTATTCGTTTTGAGGAAGTGGAGAAAAAGCCCAACGGCAAGCTGCGGCACAATCCCCTGGGCCGACCGGTGCAGGAAATTTCCCTTGCTGCCCATAACAAGGTTCACGAAGTGGAACAGGAAAATGTGGGCGTGGAGGCCGGACACAAGACCGAGGAAATGGCGGAGCAGGGCGTGCTTTATACTGGAAGCAAGGTGCGGCAGGCATATCACCATCACAAGACGAAGCCCTGGCGGGATGCTGCCAGGGCGGAGCAGGAGGCGATCCAGGCCAATGCCGACTACCTGTACCAAAAGGCGATCCATGACGATCCCAGCCTTGCGGCCTCCAATCCCGTATCCCGTTATCTGCAGAAAAAGCGTATCCAGAGGAACTATGCCAAAGAGGTGCGGAACGCGGAGAAAACTGCGCAGAAAACAGCATCGGCGGCAAAAACGGCAGCAGTTAGGACAAAGGCGGCGGCACAGAAAACCGCTGCCTTTATCAAGAAGAACAGCAAAGTGATCCTTCCCATTATCGGGATCGCGGCTATCGTTGTTATGCTGATCGGCGGCGTGTCCTCCTGTTCCATGATGGCAGGTTCCGGCGTGAGCAGTGTACTCAGTTCCTCTTACCTGTCCGAGGATTCGGATATCATGGCAGCAGAGGAAGCCTACTGTGCCATGGAAGCGGAGCTGCAAGAATACCTGGACACCTACGAAAGCACCCATACCTATGATGAATACCACTATGACCTTGACGATATCGAGCATGACCCCTATGTGCTGATCTCCATTCTCTCTGCCTTCCATGAGGGAACCTTTACCATAGACCAGGTACAGGATGATCTTGAAATGCTCTTTGAAAAGCAATATATCCTGACCGAGACTGTGGAAACTGAGACCCGGTACAGGACAGAAAACGAGATCATAGAGCGGCCGAAGCGTGACCCTGTTACCGGGGAGTTTGTTTTGGATGAAGATGGCTGGCAGGTCATGGAGGATTACGAACAGGAGGTAGAGGTACCCTACACCTACTATATCTGCACCGTGGGGCTGGAAAACTTCAATCTGTCCCATGTGCCAGTATACATCATGGACGAGGACACGCTTGCCATGTACGCAACTTACATGGGTGCCCTGGGCAACCGGGAGGATTTATTCCCGGATTCCGGGTATGTATCGAAGTATACCAATCCGCCGGAGATCTACGAGATCCCACCATCGGCGTTGGAGGATGAAACCTTTGCGGTTCTGATTGCGGAGGCGGAGAAGTACATTGGCTATCCCTATGTTTGGGGTGGCAGCAATCCCAGCACTTCCTTCGACTGTTCCGGCTTTGTATCCTGGGTACTGACCAACAGCGGCCTATGCAATACGGGCAGGCTGGGAGCCCAGGGGCTATACAACATATCCACCCCGGTATCTTCTTCCAAAGCACAACCCGGCGATCTGGTGTTCTTTGTGGACACATATGACACACCGGGTATCTCTCATGTGGGTATCTATGTGGGTGGCGGTATGATGCTGCATTGCGGCGATCCGATCCAGTATGCAAACCTGAATACGAATTACTGGCAATCCCATTTCTATGCCTTTGCCAGACCGCCTTACGGATAAGGGGGTGCAGTATGAATATTGTGTCCTATGGGGGCGGTGCTAACAGCACCGCCTTACTTGTTGGACTGCAACAGCATCGTATCCCGGTGGATCTGATCCTGTTTGCGGATACTGGAGCGGAGCATCCCCATACATATGCCTATCTGGACATCATGGACAAATGGCTGAATGATCATGGAATGCCTCCCATTACTCGCGTGTACAAGTACACCCAGAATGGCAAACGACTGACCCTGGAAGATGAATGTCTGCAAAGTGGCACCTTACCATCTATCGCCTATGGCTATAAACGGTGTTCGCTGAAACATAAAATTGGTCCCCAGGATAAGTATTGCAACAACGATCCCAGGTGCCGTGCAGTATGGGAACGTGGGCGGAAGGTGGTCAAATTTGTGGGCTATGATGCCGGAGAGGAATACCGGAGCGAAAAGGTTCTGCTGCGGGATCTGGCTGATCCCAAATACAGCAAGTGGTATCCCCTGATGGAATGGGGCTGGTGCCGGGAAGATTGTATCCAGGCTATTGAGGCGGCTGGGCTGCCCCAACCGGGGAAATCCTCCTGTTTTTTCTGCCCCAGCATGAAGGAAAAAGAAATTATCGCATTGCGGGAGCAGCACCCGGACTTGTTCCGGCGCGCCTGTGCCCTGGAGGATAATGCTCAGGCCAATTTGAAAACAGTACAGGGTCTTGGGCGTAATTTCTCATGGAAAAACCGTTATGGAAAGGAGCTATTTGAACTTGGCAACAACTGACAAAATCCGAAAGGATATTGAGAAAACGAAAGAAAAGATCTCTGATCTCCAAAAAAAACTGCGTTCTCTTGAAACGCAGCTTACGGAGGAAGAAAATCTGGAAATTGTCCGCATGGTCAAGGCCGTAAAGATGGACAATAAGGAACTGACCGCCTTCCTGAAGGCTTATGCAAGCGGTCTTATTACGCTGCCTGAAGACCTGATGGTAGCAGACAGTGGAGCTGACACCGACGATATGGAGGGCTATTCCGATGAAGAATAAACGGGGATTTAGACTGCTTGCCCTTATGCTGCTGATCGTGATATGTATGACTTCATTTTCTGTGACCGCTTTCGCTTCTGCGGACGAACCTGCAGAGGAATCCACAGAGGCAACGGAAGCAACTGAGCCTACCGAACCTACGGAGCCCAACGAGGAACCTACCACGGGTGGTATTCCTCTGACGCCTGACGGCAATATGACCCTGGTGGATGATATCGAGGGCGAGGCTACCGGGGACAAGCAGTTTATTACTGTGGTATCCAAAAACGGCAACTATTTCTATATCATCATCGACCGTGCAGATGACGGCGAAAACACCGTCCATTTCCTGAACCAGGTGGATGAAGCGGATCTGATGGCCCTGATGGAGGAAGGACAGACGGAGGCCGCCCCTATCGTCTGTTCCTGTACGGATAAATGCCAGGCAGGTGCGGTCAAGACCTCCTGTGAGGTCTGCATGACCAATATGAGCGAGTGCGTGGGCAAGGAGGCGGAGCCTGTGGAGCCCACCGAGCCGGAGGAACCTGCCAAGCAGACCAATGTGGGAGCAATCCTTGCCGTTGTGCTGGTCCTGGCAGCAGGCGGTGGCGCGGCCTACTACTTCTTATGTGTGAAGCCCAAGCAGGCAAAGAATGTTCCTTCTGATCTGGACGACTTCGATCTGGAGGATGAAGAAGAATATCTGAATGATGATGAAAGTGAGGATACCATTTGAAGCTGATAATCGCAGAAAAACCGAGTGTAGCAAAATCTATCGCTTCGGCCCTGGGTGCAACATCCAGGGCCGATGGCTTTTATGAGGGTAACGGTCTGATCGTTTCCTGGTGTGTGGGCCACCTGGTATCTCCGATGGACGCGGCCAGCTATGATGAACGCTATAAAAAGTGGCGTTACGATGATCTGCCCATCCTCCCGGAGCCTTTCCGCTATGTACTGGCACCGGGCAAGGAGGATGCCTACCACAACCTCCGCACCCTTATGAACCGTTCCGACATTGATACCATCGTCAATGCCTGTGACGCAGGCCGTGAGGGTGAGCTTATCTTCCGGCTGGTCTATGGCATGACTGGCTGTAAAAAGCCGGTGGAACGCTTGTGGATCTCGTCCATGGAGGACAGCGCAATCCGGGAGGGATTTAATGATCTGCGCCCCGGCAGCGACTACGATGCCCTGTACCATTCTGCATTGTGCCGCCAGAAAGCGGATTGGCTGGTGGGTATCAACGCTACCCGGCTGTTCTCAGTTCTGTACCACCGCACTCTGAATGTGGGCCGTGTCCAGACGCCTACCCTGGCAATGCTGGTGGAGCGTGACGGCAAGATCTCCATGTTCAAAAAGGAGAAATTCCATCATGTGAAGCTGGATCTGAATGGTGTGGAGGTTCTGTCTGAGCGCTTCCAGCATCTTTCCCAGGCGCGGACTGCATTGGTGAATTGCTCTGAAAGTCCTGTGGTCTGTACCTCCGTTGTCCGGGAGCAGAAGAAGGAAAATCCCCCGAAGCTCTATGACCTGACCACCTTGCAGAGGGAAGCCAACCGTACCTTTGGCTATACGGCCAAGCAGACCTTGGACTATGCACAGTCCCTTTACGAAAAGAAGCTGCTGACCTATCCCCGTACTGACAGCCGGTATCTGACCTCCGATATGGCGGAGACAGCTTCCGTGATCGTCCATCTGGCGGCGAAGGTGGCACCCTTCGATGCCTGCAGCAATTTCTATCCCCTGGTTGCGCTTGCGGTTTCTGATAAGGATGTGACGGACCATCATGCCATCATTCCTACCATGGAGCTTGAAAAGGCCAATATCAAGGCCCTGCCTGTGGGTGAGCGTAACATTCTGCTGCTGGTGTGCTGCAAGCTGCTGTGTGCGGTTGCAAATCCCCATATCTACGATGTGGTGACAGCCACCTTTGAGTGCGGCGGATATGACTTCAACGTAAAGGGCAAGCGTGATTTCGTGGAGGGCTGGCGGGAGATCCACCGTATTTTCCGTTCCTCCCTGAAGGAGAAGCCTGAGGACGAGGATGCCGCTGGTGACTTCCCGGATTTCACCGAGGGCCAGACCTTCCAGGATGTTTCCGTGACCATCTGTGAGCGGTTTACCTCCCCTCCGAAGCCCTACACCGAGGATACCCTTCTGTCCGCCATGGAAAGCGCAGGCAAGGAGGATATGCCGGAGGATGCCGAGCGCAAGGGCCTGGGCACCCCGGCGACCAGGGCTGCCATCATCGAAAAGCTGGTGGCAGCCGGTTTCGTGGAGCGCAAGGGTAAATCCCTGATTCCCACTAAGGACGGTATCAACCTGGTCACGGTGCTTCCTGAACCGCTGACCTCTCCTATGCTGACAGCAGAATGGGAGCAGCAGCTTACCGTTATTGCCAGAGGTGAGGCGGACCCCGATACCTTCACTGATGGAATCTGCGATATGGTCCGTGAGCTGGTCAAGAAATATACCGGTATCTCTGAGGAAGGTCAGAAGCTCTTTGCCCCGGAGAAGGAGATCATCGGCTGCTGTCCCCGCTGCGGCAAGCCGGTGTACGAGGGCAAGAAGAATTTTGCCTGTTCCGACCGGGCGTGCAGCTTCGTCCTGTGGAAGCAGGATCGTTTCTGGACTTCGCGAAAGAAGGAACTGACAAAGAAGATGGCAGCGGATCTGCTGAAACGGGGCCGCACCGCGGTCAAGGGTATGTGGTCTGAAAAGAAGGGCGATACCTATGACGCTACGGTGGTTCTGGATGATACGGGCGGCAAGTTCGTGAATTTCAAGATGGAGTTTCCTAAGAAGCGAAAAACAACTGCACAGTAAGGAGGTCTGACCTATGCGGAAGTATTACGGAGTAGGAGAAGATGTACCTTTCCAGGTATATATCACCCCGCTGGACAATGAGAAAACCACCGGCGAGTGGGTATCCTTTCCCACAACGCCGGAGACCATGCGGGATGTATTCCTTCGTCTGGATATTGGACCTTCCGATTGGAACATTACCAATGTGGAATGTAATATCTACGGTATCCGGGATGTGGTCTGGCAGTGTGAAAGTCTGGATGAATTGAATTACCTGGCAGCAAAGCTGGAAGATTTGAGCGACGGGGAACTTGCTGAATATCAAACCATCATTGAGATCGAAGAACATTGCGATTGTGTGCAGGAACTTATCAATCTGGCCGACAATCAGGACTGTTACAGCATCGAGGCGGAAATTTCCGACTATGACGATCTGGCCCGTTATGTTCTGTATGATCGTGACAGTTATTCCTATAACCGCAACACCCTGGATGCCCTGGAGGACTACATAGATTATGAAGGCTTCGGCAGGGCCGTTGCAGAGGGCGAGGGCGGCAAACTGTCGGATGCCTGTTATGTCTGTCCCTCCGGCTGTTCCTTCGTTGAGAATTATGACGGTAATCCTGCTACGATCCCTGAGGAATACCGGGTCACACAGAAGATCATTGTCCCGGAGCTGACCGATGATGAGCGGTTGGATAAAGCCATTTCTCTGGCCATCGATCTGGACCGGTTCTTCCGGCACTTCGACCAGGACTATGCTGCCAAATTTCCGGAAGCACAAATCAAACAGGAACTGATCTGTGATGATCTGTTTGCAGGCAGAATTGCGGCGATCGAAGCCATGCTGGATGATCTTGGACAGGGTGAACATGATGCTCTCCCTCTGGAACTGGCAGAATATAAGGCGGCGATCCGTTATGATCCCAGCAAGGATATCCAGGAGACTATGACCGTTCTGGTGGTTGAGCCCCGGAAACCTCCATATACCGCGGAGATCCCTGTGGGGCTGGATGGCCTGACTGCTGCGGTGGATGGGCCTATTGCTGCTACATATCCCTTTGCTGACCAGGTTGCTCTGATCTGCAATGACGAAGGAAGGAATATGGGTCTGGAACTGAACCGGGCATTGTATGACGGACGGGGCCAGGTCTATGACGTAGTACCCGGCACCTTTGTTATTGCCGGTATAGGAGATGGCTGCTTTACTTCTCTGCCGGAGGATATGATAGAAAAATATGCCCAACGATTCCAGACCATCGAGGTCTATGCCCAGGTTGGTAACCGTACCGTTATGTTTCAGGTTCCCCAGTATGCCCCGGAACTGTCTGACCAGTGCTGGGATAAGGTGATCCAGGACAAACTGGATCGGAAGCCCTCCATCCGTGACAAGCTGGCAGCAGCAAAAAATGAATGTGCGGACAGACCTTCCCAGGAACGTCATCATAAGCGTTCCGAGCAGGAACTGTAAGGGGGTATCTTATGCCAAAATTTGAGTATGACAAGGATTATCCCTTTGCTGCCTTCATTACCAACCTTGGTAAATACAATGAGGGTGAACTTGTAGGCGAATGGGTGAAATTCCCCACCACTGCTGAGGAACTGCAGGCTGTATTCAAACGGATCGGCATTGGCGAGAAGGACGACTTTGGCTATGAATATGAAGAATGGTTCATTACGGATTATGACTGCTATGTGGATGGACTTTACGATAAGCTGGGAGAATACGCCAATCTGGACGAACTGAACTATCTGGCCTCTCGGCTGGATGAAATGTATCCTTACGATTATGAACGATTCTGTGCTGCCGTCAGCATGGGCGACCATACCAACACCATTCAGGATCTTATCAATTTGACTGAGAATCTGGATTGTTACGAGGTATATTCAGATATTGAGGATGCTGCAGACCTTGGCCGATATTATCTGGAAGAACTGGAAGTTGTCCCAATTCCAGACCATTTGCGTGGGTATATCGATTATGAAGCCTACGGCCGGGATTGCCATATCAACGAAGGCGGCGAGTTTACCGACTATGGCTATGTCCGGGATACCGGAAATTCCTTCTATGAGTATTACGATGGAGACCGGGACAACATCCCGGAGGAATACCGGGTTATGAATTTTGAAACAGAAATGGAGCTGTCTGACGAAGTACAGTTGCCGGAGCAGCCTGATAATTACCTGACCGGAGAAAGCGTACAGATTCCGCGGGGCAGCTTCCACCTGACTTCCTTATCGAAGGAACAGATGGAGGCAGCCGGTTATGGCGTCCATCATAATTCTGATGATGGACGTTATCATATCATGGGGAACGGCACCAGGGCGTTTGCAGTGGTCAATGAGGAATTCCGTGAACGGGAACAGCAGACAACAGCAAAAGAATTGGCTGTAGAGATCGACCGCCTGTGCCGTGAACATATCCAGGGGTATGTCCATACCTTCCCCAGAGCGGATTATCAGCAGGAGATCATTGCGGCAAGGATCATGGAGGGTGAAACCTACCTGTTTAAGACTCAGCTACTTAATTTCAGGAAGCCGGAGGCAACGGATGATACGATCCGCAGACTGGACGATTTTGAGAAAGATCGTGGTATTGGAACCTATATGGTGTATCAGCTGAAGCATACGGACGAGAACCACCTTCTTCGCTTTGAAGCTTTGGACCGGCTGTATGCTGCAGGTAAAACAGTAGATCCTTCTAACTACGAGCTTATCTATGCCGGACCGTTCACCCCTGGTGAGACACTGGAAACCGTCTATCGGGATCTGAATGTAAATCACCCGGAAGATTACCGAGGGCACTCGTTGTCCGTGTCGGATGTGGTGGTTCTCCGAGAATATGGCAAAGACACCGCCCATTACTGTGACAGCATTGGTTTTGCGGAGGTACCGCAATTCCTGAATCCCCAACAGACGCAGGAGAGAAACAATCCGTTGCGAACCGCTGAAATGACGATTGAGGACGATTATGGGATGATCGACGGCGTTATCAACAATGGCCGACGTGACGAGCCCCAGGGCAAGACCTCGATCCGTGAACGACTGGATGCAGCAAAGAAGGAGATTGCCCAGCAGAAACCTCCTGAAGAAAAACGCTCCGGTCGGGATGTGCCGGAGCAGGGCGAACTATGAGCCGAAGCAAGAAGTGGCGTCTTGAATGGTCGTTCTTCCTGAGCGGTAACGGCAGACGGCAGTATAATAAGCTCTGCAAGGCCTGTGTCCATGAGTGTAAGCAAAGTTCCAGAGCGAAAGTGATTGTCTGTCCCCGTTACTTCTCCAAACGCTCTGTGTATTGTAAAGATAAGGGTTGAAAATCCTACATTCTTTCCCCTGTATCGGCTTTTCATAAGCAACCCCTTATGATTTCCCATCCCACCATGTAATCGAGATTGTGCAAGGAAATAGACTCGTTTTTCCACACTTTTGAAACAACAAAAGCGGGAGTGCAGTTCCCCGGTTCGTCCGAGGACTGCACTCCCGCTCATTATTCTTCTAATTCAAAATCTGCAAACAAGTCTTGAATTATGGGATACTTCAAAATATCATCACCAAGGGCACGCATTTTATCTTCAATCTTCTTTCTCTGTTTCTCCGAGAGATTCTGCTGTGCGGCTGCTCCTTGCTCCATCCAATGCTGTATTTCATTTCCCACAACGCTTGTCATATGCTGATTCTCTGCTTTGAGAAGCCCATTTCCTAATTCTATTTTAGTATTAACCCAATTTTCGCTCGTATCCATTGAGTAAAACGTGACGATCAGAATTCCCATCAGGTTAGATACAGTAAATAAGGTCTTTCCATCACAAACAGAATAGGAAGATATGGTTCGGTGCATAACGACGTTTGGGTTCATTGAACTGTCTAAGCTAGGAGCAGATTGAACGTAATCAAGAAAGAATATATGATTCTGGATTGCTTCTAAATCGGTACGCTTTCCTAAGAGGTACTCGCGCATTGTTTGTTCTGCTCTAAATAGAATCATCAAGCTATCTTTATTAAACAACGGATCTTGACTAAACTTCTCTAAGTCGATATGTAAAGTCCGCCAACTTACAGAAACAATAAAGTATGTAAGCTTCTCGTCATAAGAAAAGGCTTTCTCTTTTTTGTCAATATAAGGAGAGAAAATGTGATTGGCAAACCATGTTTCTTTAGCACTAAATCGTTCTTCGCAATCCGAACAAAGCATATATTGTTTGAAGATGTCCTGAATAGTTCGATTGGGTTCGTTGGATGAACGTATATTTCCAGGAGATGTTTTAATAAGTTTCCGGCCAACAAAGTGGGGAACAATGTGGCTCAGCTGCAGTTCCTTGGTCTGACAGCAAAGTGCACATCGCCCAGGTCGAGTTTTTTTCATGATAATAGCCTCCCTGTATAATAGGCTTAGGTCAGCAGAGCCCCTGCCAGAAGATTAGCGCCCACAGTCCATACAGAGTTGAGAATGGATTTTACGGTGGTAACAATAACTTTTTTCATTTTAGTTTTCATAGATAATTCCTCCTTGTTATTTGAGTTGACTTCTTTAATGAAATCACAAATTAAACCTATCAGAATGTAGACTATGAGCACTAAAACTAAGGTGGGAAAACCCTGTGACCCCAGCACTGCTGGCCTAAACCTATTATTTATATATTATACCACAAAACCAATATAATGTCAAAAATCGGGAACACAGCGACACGATTGTCCATTGGCTGTGTTCCCGATTATTTACTTTTGGAGATTGGAATGATCAGTTGCCTTCCTTCCAGGCCGCTTATTGACGATTACTGGACATTCCACCTCATTGCACTCACATCCGATCAACTGTCCTCTGCAGACGGGACAAATCTCAGCATCGCAGCCCCAATGGTGATAGTGACCGGACAAAGCGTTGCAGTCATGGCAGCGTTCACCGAGATCGCCAAAGAACGGGATGCGCATATATTTTTCATCTTCAATGTAGATAACTGCCACGCGGCAACCGTCCGATTGCAGGGGGTCTTGTCCGCAGACCAAGCATCCATTATTATCCGCCATTTTCTTTCTCCTTCCATTATGCAACGATCAAACGGTAGACGGTTAGAGGTACATACCATGCGGCCACTAACAGGCGACAGACCAGGACAACTCCGCCGATCACACCCCCAATGATGAAATTAAATGCAAGGATAGCAATACTGCCGCCGAAGGATCTATCGCCGGGGATGACCCAAAGACACATCCGATGCATCCCAAAGGGCAGACCACACAAGATCCATAGCAATACATAATCAAGCGCACCGTTCTTCATACAGGCAGATTTGAAGATGCAGGCGAGCAGCAGCGTGGATACCATGGGCAGGATGCTCTTAACGAGAAATTGCCTGATTGCTTCACCTCTTGTCATAAGGCATGACCTCCTTCCTTGCTGCCATTATATCAGTCCATAATTTTGAAGCGCTAACAAACTACGAACAACGCAGCTTATTCCAGAAATTTTGCCCTGATCTTTTCATATCCGGCATAACCTTCATCTACAATGCAGCCGATGTCCTCGCTGCGGACTGGCTTGTGTTGACCGCAGGACATATTGGTGACGATCAGCACTGCACGGACAGCGTTGAACAGGTGGGTATCGATTTCCTCCTGCTTCGTGGACCAGCCTCGCTTCGGAGTGTCACCGGGCCGATGAATGGTGTCGGCAAGGTGGCTCAGTTCCTCCAGCGCTCGCTTGCATTTTTCCTCATACCAGCTCTGCATATTGGGCATCTTACCGGTGACAGCGATTACGGGTCTTTCGCTCATGTTGTATCCTCCTGAAAATGATAATTATTTCTTTCCGCATTGCGGGGTTACTCGATCTCGTGAGACCGCTCCGGCTCCTGTTCCTTCTGGACCGGAAGCAGAGAATCAATGTTCTGCTTGATGGTGTCGTATTCCCGGAGCAACTGCTTCGATGTGTTGTATTCTTTGTACAGATCATCTTTCTGGGCAGCCAATTCTGCAAGCTCAGCCTCCACACGATCAGCAGACGGAATAGGGACGGCACCCAGGCGTTTTAGTTCTTTGGCAGCAGCTTCAAACAGGATGATTTTACTTTCGTGACCCCGGAGGAATTTTTCCTTATCCGGAGATCGCTTGTATTTATCGTAAAGGGGCTTGTACTTGCGGTAAGTGGTGGCATATTTGGCAACCAAAGAAAGGTTTGCGATCCGGCTTTCAGTTTCCTTGATGGAGGCTAGGGATCTATCCCTGGTGTCGGTCAGTGCGGCCAGTTTGCTTGCCAGTTCCTCGTAACTGTCAATCCCATGCTCAGTGATGAAGTTGACCGTCTTAGCCGCTTGTTTCAGATTTTGCAGCCTCGCCCAATGCTGGAGCCCGGCACCCTGTTTGCTCTGGATATCTATGAGCAGCCGGATGCGATCATCACGCTGCTGCGGTTTCCGGGACGGACGGGAACCTCCGGCGATCCGTGAGGTAATGGCTTCCTCCGTATAGTCAATGCCCAGGGTCTTTAACCGTGTAAATCTTTCCTGGTCAGATGCCCGGCAGGATATGTATTTGCCTCGCTTGATCTCATATCCTTCACGCTGCAGGCGGGAAAGAATATCCTCCAAATCATTGGAGACAGGAATGAGCCGGTCAATGGCAGCTTTCAGCTTTGCCTTATAGCTGGTTCCGGCCTTTGCTGCGGTGTGCTCAATATAACTCTTGCCCTTATCCTGACCGGGAGCGATCACGGACAATCCATGTTCCTGGCACAGCCGGTCGCTGGTGCGGCGGATAAAGTGATAGCTGCGCTTATTGCTGTGGTAGTGCCTGTGATCCACAAAGCTGACGGCATTAAAAATCAGGTGGTTGTGGATATGCCCCTTGTCAATGTGGGTGGTCAATACAAATTCGTACTTGCCGCCCAGAATCTCATTTGCGAGCTGCATACCGATCTCATGGGCTTCCTCCGGAGAGACCTCCCCAGGGGAGAAGGCTTGTATCAGGTGGCGGCCCAGGTTATAGCCCTTGTCAATGGCATGGCGGCGCGTCCATCCAAATTCAATATCCGCGGTTTCCGCGGTACAGCCATAGGCAGACACCAATAGCTTTCCGTCTGTTTTAGTAGGATCGCAGATATAGTCAATGGCAGCCTTTAGGGTTGATTTGATAGGATGTGTCTTTGTAATTGCCAAATCTCGTCCAGCCTTTCCCGGATTTCCTGGAGATCAGCTTGATAGACAGGACCTCCGGCGTTGATCCTCTTGGCGATCTGATTGATATTCCGCCCAATGGCGCCCAGCTCAGAGGTGAAGACTTTGATATCCGTGGTGTCCATGTTTATGATATATCCATCAATGGCCATCTTCCGAAGGTAGGCGCCGTACCTCTGCGTGGGGAGTTGCTGCATCTTCTGTTCAATGAGCTGCTTTTCTTCCTCTGTCACATAGAACTTCATTTGAATATTCCGCTTGCGGTTTGCCATGCGGCCGCCTCCGTTTTCTACATGAGGGTTTGGGATATCCCAATAAGTAATTTTTCTGTTTCGGGAAAGGGTCCTGAAACTGCAATAATTCGAAAGTGGGTACTCACTTGCTGTGCTTGCTATGTAAACTTTTCTCTTTGCTATAAGTAATCCATGAAAGCCCAATTTAGCAACGTAAAAACAAAAAATAGTGTTTGAATAAACATAACAGACAATAACTATAATCGGTATTTCCCGTTATTCGCTCCCATGTAAAAAACGGACATCGCCATTTGGCAATGTCCGTTTTTTCGAATTATTAGTGTTTTTCCTGTTTTGAGAAAATATTACTAAAGAAATTCTTTACAGATACAACATCCTTGCGATTCAATGCCCGCTTCAGATTATCCCAATGCATGACCATTATAATCACACTTGCAATAAGTGCCATGATGGTTTCGGCAATTCCATCACCATACATGGCAACAAGAATCGGAAACATAACGCACGCGAGCATTGGAACTGCGACGCCTGTGTTCAGGATTACCATAAGTACCACGCCGGGAATGAGGATCATCACAAAAAACCATGGATTATAGGCCAGCACCATTCCTCCGAATGCGGCAAGTCCTTTACCACCACGGAAGTGAAGAAAGACCGGAAAGCAGTGGCCCAGAATGCAGCCAATGCAGGCAACCATACCGGCACAGCTTATCTGCGGAAACAATATTTGAGACAGTTTTGCGGAGAGAATGGATTTCAAAATGTCAACCAGCATGACAAACAGGCCAGAGCCACGACCTAGAATCAGTGCAGTGTTTGTCGCTCCGAGATTCTTTGTACCTTCCTGCTTCAGATCCACATTTTTCATCTTTGCCAGGAACGAAGCTGGGCTGATACAGCCGATCAGATAGCCGATCAGCAAAATAACAGTAATATTCATAATCTACTCCTCCTGGCATCTCAAGGAATATCCTGCTCGATGGTTTCGGGAGGATTGTCTAGCAAATCGGGATGGCTTAGAATTCGCAGGAAATACTTGATGACACCAGCATAATAGAAGCCGTCGCAGATCCTTTCGTCCAGATTGAATTTCAGATCTACATACTTGCGCTCCACAATCTCGCCATCTTTGATTTCCTCTGCGCGGCGCTTCCGGCCAAAGGCGCAGAAGGCGGGAACTGTTCCAAAGTCATACAGATGGTGATACACAGGTTTGATGCCTAAACTACCCATGGAAGTGAAGTATACACTGCCATGGAAGGGGCTGACCTCCAGCAGGAATCTGGGAATCAGGCCGAAATAGTCCAGGGTCTTCAGCAGCCAGATGGAAAACTTCAAAAACAGTCCGGGAATCATCATGAACGCTGCAGCAGTATTGTCTGCGCTGGTGTTCTCCATTTCGTCCTTGGCCTTTTCCACTTGGGCATTGAATTTGCGATACACATCGGCGGCGGTGTCACCTGGGTGCAGATGGACTTTGATGACCGAGTCCGGAGAATCT
>RHMF01000079.1_pt1 | contig 34759 bp, 56 predicted proteins | sample 5365151 | NCBI WGS metagenome assembly RHMF01 (sample SAMN10266501, study PRJNA497801) | feces metagenome | isolation source: feces | host: Bos taurus | place: China: Prairie of Fairy Mountain | collected 2017-08-14 | reverse complement strand
ACCTCCTCAATAAAGAAAGAGTCAGCCAAGGGGGCTGACCAAAGGACAGCCGCAAGGCAGAAAAGGAGAACTACCATGACCGAGACCAAGACCACTCAGAAGGACCTCTACGCCCGCATCGCCACCGAGATGGCTTACGATGAGGAGATCGTCGAGTTCTGCGCGAAGAAGATCGCTCAGATCGAGAAGAACGCTGCTCGTCCCCGCAAGCCCAAGATCAACCAGGAGGTCATTGACTTCCGCGAGGACGTCTTCAACGCGCTCGCCAACCACGCTGAGCCCATGACCAACAAGGAGCTGGCGGCTGAGTTTGGCGTCTCCGCTCAGAAGATGAGCGCCGCTCTCCGCTTCCTCGTCAAGGAGGGTCGTGTTGACCGCCACGAGGGTGAGAAGAAGAGCGATCCCGCTACCTTCACCGCCTAGGCTTAAATACCCACCCGAGGGGCGGCGGGTTAAGGTCCGCCCCACCTGTTCCAATTTTTAAGGAGAGCCAATGAACCCTGGAGACGTCAAGTATAGCTTCACCGATAAGGACGGCAACCCGCAGGTTGTTGTTATCCCCGCCGAAGTCTTTAGGGCGGCTCGTCGCAACAAGATCAGCAATGCGGTGGCCATTGCCACGTTCCTGGCAGAGCAGGGCTACAAGGATCAGTCGGAGGTTGAAGAAACCGCCAAAGCCAAGCAGTCCAAGGCTCGCACCCGCAAGCCAAATGATGCCAAGCGTGAGATCATGCGGGTGCTGGCAGACGCGGTGGGCCCCATTGCTGAAAATGGAATTGAGATCGTGAATGAGGAGCGTCAGCTGCGGTTCACGCTCGATGGTAAGACGTATGAGGTCACTCTTGTGCAGAAGCGCGCTTAGTTCCGAAGCATAATAGCGCTTCTTAATGGAGTCGTATGGGAGACGTCCCATGCGGCTCCTTTTTTTTTGTGGGTGTGCGCGTAAAAAAAGTCCACTCATTTTAATTATACCACAAAAACGCGGTCCTGTCAAGCAAAATTCTTTAGATGATTCCGTATGTTCTTTAGATCTGAGCCAGCTCGAGGTTTTGGGAAGTTCCGGGAAATTGGCGTATGCGGCGTATGCGGCCGCGAAATCACGGGAAAGTGCCGTATGCGTGCGCGCGGCGGCCCAGGACCGAAATCGAACATCAGTTCGATTTGAAAATCTATATAGAACAAGTGTTCGGCGAACACCAGTTCGATTTAGCCGCTTATCGAACACTTGTTCGGTTAAATGGGTAGGGGTGTTGGTAGTACACCTGTTTCGACCTCCCCGCATAATGCGCATTACCCAGACCACCCGGTTCCATAGGCTATTTGCCCTTGGCCTCGCCTGTAGCTTTATTGTAGGCGATTTTTGGCGATTTGAGAAGACTTTTCACAGAATCTACACAAACGAATTTTTTAGAACACCAGTTCGGTTGGCCGGCGCAAAGTTTACCTAGGTTAACAACGATCAGGATCGGATCCAGTAAATTGTGCGCGATTAAATCGTGCGCGATTTAATAGGGTAAAAACATCCGCGCCCTAGGGATACGCTCAACCTAGGGCGCGGGAAACAAGCAAGTAGGCAGTTTAGCGACTTACCTAGGTCGTGCCGATTAGGCGAGGTCGTAGGTGACCGCCTTGCCGTTCACGAGCTTGCGGAGATAACCGAGCTCGACAGCCACGCGGCAGACAGCCGCCGCCTTCTGCGTGGTCGTGACCTCGGGCATACCGAGCGCCACAATCTCCTTGGTGCCCATAGCACCGTGAGCGGAGATAGCGTCGCGCACCTTGGCGGCGAGGGCTTCGTTACCCTTGCGAGCCTTGGAAACCTGCGGGGCGCGCGGCTTGGTGATGCTCGCGTGCATCTTGCCGAGAACCTCTGCGACCTCGGGCAGGTCTGCGCAACGCTCCATGGCGATGGTGAGGGCATCGGCGCGGGTGATGGTGGTGTTCTGAGACATAGTGACCTCCTAAGTCACTCTCGGGGTCGCCCCTGTGGCTCTCCCTTGGACAATTAAATAATAACAGGTTAGGTGGACAAATAGGGTGAGAATGGCGAACAGTGCCGTGAACGGTAGTAAAACGTCGGTGAGCGGTTGATCGGGTTTTAGGTACCGTTCGCCGCCTTTTTCCTACCGTTCACCGACAACATATTGTTTTTGTGCGGCGGGTGTGGTAAAATTTTTCGGCCCTGGACGGGCCGGATTAACAATTAGCTACTTTACATAAGATACTTTATCAGAGTTTGCCGCTAATACAAGTCTTTTACCTGCGGAAAAGCGCGAAAATCTACTTTACATAAGATACTTTATCAGAGGTTTTGGCCGGCGCAAAAAGTTTACCTTGGCTAACTTTTAAGCCATTGAGAAAGCCCTCGCGGGCTTTCTCGGTCTACTCAAAAAACAGGCTCATGATGAGAAAGAACAGAACCATGATTCCCCCTTAGCAGATTTCAAGAAAAGTGTAGTGCTTTCCGCTGCCGTCCAAGGTGATAGGTGCATCCTTGCGGACGAAGAGCGCGACTCCCTCGGTGTCATAAACGCGCATGTCTCCCCAACCCTCGTTGGCGGTGTAGGAATCATACCCAAAAACGGGCAGGTCACCATGCTGCAGCTGAATAACCTCAAGGGCGCGGATAAGCTCGGAGATGTGCAGGGTGTCGTTCATGGTGTCCTTCTTTCTGCTAGGTGGACTTTCTGACTAAACTAATAGTAATGGATAAGGTGGACAAATACAAGATGTGCACAAAATCTACACATTTGCGGCCGGCGTGAAAAGTTTACCCAGGTTAACTTTTACGCTAAAGGTTTGGGGCGCTTGCGCGCCCCTTGCCTTACTTGCGCTTTTGCACCTTGCGCCATTCCTTACAACCTGTCACGGGTGACGCAAACACCTTGTGATGCTTTTGCTTGCGCTTGCGGGTCTTAAAGTAAATATCCCGTTCAATCTCACAATCTGCTAGTGCGTGATGCTGTTCGGTGTAAGTGGCATCTTGCAGCATGTAAGCATACACGGTTTGGGCATTGGTCAAAATGTTACCCTTACCCGTTACAAAGCCATTAAGCAAGCACCAACGCACGTAACGGTTAGTGTCACAAATGGTAGCAAGTGCCATAGTCATAATGTCCACAATTTCAGTTTCGTTTCCAAAAAAGTCGCGCCCATAGTACATCTGTGCATTAGCGTTAAGCACGTTGTAATCAAATCGGGCATTGTAGGCACACATGGCAACCTTAGCGCCATAACGTGCGGCGATAGCGTTAAAGTCCGCGTTAATCTGTTCAAAAGACTTTACCGCGATACCGTGAAACACGATTGAATCAAGATAGAAATCATGCTTACCACCCATGAAACTATCTTTTGCGATAAGGGTAGTGCCAAAAGGCGCATTCACAATCTCACCCACAAGCGCATTGTAACGCTCAAGAATGTTACCCTTAGAGTCGCAGACAATCCAAGCCACGTCAAAAGCAAGACGGGCATCAGTGATAGTTTCAATGTCAAGAATTGCAAAAACCTTACGCATGGTGACCCCTTTCGGTCGTTGGCATGGTGTCCCCTTTGGACGATTTAAATATTACAGTAGTGAACAAAACTTGTCAACAACTTTTTTGCAAATGTGAAGAAATTGTGAAGTGACCTGGACCCCTGGAGTTAAAAGTTACAGCACTTCCATTGTACCACATGCGGCGGACAAATACAATACTCTTCACAGAATCTTCACAATTCGCGCCGGCAGATCTGCCGCACATTTGTTCTACTTTTGGATAGGGGCATCCCGCCCTCCCTCCCTTGTAATGGTAACAGTGTTTGGGTTTGCTGTCAACCCTTTCGCACAAAATTTTCACAAACTTAGCCGGCGCAAAGTTAGCTTAGGATAACTTTTTTTGCTAAAAGCAAACGCCCCGCTTTCACGGGGCGCCGCTGAGGACTACTCGGCGAGCTTGCGATAGCTCACCTTCTTGCCCTCGGTGACCTTCTCGAAGAGGTCGCGCTCAACAGCCACGCGCAGCACAGCGGCAGCCTTCTGAGTGGTGGCAATCTCGGGGTTGCCGAGGTTCACCACGTCCTTAGTGGTGACGTTGCCCTCGGGGGTGTGGTCGAACACCCACTGAGCAAGGCGCTCATTACCGATACGAGCCTTCGACACAGTGGACTTGCGGGGCTTAGAGATGCTAGTAAGCATCTTGTTCAGAACCTCGCAGACCTCGGGATTGTCAAGGTTGGCGATAGCGTACTCAAGAGCGGCCTTGCGGGTGATGGTGGTCTCGGACATGGTGACCTTCTTTCTGCGGGCGTTCCCGCGTTCGTGGGGTTCGGCTTTTCCGTTCCCCTTCCTTGACTATTACTATACGCTCATGTGCGGGGTTTGTCAACGACAAATTTCTCTCCACCGTTTATCCACATTTTCCTACCGTTCGCCGCCTGGAGTTGTGGGATACCGTTTACCGCTATTTTGCTACCGTTCGCCGACAACCCTAGAATTTCCCTGGACTTTTTATGCGCGGTGTGGTAAAATTTTTCGGCCGCAAGCGGCCGGCATTTCTATTATACCACATAAAGGAATCCAGGCGCAATACTCAAATTCAAATTCATCAAATCTTCACATTTGGCGCCGGCACATCGAACACCAGTTCGATTTACGTTCTAAAAGCAAGACCCCACACGTGGCGGGGTCTTAGCTTCAGACAAAACCGATTGGGTGTGACTTTGGTGGTTCGGGTTGCGGTTCTTCCTCTTCTTCTTCTTCCGCATAAGAAAGATGGATTTCATTGCGAAAAATAGAACGGCTATCTTGCTGCTTATCTGCGCCATAGAACTCAAAGACTTGCACGCGGATGTTTCCGCTAGTTGCTTGCACGCCTTGCAGCTGAGAAATGAGCATGTCAAGAGTCATTTTATCTCCTTACATTTTAGAATGATCACAGAAGAACAGGGCGATGGAAAGAATTGCGATGGTAGCTATCACATTAAACCTCCACATCAAAAATGAACTTATCGGTGTCAGAATCGAACACATCAATGTGTCCGCCACCCATCTCCCGCAGCATCCTCTTTGCAAGAAGTTCTGCATGAAGTTGAGAAACAGGCTCGTCAAGCTCGTAGCAGAAGAACTCATCTTCGACGTTCTCACCGACGAAATAGAAGTTATACTTTTTGCGCACGGGAGCCATTTCTTTTCCTTTCTCTTGGAGGACAATTATATTATTCCACAAGAGGCGGACAATATCAACATCTTCACAGAATCTCCACACGGGCGGCCGGCTTAAAAAAGTTAACTTAGGTTAATTTAATTGATAAGGAAGAAGCGGGTCATGACTCCCGCTCTTCCTTCGGTTCATTTATTTTTGTCTCAGGGTCGCCGATAGACCCTTGCAGAGTTTTATATAATTTCGACCAAGCTCTTCACTCTGCTAAACTTCGGACAAGGCTTTTTTTATCCCGAGGTTCCTTTTCCTCTCTGATAACTATTATGACAGAATCCACGAGAAAGTCAAGAAGATTATTTTCTTCATAGAATCTTCACAACTCGCGCCGGCAACACTTGTGGAGTTTTTGTGGAGAACTCCATAACTCCTGGATTTTAGTCAACGACAAGTCCCGAACAGTGGACTTCTATCTGATATTTGACGTGAACAGCTTCACCCGTGCAAAGGTTAAAAAACCAATAAATGATAGTCTTTTCTGAACATGTGTTTTCATCATCTTCAACAACCCACTCTTCAGTTGCGGGCAAAATATCTTCTTTAGTAAAGACACTCCATGTATCTACAACGTCAGCGATGCCCAAACCTTCTCGATCAAGAATGTCGTTGAACTCTTGCAGACGCTCGGCGGGATTATCGGTTGCTTTAATAACGTTGATGAGGTCAGACCAATCAATACCGCAGTACAGCCAATTCTTCTTTGCCATTTTGTCTCCCTACTCTCAAGGATTTAATCTTAATTATATTGTACAGAAATATTTTTTTTAAGTCAACCTCTTCACAAAATCTTCACAAATTGCGCCGGCCGAGGAAACAGAACACTAGTTCGATTTAAAGTCATAAAAAATAAATTACCCGCGACTATTACCTAGGATATAGCCGCGGGTAGGCGTTTCTATACTTAAAGGCTACTCACACTCGCACGCCAAACCTTTGCTTTCGCCTTTTGTGGTACTACGTTTAACCACCCGCCTTTGTCCGTCTCTTTCTTACAATTATATTGTAACATCATGCCGCAAGCAATGCAAGGTTCTTCATCATTTCTTCACAATTACTTGCGTCGATGGTTACTCCGTTTTTCCATGCAGCCCGCACACAAGCGCTATCATCAACGATGATTGAATTTTTGATGCGGGCAACGTTGTGCTTAGGTGTACCATACTTGACAACATGAATCTCACTGAAAATGTCACCAAACCACTTGTGGAGCCATGCGGTTTTAGCTTGTTTGACCGCTTTGGTGTACTCATTAGAACCACCCATAGCGCCCCAACTAATGACACCAATAGTGTAGCCTTTAGCCTTTAGTTGTGCGATAATCTTGCAAAAATCAGCGGGGTCAACAAGCGGGGCACAATCCGCATAGGGAAGCGTGCGGCTGTTGTGCAGATGGTCAAGCCAATTATCATAGCCGAAGAGGTCAGCGATGGTACCATCCATGTCAAAGTAGATTGCCCGCATGTAATTTCCTTTCTCTTGGATGGCTCCATTTTAGATTATTGAGTTTGAATTGTCAATAATCTTCATAGAATCTCCGCATTTTTTGCCGGCACCCTGGAGTTAAATTATTTAACTAATGTAGTTAACCCACAGAGTGACAACAAAGAAAAGAATACCCCAACCAACATAGATAGGTGGCATCCAATAGTTACGGTTGTCAAGCCACGCAAGAACCGCAATCCCAAGAGTGATGAAACAAAACCAACCAAAAGCAATAAACAGTCCTGTGAAAAAAGTGACCATTGTTCTTCCTTTCTCTTTTCTTATCTTGATTATATTATAACATAAAAAAAATTTCCTGTCACGCAAAATTTTTTAGAAAAGAAAAAAGACCCATAAGGTGGGTCAGTCCTCGCCGTTTTTTTAGTGGAGCGATTGCCACTCTTTTACGGTGCACTTGGTGCTGTTGTGCCCTGTCCGCGTCAATTATTATTATTCCATAGTGCGGCATAGGTGTCAAGTACAATTTTTAATTCACAATTCCTTCACATTTGCAGCCGGCAGGAGATGTGGAGTTTTTGTGAAGAACTCCATAACTTCTTGACTTAGATTGCGGCTTGTGCTAAAACCTTTTGCACCTTTGGATGATTAGTGATGTAATCAACATACCATTCTTGATAGTCAAGTAAGCGGTCATTTCTTGCATACTTGTAAATATCAATATCCAAAATAGCTGCAAGCAAAGCAGTTTCAAGATTGTCCATAGATTCTTTGTCTTTGCACTCAAAAGCCTTTTTGACCTCAACCTTCAAAGGTTTAACTTTGATACCGTCAAGCGACCATGAATAGTCTCTAATGCGGCGATTGAGGTCAGTAGTTTGTCCTATCTTAGTCCATACTTCACCATTAGGCATGACAATTTTGTTGATGTAGCACCAATAGGTAATTGTCTTAACCTTTTTGGTTACTGTCTGCACAACAGTTTTGATATTCTCAACAAAGTACTTGATAGCGTCAGCCAAAAGATTAGCATAACGCTTGAAGTAAGATGAAATTGTGGCGGGTTTGAGTTGGCATCCCATGTCGTGAAGTTCAGAGGGCGTTTTGTCAAGTTCAGCGTGAAACCACACGATAGCCATTTGCCGCAGCTTAGAATTATTACCACGCAGAGCAGACAGAGCATTATCATAACCCGCGACCATTTCAAATCCCTTCTCTGGAATTTACTTTGCAATTATTTTAGAATAAAAAAAATAAAAAATCAAGTTCTTCATAAAATCTTCATAACCTGGGCCGGCGAGGAAACAGAACACTAGTTCGATTTTAAATTTCAAAAAAAAAACAATCCCGCCCACGCGGCACTTGGCAGCACGTGGGCGAGGAAGCACAGTCCATTCTCATTTCCTACTAGGTGCGGCGCAGGGACTAGTGTGCTCCGCACCTAGACCGTGGCGATTTCTTACGCGACCCACGGTTGCCGCAGTCTATATATAGGGGGTACCTCCCGCGCCGAACCCAAAAAGCATTTTCATTTCTCCTTTCCTCTTGGGTTCCTCTTATCAATTAATAATATACTCTGATTGATTATTAGAGTCAATAGAAAATTTCAATTCACAATTTCTCCACAATTCTCCTGGTTAAAGGAAACAATACTCATTTTCATTTTATCATAAAGCCTGGACAAAAACAATAGTGATTTTAGAGATTCACAATTTCTCCATAATTGCGGCCGGCGCAAAAAGTTACCCTAAGCTAACTTTGATTTTTAAACAAACAACCCCGCTTTTGTGCGGGGTTGCTTGCAGCTTGTGGGACTTTAGGCGTCCCACTCGCCTACGAGTTTTTCCGTTGCTCGCCAACCCGCGGGTTCATTCGCCCCGCTTACTGATTAGTCAATCTTACGATAGCGAACCTTCTTACCTTCTGCGAACTTCTCAAAGAGTCCCAGCTCCACACCCACGCGGAGAACTGCGGAAGCCTTCTGCGTAGTCATGATTTCGGGGATGCCAAGCTCAGTTGCGTCCTTCGTGGTGAAAGCATTGGGCGCGACCTCATAGAGCTTGTGAGCAAGCGACTCATTGCCAAGACGAGCCTTGCTAATCTGCTTAGCACGCGGCTTGCTAATGCTTGCAAGCATCTTGTTCAGCACCTCAACAACCTCAGCATTATCAAGATTGTCAATCGCGAACTGAAGAGCCTGTGCGCGGGTGATGGTGTTCTTCTCTGCCATGGTAGTACCTACTTTCTGCCTTTCGGCGTTTTGGGATTGCCCTTTGCTCTCCCTCTCTGATTAATATAATAGACCCTCTTGCTAAACCTGTCAACAACTTTTTTCTCTACATAATTCCTCCATAATTCCCTGGAATCGAACATTTGTTCGGTGCGGCCGGCACAAAGTGTGGAGTTTTTATGTAGATGCTCCCAAACTACTTGACTTATTCTCCGCAGTCTGCTATAATTTTGCCATTCTTCTTGATGTAGAGTCCCTGCCATCCTCCATCAGTCCATGCTTCAAAAGCAATTTCGTCGGTGTCCTTAAACTGATTAAGCCATTCATGCATAGCGCGAACAGTACCGCGAAAACAGGCAAATTCTTCATGCATGACATTATCGTTCGGCTTTGTGGTTTTCCTCTTAGCCATTTTATGCCCTTTCTATTTATGCGGCTACTCTTCCACGATACCAATATAGCACATATAGAGGGTTTGTGCAAGTTCTCCACAAACCCTCCACATTTGCTCTTATTAGAGCTGGCGCTCGGTGCAGAAGGTCGCGCCCTGAAACTTGACCTGATAGTGATTGACGTCGGCACCGTCGGTGAACGGGACGCTATCCTTATGCCACGTCTCACCAAAGACCTTTTCAGTCACGAGCATTTCCGCGACTTCGCCCTTATTGTATTTGCTATCCTTGCAAGTGGCTTCAAAGTTTGCCTTGCTGCACTTATAGACCACGTTGCCCATTTCCACGATAGCGCGCTTTATTGCGTTGGTAGGACGGAAACGAAGAGTCGCATATCCGCCGCGCTTGCTAGATGCGCGGTCGGTGGTGGTGAACAGAACAAGTGTGCGGGCGTCCACGTCGTCCATCTTGACCGCGTAGAAGCTACCATCGACCACGACACAGAAGATATAATCGTGCGTGTAAGCGCGCGCGGTGTAGCCCTCGCACATCGTGATTGTGGTCGTGAGGTCGTTCATCGTAGTCCCTTTCAGTCGGTGTCCTTTTGACAATTATATTGTCGCAGGTTGGCCGCCTGGAGTCAATAGTTGTGGCCGGCCTACACATAATCTCCACATTTTAGGAAAATGGGCGAATTGTGAAAATTGTGTGGAGACGAAAAAAGTTCTTGACAAACCACCTTTACATGTGGTAAAATTTTGCGGCCATACACGGCCTGGAAATTGTTGAAAACTTGTTAATACAATGTTGATAGTTGTGTTAATAACTTGTTGAAAACTTTTTGTTGAAACATTGTAGAAAACTCCTGGATGTGCGAAAAATACAGAGTTAACCCAGGCTAACTTTTTCGGCCATGTGCGAACAAATGTTCTATCGAACGTGTGTTCTAATTTTTTCGGCCGAACTGGTGTTCGGTTTCTAAAGTTAGCCTTGGTTAACTTTGTACTCTAGTACCCAATCGAACACCAGTTCGATTAAGCACCTAAAAGAAAAGAGCCCTCCTGCTCTTCTCTAGTTAGCCGACAGGATGAGGTCGAGCACATCCTCATGCACGTTCAGCGTGCCATTGTGTGCGGTCTGCACGTCGTAGTAGATGCCCCACTTGGTCGCATAGGTCTTGGTGATGGTAGCGGTGTCGCCTGCGGTGATGGAGACGTTACCCATAGCATACGCCTTGGTGGTGTAGGTGGTGGCGTTGGTGGTGGTGGTCATTGCCGTGCCTTTCTCTAGTTGCTCCTCTGGTCAATTAAATAGTACCCTACCTTAGTGCTAGATACTACTATTTATCGGTGAACGGTAAACGGTTGCGGGTGAGCGGTCGCACAAAACTTTTTAGAGAAATCTGCAAAAAAGTTCTTGACAGCTTCTCCTGCGCTGTGCTAAAATTTTCGGCCATCTGCGATCGCGGGATTCTTAGAACGTGTGTTCTAGTTTTTTGGCCATAGTCAAACGAATAACATACATACACACATGTGCATCATGTTGTGTGTGTGTTGTGCACACGTGTGCACGTGTGTGTACACACTACACGCCACGCGTCAGCGAGCCGGCCGAGCCAGCCAGCCGCCTAGGCAGGGGCTAGCCTAGCCACGTGACAGAGACAGACGCCCGCATTGTCTCTTTATTCTTCTCTTGGATGATCGAATTAGCATTGAAATGCTTTTGATCGATGTAGCTTCCAAAACCTGGAGTTGAATAAAGTTTAAGAGTTCCAAAGTTCAAAAGTTAATTTAATTCAAAACTGAATTGAATTCAAATGTGTCAAGATTGTGAACAGATGCCGGCCTCGCGCCTGGTCGGCTCGAGGTCTGTTAAGATAAAGGTGTCAGAAAGAACGCCCGAGAGAAGGGACACCAAAATGAACGAGACCACCACCAACACCATCGCCCTCACCCTGGACCTGAACGAGTTCTTCTGCATGTACCAGTACGCGCTGGAGTTCGACCCTGAGCTGGCTGCGGACATGCTCAGCCGCGCGGGTCTTACCGAGCGTGATTACCTCGCTTGGCTCTAAGGTTTGGAAGTGGGCGCCCCGCTTAGGCGGGGCACCTGCTCGCCGAGTGACCTAACGGAGCCCGTGGCAAAGGTAACTAACTTGGTCTGCTCGCTGTTATAAATCCCACCCCAGGGGTAGGAATTAGTAGTGTTCTAGGACAATCGAACAGATGTTCGATTGCCTCGTCCAAAAAAATGTCAAGAGCAATTTCCATTTTACAGTTCGACATTTTACCAGTCTAATGTATCTTTAATTCTTCGCTGTCTACTAGTTCCTTTATTTAGTTTTGAATCATTAAGTCCTACTCCACTAAGTTCACTAATCAACTTTTTCTTTGCAGACCCCTTCTTTCCACCAAGTGTACTTTTAAGACCTTTAGTTAACATTCGTCGTCCCATAAAATCTCCTTTCTATTATTTTTCTTAATTATATTATAATATAAAAAAATTTTTTTGAAAATAAAAATCTTACATATAAGTAAGAAAAATGTGTTTAAATAAAAAATCTTACGTATAAGTAAGATAAAAATTTCAATTTTTCTTAAAATTCCCCTTGACAGGTCCACAGACATATGTTATACTTATAACAAAGGTAAAAAATTTTTATTACCAAGGAGGTTTTAATTGGAATTAGATTATTCTCTTACTACTCCCGAAGAAAGAGTAGCTTACACTAAGAAACTTCTAAAAGATACCCCACCTCCTTACAATAATAACACTCTAAAAATTTTAGCAGATTACATTTTATTCACACACGACCGCAATCAAACAAAAAAAGAACGTACAAAAACATATCCAATATTAACACCCAATAGAGAGTTTACAATTGATAAGAGACAGGTATCTTACGAAGGTCTAGCAGAAAAGCTAGAGAACGGTGAAGATGGTCTTTATAACCTAATCCGCATCGACAAAGGACAAATTCTCGATCCTAAAGACCCAATCACTGAAGAAGATATCGAAACAATTCCCGGTATCAAAGAATGCATGGATGTAATTGCATCTCTAAAAAATCAATTAGAAACTGCATCTAAATATCAACGCAAACAACTTAATCAAGCTATTATTGATACTTGAAAACAAGCCTACTTAATTAAAGGGTCATTTCATCAAATCGGTAGAATTAAATCTACATCACAAATAAAGACTTTAGCTTCAATACCCATTCCTGAAGAAGTCTATCTTGATGAAAATCAAATGCCGCACTCTGATAAACCACTTTCCTTCCTCAATCCAGAACATGTTTCTTTTTTACTTCAATATTATCAAATATTAAAGCAAGAATGTTGAGAAGATCTTCATAGTGATATGCATTGACACCTAATTGACCTCGAGAACTTAGCATCTAAAGCTCTTGAACATAAACACCCACTTCTTTGATGACTTCTAGTTTACAAAGTAGATGGTCTTACAAATGAACAAATCCAAGAGAAGCTATATGATCAATTTGGTGAGTGACATAGTGAACAATATTATTCTACTACTTGGCGTAAACGTATTCCCAAATTAATTTCAGAACAATATGCGAAAGACTATGTTATTTGATATTATACCTATGTTGAAAAAGGTTATTGAAAAAAGTGCAGCAAATGCGGCCGTGTGAAGTTGGGGCACCCACTATTCTACGCTAAGAACACTAGCAAAGACGGATGATATTCTCAATGTAAACAATGTAAAAATGAAGGCCGTAAAAATCGCAAATAGAAAGGAGATAATATGCCAGACAATGGACGAAAGACCTGTTCTAAATGCGGACGCTCGCTTAAAGAAACTGAATTCTTCAAAATGAAAACAGGACAACGATGTGATTTATGTAAAGATTGTCTAACTCAATACATAGATAATCGTAATCCTGAAACATTTTTATGAATTTTAGAAATGTTTGATGTTCCATACTTTGAAAAGAAATGAATCCAAATTGCAAATGATCGTTACTTAAAAGATCCTGCTAAGTTTGGCCCCAAATCAGTAATTGGAACCTACCTGCGGACAATGAACATGGTTCAATATGCGGACTACACATTCTCTGATTCAGATCATTTAAAGAAGCCTGACCCAGAGCCAGTTGTTGAAGAAGATCCTGACTATGAAGAAAAACTTCTTGCTCAATTAGAAGCAGGCGAAATTAGTCAAGGCCAATATGATACTCTAACCCATACTAATGCTAAAAACATGTCTTATTCAGAAAATATTGAATTTGTAGATATGTCTGCGGCTGAGCCCTCTACTCCGCAAGAGCAGGCGCCGCAATATCAAATTTCAGCAACCTATTGAACAGATCAACTTACTGAAGAAGATATAACCTACTTAATGCTAAAATGAGGTACAGTATATACTCCAGAACAATGAATTAAAATGGAAACAATGTATAGTAAATATGCCCAAGAGTATGAACTAAATACAGACCGAGAAGAAGTTCTTAAACAAATTTGTAAAACTTCTCTTAAAATGAATGAATGTCTTGACGTAGGCGATCTTACTGGTTATAAAAACCTTGCTACAGTTTTTGATCAACTCCGCAAGGGCGGCAAGTTTACTGAAGCACAGAATAAAGAAGATCGTCAACAAGTTCTATCTTCTATTGGAGAGCTAGTTCAACTTTGCGAGCAAGAGGGGGGTATAATTCCCAATCTGCCGCAATTCGATCCAGACCAATACCCGCAAGATAAAATTGACTTTACTATTAAAGACCTTAAAGCTTACAACTATGCTTTAGTAAGTGAAGAGCTAGGTCTTGGTGACTTAATTGAGTCTTACATTGAGAAACTTGAAAAAGCTGAGAATTCAGAAATTGACTTAAATGCGGGACTTGTAACTTCGGCTGAAGAGGCTGATAAAGATAATTTAACCGAAGAAGAATTTGAAGAATGGGGCAATTTTATTGATAATGAGGTTGAAGCTGAAGCTGAAATGTTAGAAAAGTTTTTAGCAGGTGATTTATAATGGCTCTTAAAGATATTTTATTAACCTCTAATAAAAAAGCCTTTGATATGGATGATGAAGCAATTAAAGAACATGTGCGGGGTCATTTAGAGGAATATCAAAAAGTGATTGCTTATTGAAGAATGTACCCAGATAAGCTAGTTGATTATTATCTTTCTCTTGGAAATCCTTTTAATTTTAAATTCTATTTTTATCAAAGAATGTTTTTGCGAATAATTTTTAGACATAAATATGTATTTGCCACTTTCGTTCGTGCTTGATCTAAATCATTTATTTCTATTATGGCTTTAATGCTGCGGTGTATCCTTTATCCTGGCGCAAAAATTGCAACAGTAGCAGGCGGTAAGGGTCAATCTGCAGAAATTCTAGGTAGTAAAGTTGATGAAATATGTAAATTAATTCCTGCGATAGAACGAGAGATTATATGAGATACACGCGGTACTCGAGCTCGAACATCTCGCACTAAAGATACTGTAATTTATACTTTTAAAAATGGCAGTTCTCTAGAAAATGTTGCCCAAAGTGAAAAAACTCGTGGACGTCGTTTTCAAAGTCTACTTGCGGAGGAATGCGTTGGATTAGATCAAGACCTATTAAATGAAGTGTTACTTCCTACTCTAAATGTTGACCGTATGGTTCAAGGTCAAACAGATCCAAAAGAACAACTTAATAAGAGTCAAATATTTGTTACATCTGCGGGGTACAAGGGAACATTTAGTTATGACAAGCTTATTCAGCTTCTTTGTATGTCAGTAGCTCGTCCAAAAGATGCTATGATTTTAGGCGGTTCTTGGAGAGTCCCTGTTATGGAAGGTTTACTTAGTAAAAACTTTGTGCGGGACTTGCGGGAAGACGGTACGTTTAACGAAGACTCTTTCGAGCGCGAATATGAATCTCACTGATCTGGTGACGTAGAGTCTGCTTTCTTTAATTCAGAAAGATTTGACCGCAATCGTCGCATTAATCTTCCAGAATGAAAGTATTCTAATAAAACTTCTAAAGAAGGTTATTATGTGATGGGTGTTGACGTTGGCCGATTTGGATGTTCTACAGAAGCTGTTATTATTAAAGTTACACCAAGCTCCGGAGATATTCCCCGCAAACGAATAGTTAATATTTATAGTTTTGAAGAAGAACATTTTGGTATGCAAGCTCTTAAGTTAAAACGACTATTCCAGCAATATCATTGTAAAGTTGCGGTCATCGACGGCAACGGTTTAGGTGCGGGTCTTGTTGATATGTTAACGATGGATACAGTTGATCCTGACACCGGTGAAACACTTTATAATTGGGGCGTAATGAATGACGATGATAATCATTACAGAAACATGAAAACAGAAAATACTGTTTATGAAGCTATGTATGTAATGAAAGCTAATGTAGCTCTTAACTCAGAAATGTATTCATATACTCAATCAGAAATTAATGCGGGCCGCGTGTTATTCCTAATTGACGAGACAACAGCTAAAAACAAATTAATGTCACAAGCTCAAGGTAAGAAAATGTCTCAATCTCAACGTGCGGATTATCTAATGCCATTTGTACAAACATCTATTTTAAAAGAACAAATGGCTAATTTAATTACTGATAATGAAGGTGCAAATATTATTTTAAAGCAAAATTCTAAGAAAATTAAGAAGGACAAATTTTCTGCTTTAATTTATGGTCTTTATTATTGCAAACTTCAAGAAGATAGATCAAAGAAAACTAAGCGGCGTAACATTCAAGATTTTATGTTCTACAATTAAAATTTTTAGGGCAAAAATTAAAAATTAAGAAGCCTATAGTTTTATATTAATTGAATAAATGTTTCTACGTAAGGGGTATATTATGATGAGTTCTTCAATGGAGATTAAAATCCATAATATTTTAACTGACTATGATATCCCTTTCGAAGAGGAATATGAATTTAGTGATTTAGTTGCGTCTAGTGGCAGACACTTACGTTTTGATTTTGCTATTTTTACAGAGGATGGTGAGCTAGAATTTTTAATAGAGGCTCAGGGACGACAACATTATACCGCAGTCGGTAAATTTGGTGGGAAACAAGGTGTCGGGCGGCAAAAATATAATGATATGCAAAAACGTAAGTATTGCTTAGAACATAATATAAAACTAATTTGTATTCCATATTATGATGAATCAAAATTATCATATGATTATATTATGAAGGCGGCTGGATATTAAGGAGGTCGAGCATTGAGTGATACAAAAGATTTTCGTTTAGTTGCTTCAGCTGGCTCAGCGCGGTCTCCGCACGAATTCAATAAGATGAATATTGACGGCACAACTTTTCGTGATGATGTTACAATGCGGATTTCCGCGTTTGACAATTCTCAATATCGCCGAATAAAGAAACCGGATATAATGCGAGCTCTTGAACATAGTGATGCAAAAGAGTTACGTGCTATTTCTAATTATTTTTTCCTTAAAAGCGGTATTTATTCAAGACTTTGTCGTTATATGGCTTATTTATTTAGATACGATTGATTTGTTACCCCAATTCGTTATGATGATAAAGTAAAAGATGACAAAGTAGTTGAAGGTTGACTTAAATCTAATGCATTTTTAGAGAAATGTCAATTAAAAAGAGTGTTTGGGGAAATTGCTTTAAAGGTATTACGTAATGGGTGCTACTATGGATATCGCATTGAACAAAAAGATGCGACATTCCTTCAAGAATTACCTATTAACTATTGCCGCACTCGTTATAAGTTAAATAATAATCCTATTGTAGAATTTAATGTACAATTCTTTGATGATAAATTTAAAGATATAGATTATCGCATTAAAGTTCTTAAAATGTTCCCTAAAGAATTTCAACAAGCCTATATTAAATTTAAGCATAATACTTTAGATGAAGATTATATGGGTAGTGGCAAAGGATGATTTGCATTAGACCCAGAAAAAACTATTAAATTTAATCTTAATAATTCTGATATTCCATTATTCATTTCAATTATTCCAAAGTTAATTGATCTAGAAGATGCGCAAGATCTTGATAAGAAAAAGATGGAACAGCAACTTCTTAGATTAATTATCCAAGAGATGCCAATTGATAAAAATGGTGATCTAATATTTGACGTAGATGAAGCTCGAGAACTTCATAAAAATGCGGTTAACATGCTTGGTAAGGCTATTGGAATAAATGTTCTTACTACATTTGCTGATGTAAAGGTTGAGGATTTATCTGACCACAGTAATGAATCTGCAGCTGATCAGCTTGAGAAAGTTGAAAGAACAGTTTATAATGAAGCTGGCGTTAGTCAAATGCAATTTAATACAAGTGGTAATTTAGCACTCGAGAAATCAATTGCAAATGATGAAGCTACAATGATGGATTTAGTATTACAATTTCAAGAGTACGCTAAGTCTTTATTAAAGGCATTTAATAAAAATCCTAAGCGTCTTGAATATAATGTACAGATATTACCTACTACTGTATACAATTACAAGGATCTTTCCAAGCTTTATAAAGAGCAGACTCAAATTGGTTTTTCTAAGTTACTACCACAAGTTGCTCTTGGACAAGCTCCAAGTATGGTGCTTGCTACAGCCATATTTGAGAATCAAATTATGGAGCTTGATAAGATATTTACTCCTCCGCAAATGTCCTCTACGATCAGCAAAACTCAACAGTCTGGTGGCGCTGGCGGGTCTGCGGACGAGCAAGGTGGAAGACCAGAGCTTTCACCAGATGAAAAATCTGATAAAACAATTGCTAATGAAGAGTCTAAGGGTTAATAGAAAGGGGGGAAAATGGCATTAAAGAATAAATCTGAGGTAGACATGATTCAAGGACCTGAGTTTATTAATTTACAGCCTCTCGATATTAACCCTTTAATGTCCAAGTGTGAGATTAAAGTTTTTTATTTAGGTCACAATCGTAATGGATCTTATATTAATCGTGAAACAGCGACAGAAATGGCTAAGACATTACGTGGTACGCCGATCGTTGCGGCTTTTAATAAAGACAAGCAAGACTTTGGCGATCATGGACATATAATGCATATCGAGGATGGCGAGATTACATTCTCTTGCAAGACTATTCCTTACGGGTTCGTTTCACCTGATGCGGAAGTTTGATTCCAAAATTTCGTAGATACAGATGAATTTAGCAATAAAGTAGAACGAACCTATTTAATGACAACTGGCTATTTATGGACGGGTCAATTTGAAGAGCTTATCAAGGTAATTCGCGATGGTCAGCCGCAATCAATGGAACTAGATAGTGAAACACTTGAAGGTCATTGGGCAACTGATAATAATCTTGGTGTAGATTTCTTTATTATTAATGACGCGACTTTTAGCAAGTTGTGTATTCTTGGGGATGATGTTGAACCTTGTTTTGAAGGCGCTTCGGTTACATCTCCAGAGGTTAGCAAAAACTTCGCTCAAGGCACGGAGTTCCAGCAAACCTTATTTACGATGATGAACGATTTACAAACAGCGCTCAATAGTAAAGGAGGGTTGAACATGTCTGATGAAAACGTTAATCTATCAGAGGAAGTTGTAGAAACTGCGGAAATTCCTACTGAAGAATTTGCTCTTGAAGAAGAGCAGGTTGTAGAAGAAGTAGCTCCTGCGGAGCCTGCAGCAGAATTTGAAGATAATACCGAAACTACTGAAGAAGTAGTTGAGGAAGCAGCTAATGAAGAGAGTGAGTCTGAAGAATTTACTCAAGAAGAAGTCGATAACAAGGCAGAGACTTTAGAAGAGGAAACAACTCAATTCACTCGCACAGAGGAAGAATATGCGGCTTTAGTTAACGAAAATGAATCTCTTCGCGCAGAGATTGAAGAACTTCGTCAATTTAAGCTAAATATTGAAACCGAAAGAAAAGATAAGTTAATTGCTTCTTATCACATGCTTTCTGATGAAGATAAAGCTGATGTAATTGCTCATAAGAGCGAGTACACTTTTGATGAAATCAAGGCTAAATTAGCTGTTATTTATGTTGAGAAAAATGTTAATTTTGACATGATTGACGGTCAAGAAGAAGCCGAGGTTGAAGAGCTTCCACCAATGACTTTCTCTCTCGACGAAGAAGCATCTGAGAGCGTTCCTGCTTTCCTTGAAGCACTTCGTCAAACTAATAAAAACTAAAGTAAAAGGAGGAATGTAATGGCGATTACATTTAAACGAGATGGTTATGGCCAGGTTGAGCCTAACCACCTTTCTGCTCCTCGTGACGGTCGTGTTTATGCACAGCTTCCCGCTGCTGATGACATCACCATTCTTGAAAATGGTCAATTTGTAAAGTATGACTACGCTGCTGGTGAGGTCAACTTTGATGGTGCAGGTGCATGGATGCTTGTTTATAACGAGGAAAAGCTCTATGATGAGCGTTATCAGATGCACAAACATTGGGCACAAAAGGTAGAAGACTCTTATGATGGTAAGATCTATCCTCGTGTCTTTGGTATTGTTGCTGGTGATATTTTTACTACTAATACATTTAAAGATAATGAAACTTTAGCAGTTGGCGACGATGTTACTCCTGGTGACGATGGTTTTCTAACCGCTGGTGACGATGGTGACGTTGTATTCCGCGTTGTTAAGGAGTACACACTTCCTGATGGTCAGCCTGCTGTTAAGCTTCAATGCATTAAGGCTTAATGAAGGGAGGATGTAGAAAATGGAGTACAAAGACCTATTATCTTTAGCGCGTATCGCTCTTAAGGCAGATCCTTCTGTTCCTACAGCCTATTCCTTCGGTGACGAGAATTATACTCTTGATCAGGTTAATGAGGCTCTTGCAACAGAGTTCCGTCGTTTAGCTGGCTCTTATAGTGATTATCGCGAGAATAAGAACACTATTTTCCGTCTAATCGAACAGACAATCGACGAGGTTTTACCCGCTCGTGTTGAAGCTCAGTATGCTCAGTTTGCGGAGGTTCGTAATGTTGCCAATGGTGACAAGGCTGTTTTCCGTATGCGCATTACCGAAGCCGCTCGCAAGCGTGCTAAGACTTTTGTTACTCGCGTCGGCCTAGCTGGTCGTTACGAGGTATTCATGCTTGATGGTAAGTCTCTTACTGTTGAGACTAGCGCTATTGGTGGCGCTGCCCGTATTGGCTTCGAGGAAATGCTCGATGGCCGTATTCAGTTCTCTGAACTAACCAGTCTTGTTATGGAAGGTATGGACGAATTCATTTACCGTGAGATTGCCAAGGCTCTTGCGGCTGTCGTTACTACACTTCCTAGACATAATCGTGCTGAGGTAGCTGGCTTTGATGAGGCCACTATGGATGAGCTTCTTGCTATTGCTGATACTTATGGCAAGGCTTCTATCTACTGCACCTTTGAATTTGCGTCTAAGATGCTTCCTCAGACTAATTGGGTTTCCAATGAGATGAAGAATCGTCTCTGGGAAGATGGTTGGCTTGGTAATTACAAGGGCCACAACGTAATTATTCTTCCTCAGTCCATGGTTGATGAAACCAACCAGGAGAAGGTAATTGACCCTGCTCAGGCTTATATTATGCCTGTTGGTCAGGATAACAAGCCTGTTAAGATCGTCTTTGAAGGTCCTACCGCTGTCCGTACAGTTGAGGATAATGATGACTGGAGCACTGACTTCCAGACCTATAAGAAGTTTGGTATTGCTACTTTCTTCACCAACTTCATCTTCAGCTATCGTAATACTGAGCTTGTAAAGGCTACCCGTATTCATAATCTTCCTGCCGACGGAGCCGAAGGTGAAACTGGTGCCGAAGGCGCTACTGGTGAAACCGGCAATTAATTTAATAAGATAAATTAATTTAAATGGAAAAGCATGTGGCATATACAGGTACGAAAAATTTATATGACTCAATGGAAACTGCAGCCAAATCGCTTATTGCGAATAGTTCAGTAGATACAGTTCATTTTTTCATTGAAGATGATAATTTTCCGCATGAACTTCCAGATATAATTCAATGTCATAACGTAAGTGGACAAAAGTTTTTTCCTAAAAATGGTCCCAATATGAAAACACAATTCACTTATATGGCTATGATTAGAGTTTGTTATACTCAATTATTGCCAGAAGTTAGTAGAATACTTCAACTTGATGTAGATACTATTTGTGTAAGAGATATTGATCCTATTTGAGATTTCTTAAAAAAAGATGATTGAGTAGCCATGGTAGAAGAAACATTGTCCACTTACAAGCCATATGGTCCATTATATTATAATGCGGGAGTTGCTTTATTTGATTTAGATAGAATGCGTAAATTTAAAAAAGATGAAAAATTAATTCATTTTTTAAATACTAAAAAAGTACCTTATGTAGATCAAGATGCAGTAAATTATCTTGCTAGTCATGTTTCTAGAATTCCTGTTTGTTATAATGAAACCAAAGTTACCGGTTATACCGATTCACCTGCAATTGTGCATTTTGCAGGATATAAAGATTGACAAAATTCAATCAGAGTCCCACGACGTGAATATATAAAAAAATATAAAGAGATGGATTGAGAAACAGTTTTAGAAGAACATTCAAAGAGAGCGCAATAAAATGAAAATTTTAATCGCGGTTCCAACTTTTGAAAACATTACACCAGATACTTTTAAATCTATTTGAGATTTAGATAAAGGTGATAATGAATGTTCTTTTAATTTTGTGCGGGGATATGATTGTGCAACTGCACGTAATAAAATTACGCAATTAACATTAGATGGTAATTATGATTATGTGTTTATGATTGACAATGATGTAACTCCTCCAAAAGATGCTCTTCTCAATCTTCTTTCTCATAATGTTGACGTTGTAAGTGGTTTTTATGTACGTAGATATTTAGATGATCAAACCTTAAATAAAACTTGTATATATAAACTTAAAGATGAGCATAATAAATTATATTTTAATTATTCTAAAGAAAGTGCATATACTAAAGAAGAATTAATAAAACTCCATAATGATAATAAATATTTAATAAAAATTCACGGTGGAGGAATGGGATGTATTCTCATTAAAACTTCTGTTTTTAATAAAATTAGTTATCCTTGATTTGATTGAGTAAATTATAATAATTCTCATAAAGGAGTATTATCAGAAGATTTATTTTTCTGTGAACAACTTCGTAAAAACAATATTCCTTGTTATGTTGATACACGAGTTGGATGCGGTCATCTAATTAGAAAAATTGAAACTTGTAAAGTTTAAACATTAATAAGGAGGGAGCATTTAATTTTTAGTGCTTCCTCCTTTTTATTTATTTTTTAGAGATAAAAGGAGAAAAAATGAATAACAATTTATCAGATAACGCTCTTGTTCCAGTGCGTAATATGGTCAACCACAAAGTGGTTTATAAAATTCCAGATCAAAATCGTAGAATTGAATTTGAACCTTTCCAAGAGAGAAAGATTACGGCGGGTGAATTAAGAGCTTTACATTATACTTCTGGTGGAGAAACTTTATTACATGAGTTTCTTTGTGTTAAAAATGATATTTTAAGAGAAGAATTTAACATTCCAAAAGATCAGATTGAATATGATTGGGAACTAAAAGATATTCAGCATATTCTCTTAGATGAAAGCAATAATACACTAATCGCATCTCTTCAGGATGCATTAGATTTTGCACCAGAAGGAATCCGAGATATGATTATTGACTACGCAGTTATTTGGAAGATTCCCGATACTAATAGACGTAAGATTATTACCCAAATGACTGGTATTGATATAAATAAACAGATTGAGTTCTCTGAATTAGTAGAGACTACTACAGAAGGAAATAATACTCCAACTCAACGCAGAGTTAAAGCAAATACTCCTTCTAAGACAGGACGCCGCGTAATTGTAAAAGAAAGTTAAAGTATTTTAGGAAGGAGGGCAATAATGTCAGATACTTCTTCCCTTACTTCTTTTGAAGAAATGTATAATTTCTTCCTTGCGGGAATTACCGATGATATGTTTATGGAAATGACTAGAGAAGACACCGAAGCGTTGCTAGAAGAAATTTTAATGGCGGCAATCCCGCACTTTGAATTTCCCAGAAAAAATGTTTTTGATCTAGACTTAGAAGAAAAAACATTTACTGCGCAGTTAACTCAAGAAGAGATGATGATTCTTCGTCAATACATGATTAGCGAATGACTCGGCTATCAATTAGCTAATATTGACTTAGTTCGTCAAAAATATAGCGGAAGTGATTTTAAGTTTACTTCACAAGCAAGTCATTTAAAGCAGCTTTCCGCACTTAAAAAAGAATATGAAACAAAGGGTTTCCATTTACAAAGACTGTACAATCGCCGCAAGAAATTAAAAGGCGGAGGATATGGTTCTACTTTTGCTAGAATCATGGATACATCTGATACACATTATTATGATTAGTGTATATAATATTGAAATAGACAATAAAGCAATTGATCGAAATTTAGTAAGACTTCAATCACAGATTTTTAAACTCTTGCCTATGCGAGAAGAAGAACAGGATTGAACTAAACCTTTAGAAACAATAATTCTTGAACTCTTGGGAATGCAAGGATTATTTTCAAACGTCGAATCTTTAGTTGCTTTAGTCTGTAAATTACAGGGTTTAATTGAAACCAAAGATGAAGATAACTTTTTACTTTATCGCAGAACAATTTTTGAATGTTGCGGACTTATTGATAAAGTAAGAACCTATTTTCAATAAGTTTGCAAAGGAGTACCTAGTATGTACTACGATGATGACCTTGATGGTTTAATTTCTTATAGATTATATGATACTTTTAAATGATTAGGTCTTATTATTCTTCCAGGCCTTGGTGTTTTTTTAGGAACACTCGGTCCACATTTTATTGGTGGTAATTATAATCCGTTACACTCGCTTCTTGTTGTTGATATTATAGCTTTATCAAATGGATTAATATTATCACTTTGTCAATCTATGGCTAAAATAGATAAAAAAGAAATCGAAGAAGAAAAAGAGAAAGAAGAAGAAGAAGAAAATTCCTCTGAATAGAAGGGAGGGGTTGTGTCTTTAACAACATTGGCTGCACGTTTGCAGTATCAAGGCGGTAATGCTTTGGGAAGAATTAATCAGCAAAAATTAAATAGTCTGCGGGCTGCGTTAAAAAATGATTATAATTCTCGACTTATTAAAACCCCTCTTCACACATCATGACCCGCACTTATTAATTTAAATAATTTAAAACCAGATTATGATAAAAAGTACATATCTGTTGAATATGATGCAGGACTTGAACCAGGGGATGTTTTTGAAATTCTAGACGATTGTACTCATTGGATGGTATATTTACCCCTTTTAACAGAAACGGCTTATTTACATTCTGAAATTATTCGTTGTAGATATACAATTACAATTGATGATACAGAATACTGAATTTATTTTCAAGGTCCAACAGAGACGGATATTCGTTGATTCCAAAAGCGTGGAATTAATATTAACGAATTAAACCTCTCAGGTACAATCTTTATTAAATTAAATAAACAAACTCGTGAATTCTTTGAACGTTTTACGCATATTAAAGTTGATGGGCATATTTGGGAAGTTCAAGTAACAGACAGTATTTCTGTTCCAGGAATTTTAGAAATAGAAGTCCAGGAATATTATGATAATCCTGTTGCAGAACTTCCGGAAATTAGAAAAACAGATGATATTGAATCTGTTATTGTTGGTGAAACCACTGTTTCGCAAGATACAACAATCGGTTATTATATTCCAAAAGCTTATGTCAAAGAGTCTGCTGAATGATCTATTACTGGTAATCCAAGAGTAGATATAGTGGAAGTTATGAATAATGGCAATATGTGTAAAGTTAGAATTTATGATGGCGCAATTGGTACTTACATTGTACATTATGGCGACTATGAATTAGAAGTTACTATTGATTGGCAACGAAATTACATTATTGGTCCAGAAAAGGTTGCGCCTTATGGTATTTATACGTATGAAGCAGAAGGCACATTTAGTGTTGATTCTTCATTAGTAAGAATTAATTCTCAAGATGGTACTAAGTGTGAACTTGAAGTATTAACTGGCCGCAAAGGTAGTTTTACTTTAACTTGTGTTGCGGCAGATGAAACAGTTTATACTTTACCTGTTGCTATTGGATCATTTACAGGAGATAAAAATGAAAAAAGCATCGGCATTGTTAGCTAAAAATTTTAAATCTACTTTTCTCTCCTGCGAAACCGATCAAGAGACTATCTGGAGACGGCTCTTTGTGGAGAGCCGTCCCTATTCTGATAAACTAAAGAAACTTTTAGTTATTAATACTGCGGATTGTCTTGATGAAAGTCAGATTCAATATCAAGATATTATTGATAATATGAATCTTCAAGACTTAAAAGATAAACAGTATCTTAAAAATGTTCCTAAACTTGAGTTTGGAGAACATGAGGAAGTTAAAGCATATATTCTTTTAGAATTTGATGATTTTATTCCTACAAGTAATCCGCAATATCGTGATTGCACAATTACATTTTCTATTATTTGTCATCTTGACTATTGGGAATTAGATGATTATAAACTTCGTCCATATCAAATTGCGGGGTATATTGATGGTATGCTTAATGGAACAAAGCTTTCTGGCATTGGTACTCTTAATTTTATGGGCGCAAGCGAAATTGTAATGAATGAATATCTTGGTGGTATTGTACTAAGATATATTGCAACACATTCTAAAGCGGATGATAGTGAAAATCTTGATTCTACATTACCTTCTTCTCAAGACTTAAATAGTATTGTTTATTAGAAGGTTTATTATGAGTATACAAGGAGATAAGAAAAAATTAGGTTTAATCTTATCGGGACAACCATTACCGATAGAAAGCGCAAATATTTTTGTAACACAACCTAAAGTGAAAGACATTGTTCTATTTGGCGAAGAAGATTTTTTAGCTACAGTTCAATTATTAACTAATATGGAACAATTTACTGATATGGTAAAAAAGGGTAATTTTAATTTAGAAGTCATATCAGACTTTCAATTATTATTGATGATAATCAGTCAAGATCCCACTGTAAAAAGCATGACTATGAATCTTTTCAATTTAATTTTTCCAGATTATGAAATAGAAATTACAGAAAATTCAATAGATTTTTTATTAGGCCAAGAAGAAGAAAAACATGTTATTGGTAGACTTCATCCATTTAATTTTGAGGAATTTCAAAATATTTTAAATGATGCTTTTATTCCTCAAGTTGACAATGAGAGAGAACCAGATTATAATCCAGCAAATGATATGGCAAGAGAAATCGCAGAAAAAATTAAAAGAGGTCGTGAAAAAGTTCATGCGCTTCAAGCCGAGAGTGAATCTCCGCATTCTATTTTTTGTAATTATTGTTCTATTTTGTCTATTGGAATGAATATGGATGTAAATATATTTTTTAATTATACTCCATTTCAACTATATGATAGTCATAGAAGATATTTTGAAAAGGTTAAACATGATTTTTATATGCGGGTATCCACAATGCCGCTGATGGACACTTCAAAGATGGATGAACCATCAGATTGGTATCGTACATTATATTAATTCTCTCTAAGCCTTGGTAGAGTGAATATAAGAGATATTAGATGGGAGCGCGAACCCGGAAGATATCGAAAAAGGAAAAGACTGTATACATTTTTTTCTATCCGTTTTATTTTAAGACAAAAGGAGGTCCGCTTATGCGAATGGGTGTACGCGAGATCTGTGATGTTGTCTTCCGTCCACTAACCGCTGTTGACATTGGTAATCAGCACTTTGATGCGGGTCAGCCTGTTCTTTATCTTGACACAGCTAAGACCAGCTCTCTTGAAGGTGCTTCTACCACAGTTTATGCACAAGGCGGTAAAGGTAATCCCCGTCTAATTGGTTGGGACGGCGAGAAGACTTTAACATTCACTGTCGAAGATGCTTTAATTTCTCCTGTTAGTTTCTCTATGCTTTCTGGTGCTGGCATTGTTAAGGGTAGCTCTGTTACTGGTCAGAAGATTTATACTCACCAAGTTTATGACTTAGTTGTTGAAGGAACTGATACTAAGTATGTTAAGCTTTCTGCTGATGTTCGTAATGGAGATCAAATTATTCTTTCTAAAGAAGCTCCTATTTATGCCACTATTTTAGATAGTGCTGGTGGTCCTAAGACTTTCTTATCTGCTATTACTGATAAGGAAATTGCTACTAGTACTACTTTTGGTACTTCTATTTTTGAAGCCAATGGTGAATTTAAGTCTACCGTTACTGATGCATCTGATATTTATTTCAAGCTTGATGATGGAGATACCAATTACACCGATAGCGAAGTAGCTGCTGGCAATACTGTCCGTATTGACTGCTATACTGTCCATATGGATGGCGCTCAGGAAATTCAAATTGATGCTGAAAGCTTTGCTGGTTACTATTATATTGAAGCTGACACTCTCTTCCGTGATGAGGTTACTGGTCAGGATCTACCTGCTCAGTTCATTATTCCTCGTGGTAAGATTCAGTCTAACTTCACCTTTACAATGGCTAACTCTGGTGATCCTTCTACATTCACCTTTACCATTGATGCCTTCCCTGCTTACACTAAGTTTAATAAGTCTAAGAAGGTTTTAGCTGCTCTTCAGATTGTTGATCCTACTGCGGTTGGTGGCCATCCTTATAGTATTGATACTGTTCTTGGTCACGTTCAGCGTACTCAAGGCACCGATATTTATGGTAATGGAGTAACTACAGAAACTGCTGGTACTATTCCTGAAACCTATACAGCTGCTACTGTTAACGCTTTAAATGATCCTTATAAGGAGTATAGCGTTGCCAATACAGTTACACCAACAACTACTCCTTAGTAGTAGTAAAATTTTAAATGCGGGAGACCCTTATAGTCTCCAGAGTAAGGGGTGTTCCTATGCGGAGCACCCCTTTTTTTATTAGAGATTTTAGGGGGTGAAAATGAGTGTTATTGATGATTACTTTTTTTGAGAAGATGTCCCTAATATAGATACTAGTATGTTTATGCAAGTTTCTGAAGCTAAGAAAAAAATTGGATCTATTTTTACTAATAGAGCTTTATTAGTGCATCCTGGAATACAAGAAAAAGAATTGGCTGATTTATATTCAATGTGAAAAATGACTTCTGAGAGCAGTTTAGCTCAAAAAATTTCAAATGAATTAGATAAGCAAATAAAAGAAAAACTTAGTCAAAAAATTACTGGTGCTGATTTTAATGTAGAAAAAGCTTTATCTAATTTAACTCCAGAAAGCCATTACTTAGAAATGCCAGAAACAAGTGCAAAGAAATATGGTGCTTTAATTGATGAATTAAATCGGCGTATTAATGCTATGTTAGATATTTTAGGAGATAGCACAGGAGCTTTACAAAAAGCCGCTTTACAAGCTTGTATTGGCAGTAAAATTACTGATCCAGAATTAGCTGCGAAATATGATGGAAAAATATTATCTTTGGGGTTAGATTCTTCTACCGCAAATACGTTTCAAACTTTACAAAATCTTTATAATGATTTAAATACTTTAATAAAAGACCCATCCACTTCACAAGATTCTTTATTAGCATCTTATAAAGATGGACAAACTATTAGTCCAGATTTGTTAGCAAAAAAAATAGCTAGTACTTTAAGTTCAATTGCAGGAGAAGCAATTTTTGAGCCAATTGTTATAAGCATTATTAATGAGATATTAAAAAATGAAAAAGAAATAAATAAAGAAGCACTAACTGCTTTTGTTTCAGAAGCAGGACAAAAAATTATAGATGGAAATTTTTTACAAATAAATGTTAATACTCCTAATTTTGCTCGTCAATCTAAAGATATTGCTCAAAAAGGGTCTCAAGGTAAACCAGATTTATATATAACTTGAAATAATGGAAAAGTAACGATTACCTTTGGTGGAAGTATAAAATTAAGACAGAGTAATCATGATTTTAGCTCTTCTGGCAAGTATAATGGTTCAATAAAATATTCTACTTCAATAAAAGAAATATTAGAATACGGTGGATCAAACATTATAGAAAGTTTTCAAGCTGCATTAGCTGCGGTCGTTAATACAAGAAGTAGTTACAGAGGTGGCGGTTATGCAATTGGAAAAGCAAAAGAACGAAATGGTGCTTGGGATGCGATGAAAAATTCAATATTATTTGAAATAATGCTAGATAAATTTGTAGGAGATGCTACTATGAATCAATTTGGAGAGGCAAATTTTGCAGATTTTATTGTAGTAAATCAATATATAATGCCTTTTTGAAGTGTTATCGAAAATATAGCAAATTCAGAGCCTCAATTTGGAGATTATTTAACAGCCACTGGTGCTGGTATGAATTGAATATTTGATAATTCACATTTTGCCTATTGAAGAAAGAACAATCGCAAACGATATTATGCACGAATTGATAATAAAACAAATACTAAAGATGTAGAAGGTAAAGCTTTACAAGAATCTTTATATAATGAAATGTGGAATACAATTATTTCTAAAAAAATACAATTAAATCTTTTTATAGGAAAAATGTTGACAATATAAAAAAATTATGTTATACTTAAATAGTAAATATATAAGAGACAAAAGGAGTTGATTATGATTAACTTAGAACAAGTCAAAAATTGTCCTTTAACTTCCCAAGAGATGTATGATATGATTAATTCATGTATTGAAGCTGCGGAGGATAATGGATTTCTTAATCAATTTGTATTTGAACGTGCGTTAGTTTGTCATGAAATTCTTAATTTAGTTGAGGATTTAGATGATCTTGCGGGATCTAGAGTTGCGGAAAATCCACTTACCGCATTTGATCAGTTCCTCGAGCAAGGACAGATTGATGAACTAATTGTCAATCACAAAGATACTGTCGAGTACATTGGACAGGTTGCCGCACAATATTTTGAGGATTATGAAAAGTATCTTCTTTCTATTGGTGGAGTGCTTAACAAAGCTGAAATTTTCAGCTCAGAAGTTCTTCAGAATATGGCAGGACAAGTACAAACTTTAACTACTAATCAAGATATTAAAGAAGCACTTAGAATTGCTGATGAATGGGGAATGAATAGAGTTCCTCCAAAAGCAGAAAATCCAGTAGATTCTAAGGAAGTTTTAGATAGTTTATTTGCAAATAAATAAAGAAAGACCCTATGGTATTTGATGTGCTATAGGGTCTTTTTTTATTAGTTTTATTAAATGCTTTTTATCTTATAATAGATATTGAGACATAAGGACATTCCGAGAGGAAGGTGAAATAATTAATGAAATATTCTAATAGTATTGAATATAATATTTCTACTAAATTAGATTCTAAAGGTATAACTCAATTAAAAACTGAATTACAAGGTTTAGAATTAAAATTGCAGAGTATGGGTAATAAAGGTTTATTAGAAGAAAAAACTTTTTCTGATGCTCGAGATCAAATTCATGGCTTAGGAGATGCTTTAACAGAAGCTTTTAATCCTTCTCTTGGAATGTTAAATTTAGCTAAATTTAATCAAGAACTTAAAAATAATGGTGTTACAGCTCAGGGATTAAAAACAGCTTTTGGTCAAATGGGGGCAGAAGGACAAGTTGCATTTAATAATTTAATAGGGCAACTTGGAAAATTAGATACCGGTATTATTCGTACTAGTTCTCAATTAGATAAAATGTTTGTTACTTTTCAGAATACATTTAGATGAGGATTAATTTCGAGTTTCTTTAGTCAATTTATGAATGCAATTCATCAATCAGTGCAATATGCAAAAGATTTAGATGATTCATTAACTCAAATTATGCTAGTTACTGATTATAGCCGTGATAGTATGAATGAGTATGCCCGAGCAGCTAATGAAGCAGCGAAAGCTGTTGGTCAAACTACGGTTGGTATGACTAATGCTTCATTGATTTTTGCTCAGCAAGGCTATGATCTTAATCAATCTCAACAATTAGCAACTTTATCTGCTAAGCTCGCGAATGCTTCACAACAAGATACTGCAGCAACTTCTGATCAAATTACTGCATATATGAATGCATATGGATTACAAAACAGTATGGATGAACTTGTCCAGGCGATGGACAATTGAGCAAAAATTGCTAATATTTCTGCGGCCGATGTTGAAGAAATTGCTTTAGCATCTCAGAGAGCTGCGTCAATGGCTAATGCTGTTGGTGTTAGTGGGGAAGCGCTTGCTGCGCAAATTGCTACCATTGAATCTGTAACACGAGAGGCCCCAGAACAAATTGGTAATGGTCTTAAAACATTATATGCTCGTTTTTCTGATTTAAAGCTTGGTAAAAATGATGAAGATGGTATTGGTCTTGGTAAAGTTACATCTACTCTTCAACAAATTGGAGTTCAAGTATTAGATGCTTTTGGTAATGTCCGTGATATGGATGATATCATGGAAGATTTAATGGCTGTATGACAAGATTTAGATGATACAAGTAAAACTGCGGCAGCTCAAGCTTTAGCTGGTAAGCACCAGGTTAATCGTTTTATGGCTTTAATGGAAAATTCTGATATGTATCAAGAATATTTAGGAGCAACTGGTATAGACGCTTCTGGTACTCTTGAACAAATGAATCAAGAATATTTAGATTCTTTAGAAGGTAGAACAGCTAAATTACAAGCTACTTTAGAAGGTTTATTTAATGATGTATTTACTACTGATATGGTTTATCCATTAATTGATACTTTAACCAAATTAGCAGAAGTTTTTGATACATTGTTTAAATCTGTAGGTGGAGGATCAACTGTTATTCTTGGTTTAGCTTCAGCTTTTACTCAATTATTTAGTAAACATCTTGCTCAAAGTATTAATGATTTTAATTTGAATCAAAAAGTTCAGCAGCAAAAAATAGCTAATTTAGAACATTCAGAAGCTGCTTTAACAAATTTAGGAATGGCTAATCCTAATCCAGATAATCAATATAGTCAAAATGCTTTGGATTTTGCTAAATATATGCAGGTTAATGCTCAAAATTTTAGTCCAGATCAATTAAATCAAGCAAACAATATTCTTAAAGAATTAATTCAAAATGGAAATGCTGCTACAATAGCTGCAGAAAAATTAGATCAAACTTTATCTGCAACTAGTATTGGAATTGCTACTTTGTTAGATAAAGATTCTACGCCTTTTCTTTCTGATGGTATTGTAAATGTTTCACAATTAATAGAAAAATTAAAAGAACTTTCTGAAGAAGAGAAAAAAGATCTTTTTGCTAATTTAAAATCTAAATTAGAGCCTGCAAAAGAAGGATTGTCTGAATTTAATAGAGCTTTACAAGAATATCAAAATCAATTAACTAATGCTGAAAAAAGCGGTCAAGATTTTTCTAGCTCTACTCAACAATTAGAGCAAGTTTTAGAAAAATTAAGACCGTATTTAAGTGGAGAACAATATAGTGAATATAGTATTGCAATAAAAGAAATTGGAAAAAATCAAAAGGAAGCTGGGGCTCAAACCGCATCTCTTACAGGAAAAACTGCAAGATTAATAGAAGAATTAGAGCGTTTAAAACAAATAGATTTAAAAAATTTAGATCAAGTTAATCTTAATCAATTAAATACAGAAACTGCAGCGATAGACGCGAATAAATTAGCACAGTCATTTAAGCAAGGGATGGCTTCCCAAGATAGTACTCAAGAAATTATTAAAACAATAGGAGCTCTTGGTCAATTAAGTTTTGCAATGCAATCTTTAAGTAATTTACCTTCTATTTGAAAAAATGCAGATTTAACAACTGGAGAAAAATTACTCCAAATAGTTACAAATTTAAGTTTTACACTTCCTAATTTATATAACTCTTTTAAAAATCTTACTGGTTTAAATTTATCTTCTATTTTTCAGAATTTAAAAAATACTGACTTTTCATCTATATCAAAAATTGGTGAATTACAAGATAAAGCAAGACAGGCTATGGAGAAATATAAAGAAGCACAAGAAAAAGTAAAAAATGCTTCTGAAAATCTTACAAAAGCTCAAGCAGCATTAGCAGATGCTCAAAAAAGTAGTGGTGCTTCTGCTTTCTTTTTAGAAAAAAAGCAAAATGGAGTTACAACGGCTTTAGAGAAAAGTCAAGCAGCTGAAAAAGCATTAAAAAATGCAGAAATAGAACAAGAAGCGGCTGCTAAAGCAGTTACTGCTGCAGAAACAGCTAAAGCGACAGCAATACAATTGGCTACTTTTGCAGCATTAGCTGGGTTAGCCGCAATAGTGGCTATGAGTTTTGCTTATCAAAAATGAAGTCAAGAACAACAAAGATTATTAGAAGAACAAATAAATGCTGCAGATGAATATACTAATAGCTTAAAAGATGGTTTAAAAAATATTGATAAGTTATATGAATCATGAAAGCGAACTGGAGAAGGTGCAGATGAACTACGTCAAGCATTAGAAGAACAAGCCGAAGCTCTTGAGGTCGTAGTAACTGCAGCTGATGATTATGAAACTTTAAAACAAAAAATTGAAGAAGCTACTGCAGCTCAATTAAATTATAATGCAGTTTTACGAGGACGAAATACAGAAGCTACTGAATATGACTTTTCTAATGTTTATAAACTAAGCGCTGAAGATCGAGAAAGATTAGGAATTGAAACCACAACTGTAACTCATAGAGGTGGTGGAAGAGGCGCTCAAAGTCAAAGAAATACAGAATATACATCTAATAATCCAGCAGAAATGCTTCAAACAGCAAAAGAAATGAGAGAAGAAGCTGCTAATCAATTATTAGAAAATCAAAATCGTCTTATGCGCGAAGCAAATACACTGTCTACAGAAGAGTATCAAAATCTTTTAAATGAAAATACAGAACTTGAAAGAAGAATTGGTCTTTATGATACGATCATTCAACAAAATCAAGATGCTTATGATTATAATAAACAAACAGTAGAAACTGCAATACAAGCAAACGCTTTGTCTAAAGATAGTGCATTAAGAGAAGCTCAGTCTTATGAAGAAATTATTACTGATTTACAAATTATAGATGGTTTTTCTGAATTAACCTTAGAAGATCAAATAGCTTTAGCTCAACAAGCTGCAGAATGAGCGGGTAATTTAAATGCTGCAGCAGAAGCACAAATGGCATTAGCAGAATATCAAGTTTCTCAAAATGATACAAACAGCTGAGGAGCACAACAGGGTCAACGCGGTTTAACAATGATTGATACTTTAAGTGATCAATATGATTTAACTACTGAACAAAAAGCATCTGTTGTTAGTATGATTGATTGGTCTGATCCAGAAGTTGATGTTAAAGTTGCAGAATTATTGCGCCAAATTCGAGAAGGTTTAGAAAATGGTATCTCTATTGATGATATTTTAGCTGGAACAGGAAATGGCTTAAATATTGATCCAGAAGAATATTTGTCTACTATTACCTCTACAGATGCAGATGTAGATGATGAAGCATTACGAGATACAGCAAAAGCGATTTATGAATATAATGATCAGTTAGCAGAATATGCAGATGATATAGAGGACTTTCCTAATATTATTAAAGAAGCAGCAGAAGCTCAAGTAAGATATAATAAAGCTGTTGAACGAACCGTTGATAATATAGATGATTGAAAAGAGGTTTTAGAGGACCTTGAAAATGCTAATCCAGAAGATTTAGCAAAAACT
>RHMF01000270.1_pt1 | contig 35055 bp, 26 predicted proteins | sample 5365151 | NCBI WGS metagenome assembly RHMF01 (sample SAMN10266501, study PRJNA497801) | feces metagenome | isolation source: feces | host: Bos taurus | place: China: Prairie of Fairy Mountain | collected 2017-08-14 | reverse complement strand
CATTCATCATGAACTCAAACTCAATGGCCGTGACATTGTTATTCGTCAAGGTCACATTCAGTTGTCTGTGTTCAGCAGAAGGCTTCTGGGTGCTGCCGTTAATGGCGTAGCACCAAGTGCCGTTCATGTAGTTGACCAGCGGGTCAGCAAAGTCGCCCCAAACGGTTTCAAACTTGATGTCACTCTCCGCCAGACCGGAATCTGCTGTGCAGAAACGGTCACGGATTTCCATCGTCAGAACAGGGGCATCGGTAGCATGGTTGTGAGCAGGCCACAGAGCAAAGCTGGTGTAAGCGCCAGGAGTAACAACAACGGTGTACCACTGACCTACAGTCAGGCCGGTAGTGGCATTACCGGATGCAACGAGATTGCCTGTAGCATCAAAGATCTTGGGGCTGCCTACGCCGGATTGATCATTGTAGACACCCAGGGAAGGTGCGATTTCCGTCATGCCGTCAGCAGCAAAAGCTTCCGTGAAACGGAACTCAATTGCCACATACTTCTGGCCCTCGGGGAACTTAATGTTCAGTCTTCTGCCATAAGGAATCTTTGTGGGGATTGCTACACCATTTGTAGTGTAGGTATACACATACTTGCCGTCCACCAGGTCATAGGTGGTCATAGCATTGTTGGGGTTATAATTTGCATTATCCTCAACAACAACAGGGTTGGTATCGGGATTGGTATCCGGCTCAGGATCTGCGCCAGATTCATCGGTCCACTTTGCATACAGGGTGTGGCTGCCGGTTACAACAGTGTTTGCGGTAACGGCTGCACCTGTACCTGCAGCATTCTTGTACCAGCCGCCGAAGGTGTAACCTTCACGATCTGCAGGTGTGGGCAGTTCGCCATAAGCCATACCGGCTTCAACGGTCACAGATGCAGGAGCATTTTCTGCGCCTTCATAGTTCAGGTCGAAGGTTACAGTGTACTTAGGCAGACCCATTGCTTCCAGATTGCGGATGGAGAAGGATGCATTACCAACGCCAAAGCCGCCTACATAACCGAAGACCCAGGGTTCAGTGCCCATATTCGTGGAATTGTTGGTAGCATATTCTACCTTGTACCACTTGCCCAGTTCAATGTTAACATCGTTCTGAGCAGCGACCAATTCGCCGCTTTCCATGTCGTAGTACTTGACAGTGCCCTGCATCAGGCCCAGCATAGCCTTTGCCGCGCCGGACAGGCTGTTAAACTTGACCTCGTAGGTCAAAGTGCGCATACCATCTTCAGGCAGAGTCACATATGCCTGTCTGAATTCTGCCTTCAGGGATTCGCCGTTGTCAGCCACATACCAGTGCCAGCCTTCTGCATCGGTGTACTGCCAGATAGCAGTACCAATCTGGGGATTGGTTGTCACCTTGATAGCGGGCATATTGGAAGCAGCAATGTTACGGATGGAGAAGGAAGCATTGCCTTCATCCAAGCCGCCTGCGAAGCCGAAGGTCCAGGGAGTTGTGCCCATATTTGCGGCATCCTTGGTTGTATAAACAACTCTGTACCACTTGTCCAGGGACAGTTCTACGTCATTGCCGGTGCCAACCAGTTTGCCAATCTCCGGATCGTAGTACTCGATAGTGCCTTCTTTCAGGCCCATCATAGCCTTTGCCTTACCGGACAGGCTGTGGAACTTCACTTCGTAGGACAGCATAGTGGTGCCATCCTTAGACAGGGTGATCATTACCTGTCTGTTGTCAGCGGCCAGGGATGCGCCGTTGTCAGCCACATACCAGTGCCAGCCGTCTGCCTCAGTGTACTGCCAAATGGCCGCGCCCATTGTCTCGGAAGTAGTCACCTGGACGGTGGGATCAACAGGAATAACATTCCACTTAGCATACAACGTGTGGTTTACAGTTACGGTAGTAGTCTCGGTGACAGCTTCACCGGTGCACTCAGCAGTCAGATACCAACCGCCGAAGGTAAAGCCTTCACGTTCAGGAACAGGCAGTGTGCCGTAAGCGGCATTCGGTGCAACCTTAAGGGTTTCCGGAGCAATGCCTGCATTCTTATAGTTCAGGTTAAAGTTTACGCTGTAGAGAACTTCTGCGGAAGCCTCGATATTGCGGATAGAGAAGGAAACGTTACCTTCTTCAAAGCCGCCCACAGTACCGATGCTCCAGGGTTCAGTGCCCATATTAGCAGAATTCTTGGTGGAATACTCTACCTTGTACCACTTGCCCAGTTCCAGCTCTACATCGTTACCAGAGCTGACGAAAGCACCGGTCTCCAGATCGTAGTACTCGATAGTGCCTTCTGTTACACCAATCAAAGCAGCTGCGTTGCCGGACAGGCTGTCAAATCTGACTTCGAAGAACAAGCTGCACATACCATCTTCAGGCAGAGTAATTGTCATCTGTCTGTCTTCTGCAGCCAGGGATTCGCCATTATCGGTCACATTCCAGTGCCAGCCATCGGTTTCGTTGTGCTGCCAGATGGTTTCGCCCATATTGGTGGAGGTAGATGCATCGATAGTAGGCTCAACCGGGATAACCGTCCACTTTGCATACAGAGTATGGCTTGCTGTTACGGTAGTAGCATCCGTAACTGCTTCGCCGGAGCATTCTGCATCCAGATACCAGCCGCCGAAGGTGTATTCTGCACGCTCAGGAGCAGGCAGAGTGCCGTAAGCAGCACCTTCCTGGATCATAACTGCCTCAGGAGCATTTTCTGCGCCTGCGTAGTTCAGATCAAAGCTTACCTTGTAACCCAGGTGACCTGTGGCCTCAATATTGCGGATGGAGAAGGAAGCATTACCATCGTCAAAGCCGCCCACGTAGCCGAAGATCCAGGGGGTGGTGCCCATATTCTGGGATTCATTGGTAGTATATTCGACTCTGTACCACTTGCCCAGTTCCAAGTCGGCATTATTCTGGGAAGCAACCAGTTCACCGGTCTCCAGATCATAGTAATCAATCTTACCTTTACCCAGACCCATCATAGCCTTTGCCTCACCGGACAGGCTGTTAAATCTGATCTCGTAATTCAGTTTGGTCATGCCATCCTTAGGCAGAGTGACCATTGCACGTCTGTGATCAGCGATCAGAGACTTGCCGTTGTCGGGAATATGCCAGTGCCAGCCGTCAGCATCGTTGTACTGCCAGTTTGCCATACCCATAGTGCCGGAAGTGGTGATCATAATATCGGGGAAGTCTTCCGGAGTCATCACCTGGAGGTCAGCAATCTGGTACAGGAAGTTGACGGGATAGTCATTGTTATAAGCGAGGCCATAAATCCTGAAGGTATCGGATACATAGCCATTTGCATTGGTAACAATAACATCGTACCAAACGCCAACTTCTCTATCCGTTACAATGGCGCCATCCTTGTAGAAGGTAACATTCTGGCCAGCGGTAACGAAGCCCAGGTCGGGTTCGCCCTTGGCTGTGCCTTCCACGAAGCGGAGCTTGAATCTCAACTGAACAGCCTTTTCGGCGTTGTGAGAAACGAAGAACTCACGGTTTTCGGCAGAGTTGATGGTAATCGTAGGACTATTGTTGTACTTGTTGGTATAAGAAGCGTACGCAACATTCCATCTGCCACCAAATTCGTAGAAAGTGGCATTACCGTGAATCAGCTTGGTCTGATAAGTCAAGCCGCCATTTTCTGTGGTAGCAGCGGTTACTTCATGGAGTTTCAGCTCAGTAATATCCAAGTCAGCAACCTGCGGGCCATCTTTACCGGTCAGGTAGACCACGAATTCTGTGGGATTGAGGTTCTGGCCATAGATGCCGCCTCCTGCCACAACGTTTTCAGGTCTGGTAATGAACAGGGTGTAGGACTTGCCAGCCTCAACGTACTTGCAGGCATTGCCGGCTTCATCAATTACAACGTAGTTGCCGTCATAGGCGGCAGCAGTGTCTACGCAAACCCAAGCGGGTGTTGCCACGCCTTCAGTGCTTTCCACCTTGTTCACAGTGAACTTCATGGAAATAACCTGCTTGGTTTCATCCAACACGGAAAGCTTAATGGACTTACCGGCAGGGCTGTAGGGAGCCTTTTCGGCCGAAAGCGTATAGTGGATTACATCGCTGTTTTCATCCTTGCTTAGCGTATTGACTACGCCGCCGGCCTGAATAGTAATATTGTTGTCGCTATTGGTATAGGAGGAAACATCTGCGGATGCTGTTGCCTTCACATCAGCAAACTGCATTTCGATATTGACAATCTGTCCGTCCTTGCCGCCATCATTGTAACCCTGAGTATACATATCAAAGGTTTCAGGCAAGGGAGAACCGTCACTGGTGGTAACCCACACGTAGTACCACTTGTTCAACTGTCTGCTTGCTGCGGGAGCCTCTGCATAGTTCTCGTCCACCACAGTGGCCTTAAATCTGGAACCAAATACCAGATTCAAATTGTCTACGAAGTCCTCTGCATCCTTAGCCAAGTACTCAGAAACAGTGTACTTGAAGCGGAAGCTCAGTTCCACATAGTTTTTGCCGTTCAGGTTCACAACGGCACGGCGATAGTCGGCAGTGTTGGGGGTCGCATCCCAGCCGGAGTAGGAAGCATAGCTATACATCCATTCACCATTGGGGGCCTTAAAGAGGCTGCTGGGCGCAATATTGCCAGAGTTAGGCAGAATGGAAGCATTGCCTGTATCCACATCGTGGGTCTGCAGGTTCTTGAACGCCATCTTGCAGGTCAGCTGGGTATCAGCCTTGCCCATAGGATAGATAAGGTAAGTCTTCCGGCCCTGGGTTGTAATGTACAGGGTGTACCACTTGCCCACTTCCATCTTAACAGTGGGTTCATTGGTCTCAGCGTCTACGATAGCGTAGTTTGCGCCGAATACACCGTCGTTACGCAGATCCACGTCATGGACATACATAGAAAGATCCAGTGCATTGCCCTTTGCATCCTTGGGCTGTTCCAGATACTTAAAGTCCACAGAAACAACTTCCTTGGAAGTATCGGACAGGGTAACCTTCAGAGCCCGCTTCAGGGCAGTACCGGGGATGTGCTTGCTGGTTACAGTGTAATTAATGACAGACTCGTCATCCAGCTTGCCGGCAACCAGGTTGGACTTGCCGCCATTACGCTCCAGGGAGACGGTCTTGTCTTCGTCCTTAAATACATGCTGTTCGCCTGCTCCTTCATAGGCCCAGAAGTGCATTTCAGCAATGTACATACCAAGCTGCCACTTATTGGAAACACCAGGATACAGAACCATATCGGTCTTTTCGCTGTTCTTGTGGAGGATTTCGGAGGTATCCAGCTTCATGGTATACCAGGTGTTCATCTTCAGTTCAGACTTCTCCACAATGTTGCCATTCATATCATAGATAATCATTGCAACACCATCACCGGACATAGTGCCGGCGGAGAAAGGTACGGTCATATCGCCATTCTTGCCCACATAGGAAACCTTGCCGTTTTCCTTTTCGGCAACGCCCAGGGAGTAGACATAGAAGTCGAAGGTGACGTTCTGGAATGTGGCCTTCTTTGCGTCCTTCCAGAACAGACGGCCATTCCAGGAGTTGGGGCTCTTAGCATCATACTGCCAAGCGGGACGGTAATAGCCCTTATCGGACAGATCCACACTTACCATCTTGGAGCCGTTACCGTCATTACCAAACTTCAAGCCGTCGATTTCGGCCTGGTTGGTGTAGACACGGAAGTCCCGTTTAATGGTGGTCTTCTTGCTGGTATCGTTCTTGTTGGTAGCAGTTACAGTAATATCATAGATACCAGCGGTCAGGTTCTTACCGGAAGTGGTGGTGATCAGAATGCTGTCGCCAACCTGCTGTGCCTTGTAAGTTACGCCGTCCTTGGTGATCTTATAGGAGTAACTGTATTCATGGCCTGCAATCTGTGTCTGGGGCATTTCATAAACCGCAGCATTGCCGGCAATGATATAGGTCTTATAAATGCTGTCGAAGGTGAACAAGGGCTTGCCGGTATCCACAACGGTAAAGGTAAATACGGTGGAGCCGTTCACACTACACAGCTTCAGGGTGTTTTCACCGGAAGCCAGTGTGCGGAAATAAGAAGCATTCAGCACCAGGCCCTTTTCTGTAATAGCATAGTCAGCAATACTGACCAAGCCATCGCCTGCCATCAGCCAAATATCCTTTTCGCCGTCCAGGTCAACCTTAAAGGTTGCAGTATCCTGCTCATACTTCACAGAAACACCGGACTGCACGGTCATCTCAATGTCAGAGGTGACGGTAAAGGTGATGGTCTTATCCTGGGACTGGCCTGCCTTATCGGTGGTTGTGTAATTTACAGTATACTCACCGGTCAGGTAGTCGAAGGAGTCGCTGCCAGCCAACTTGGTAACGGCAATGGTGTTGCCGAAACTGTCGGTGGCAGATACAATCTTTGTAAAGTTCAGAGAAGTAATGGCGTTGGAGAAAGGAATCTCCACCTTGTCGCCTTCCAGGTTTTGGCCGTTTACCTGGTAAGAGATGGCACCATAGATATAAACGACTTCTCTCTTCACTTCTTCGCCGCTCTTATATTCAATAATATAGCGGCCGGGCTTGGACAGATCTGCCCCACCCAAGTCCACAGTAACGTCCTTGCTATTGCCGTTACTGTCCTTTGCTGTTACGCCAGCCAATAAGGATTCTTCGGTAACCGTACCTGCAGGGGCGTGAATTTCTTCAATGCCCTCAAAGGTAATGCTGGTTCTTTTGGATTCCTTATTGCCGAAGATGAACAGGCAAGACACGACAGCCGCTGCCACAAGCAGGACTGCCAGCGCAATAACAAGGATCAGTTTTTTCTTGTTTTTCATGCTGTTTCCTCCGTTTTTCATATTATCCTTCAACAGTGCGCTTGCACTGTAACGTCGATGAATTTTGGGGAATTTTCTATCAGGAGAAAGATAGATTTGCTTCCGCCGTTGCCCCCGGGGCTCCGGCCTCATCCACGATCATATAATCGGTGTTTCAGGCCTGTCGCTTCCCGGTGGATCACTGATATACATCATGGGTGCGACCGGGGCTCCGTTGGCATCAAAGCGAGTAATGGTATTTCCGGTTATCCGGCAGGTCAGGGCCTTTTGCAGGCCCTGACCTGCTATATTACTTTTTACCTACAATGCGGATTAGCGCATTTTCGCCGGCAGGCAGGGCGTGGATGGTAAGATCCTTGCCTTCATACCGGTCGGTAACGGTTCTTTGTGTAGACTCGTACACATACTCGTCATCAAAATGCAGTGTTACATCGGATGCGGCATAGGGAGAGTTATTCCACAAAAAGTACACCGTTTCGTCGCCATTTTCAAAGCAACTGACGATACACTGGGTTGTAGAAGTAACGCCCTTCAGTGCCTTATACTCACTAACCTGGATATTGCCGTCTTTCTCATCGGGCAGCAGTGTGCCTTCAAAGATAGTGTCGCCGGCGCCCTTGTCCAGATCTTCCATCCGGCGGATTTCTTCGTGGGAAGGAAGCAGGCCGTAGTAGGGAGCGTCGCTGACAATCATACCCTGCAGTTTCGCATGTACAAGGTGCTTTTCAATCGCCTTTACCTGCATAAATGCATACTGATGAAGGGGGTACTGCTCGGTAATCTTACCGAATTCGTCGATTAAGCCGGAGTGCTCAATACCGCCGATACAGCAGTTAGGGAAGCAACCGGTATACAGTTCCAGAGCCTTGGCACCGTAACCCAACGCAACAGAGATGCCCAGATTTACTTCCGCCATAGAGGTAATACGAATCGCCATACTACGGCTCCAGCGGCCGCCTACCTGCAGGAAGTGCCAGTATTCCTTGCCGTGCTTACGGCATTCAGAAGTAACATACTGGGTCATATCCCACAAAACCCGGTGAACTGCATTGTGTGCATCCCGCAGGCCGGTAAAAGGATAGGCATCGTAAGACACGATATCCGGGTCCACAATCTCTAAAAACTGCTTAAAATGGTGCTTAAAGCGCTCCAAATTGGTATGTACATAAACCTGATACTCCGGGTCAGTTTCCGCGCCCTTCTTTGCCCAGCCGTACTGGAGCTGGAAGGCCGTAGTGTACATGGGGAACAGGTTTACATAGAACCGCTTGCCGGGGCAGACCCGGTCAAACACATCCTTGCCGGCCTTGATGCCAGGGAAGTTGGCGCTGCCGGGCTCATCAATGAACATTACACCGCCGAAAGCGGGATGATCTTTGTACTTGCGCAGAGATGCCTCATAGCGGCGATCCAGATCAGCCTTCTCTTCATCGGTAAGCTCTGTGTACATCTTCTTGCCTTCGCCTACGTTGCAGTACTCGTAAGTAATAACGTCGCGAACGAAGTAGACCATACCCAGCTTTTCACAAATGTCCATTGCTTCAAATGCCTGATGCTCCCATTGGGTATTCATCAGGTCTTCGTGGCCGTAGACCACGTTGATTCCGCAATTTTTCAAGAGTCTGTACTGCTCTTCCGTAATGCGATTGGGGTAGGAGACACCGTTTCTTTCAAAGGCCGGTTGAGGGCCGCAGTAAGGCGCAATCACAATTTCGTCTTGCAGAATCTTATCGACATAACTCATTTTAATAAAATACCTCTTATTGTCGGGGGGGTGGATTACTGAACAACTACCAGAGCAAATTCACCGGCTTCCAGGTGCAGGGAGAATTCCTTGCCGGAAACGGTGTTCTTCTGGGCCCGCTGGGTAACTTCGTATTCATAGTTGTTGTCAAATTCCAGAGTAACCACAGCGTGGTGGTTCTCGATGGAGTTGTTCATAACAACCAGGGCAACGGTGCCTTCATAGTCAAAGCAGCCAATCAAAGCGCTGTCACCGGAGAAGCCCTTGAAACAGCGGTAGCTTTCCAGCAGGTCATTGCCGGTATAGATGTTGGGGCTGTCATTGTTATCCAAAATGACACCTTCCTGGGCTGCATGCAGCAGAACAGGTGCCATAGCCTGTACCTGGGCGTTAATCTTCTTTGCATAGTGCCAGAAGGGGGTTTTGGTCCCGTACTTGTTGAGAATAGAGTCGTTATTAACAAGCTCTTCACCCTTCAAAGCACCTTCAGGAGGTGTTACCAGGGTATAGTAAACCAGACCCTTGAATCCGAAGGCCAGCATCGTGCCGACGTTCCAGTTCATTTCGCCTTCGTTGACCACACGGTGAGACGGGCTGAAGAAGGGTAGGTAACCGCCGCACTGGATATTGCCAACCAGGGGTAAATTATAGCGGTCAGCGGTCTCATTCAGGATACCCAGGGAATTCAGCCAGGTTGCCTGAATTTCGCCGGGCACATTGGTGAAGGGATAGGCGTCCCAGGACAGGTAGTCAATACCGGTCTCGCAAATACCGTTCAGGTATTTTTGCCAGTTCATAGATTCATCTGTACCGTTGGAAAGCTGATTCCAACCAACAGCAGGGAATGCGTTGATCATACAGTTCAGGTCTGTTTGGCCCAGATCTTCACGGGCTGCATACAGCGCATCCACCGCATTGGTCAGCATGGGGAACAGATTGGAGGGGGGTTCGTCACGGAAGTAAACACCGCCAAAGCCGGGCAGCTTCAGCATTTCTTCCATCTTGGCCTTAACTTCTTCCTTAGGTGCAATATAAGCATCCTCGGGATTGGTAATTTCGGTCTTCAGGACGGAGCCGACCTTAATGAAATAGTTGATGCCGTACTTGGCTGCCAGCGCCATAGCCCGCTGACCCACTTCACTTTCTGCATCCATACGCTGTTCAACAATGTAGTTAATGCCGGCTTCGGCCAGCTTAGCATAGGAGTCCTCTGTAATCAGAGAGGGCAATGCGTAACCCACAGCAGCATAGAAATCCTGAGGGCCGATATAGCCGCTGATGTAAAATTCATCTTCATCCAAGCCCCGGAAGTTGATTTCCGTCACGGGCAGGGGGGTGCCTCTTTTATAGGCAACCACTTTTCCTTGACAGCCGGTGGCTACCAGGGAAAGGGCCATTACAAGGAGGCAAAGAAGGGCAATTATTCTTTTCTTCATTATGCTTCCTCCTTTTCTTACGGCTTACCACCGGTGTGGCTGATCAGGTAGCTGTCCACATAAGGATCCTTGTAGTCATAATCCGGCGTGGGGGGGATTCGGTTAGATACGAACTCTACCGTAGTTAAAGTGGGGTTCTTATCGTAATTCTTGATCATAATGTTGTCCAGGCTGAACCAGCCACCCTGATAAAACTGATTCCGGGTGCCGGTAAACTGGTTGCCTTCGGTACGCATAACCACGTAACCCAGAGGCATTACGCCGTTATCATAAGAGTGCTTCCAAATTTCGGTCCATTCAGTTTCAGTTTCCAACTTCATATACAAAGTTGCATAACCGTCCACATTTACCAGACGAATCTGTACTCTGGTTTCGGGATCAAAGGAAGGGTTATTGAAAGCATACTTTGCGGGAATAGGAGTAGCGCCCTTCCAGCCGGTAGAGTCATAGAAGTGAACACTCAGGCTGCTGTTTGCCGGACGCTGTAAATAGGTAGGACTATCAGGATTCAAGTCAATAACTGTTTCAAAAATCAGCCGGTAAGTAGCACCATAGTAGGAAGCAGCGCCGTAAGCAGAACTTGCATCCGTACCCCAGGAAATCTGGAACCAGTGGGAGGGTGGAATAGGCGTACCGTTACTATGGGTGGTCAAAGTATTCTTCATATCGAACAGGTCCATCTGCAGTTCGAAGTTGGAGTACTTGAACTGGGCACCGATAGAGGCATTCTGTCCGCCGCCGTCAAAGCGGAGAATATCATTATCAGCAATGATGCCGCTGCCGCCGGTGATATTGGAAGCATACATAGTCCACTCATTGGTGTTGAACTCACTGTTAGAGAAGTCGGCCACAACCATCAGAGGTGTCTCGGGCTTTGCGTAGTACTCGTTGTAAGCAACAAAGTTCTTAATGGTAGCCTTTACATAGTTGTCATCCGTCGTCCAGCCGCCTGCGCTGCTAAAGCCCAGGTAACCGTCCGGAGAAACTTCTCCTTCATCGCCGGCATAGAAAATATTGCCGCCCAGCAGAACTGTTACAGCGCCCTTATTGGTTACGCGGACATTCACATTAACATCCTTAACCTTGGAGCCATAGTGGGTCAGTTCCTTCAGGTCCACAACTTCACCGTCTTCTACAGTGGACAGGCCGAAGCCGATGCCCTTCTCGGTTTTCTGGGCGTAGAGGAAGGCAGCGCCTTCTTCGTCGATATCCCGGTCAAGCCGGCGAATACCGAAGCCCAGACCGAACTGCTTGTCGCCCACAATTTTATCAACTGTAATCGTGTAGCGGATTTCCAGGGACAGTTTTACTTCTTCAGAGGAATATGCTGCCGTTCTGGAAAGCACGGGGTTTTCCAGGTCGTAAAGTTCGTCGAATACCAGCGCGCCATCTTTCAGGGTAACACCGGTATCATCAAACTTCCACTCAGCCTGACTTAGGGTCTCGCCTGTCAGCATAGTATCGTTTACCACATAGCCACCGGCCTTACCGGCAGATGCGGGCATTACGGCAACACCGCACAGAACGAGAGCCAAAGCAAGGCTTAGAGTCAAAACGCGTTTGATCTTATTGCTAAGTCTCATAAAGTATCCGTTCCTTTCCTTAAATATGTTGCTGTATTCATATAGGCGGAAAGCCGCCTTATAGGAAACACGGTATTTCCGGGAGTTCCCGGAGTTCCCTTGCAGAGGTTGCCCTCTGCAAGGGGTATTGCACTATATTATATATAATGTATAGGCAGGTGATTATTTCAAGCCTGCGTCGATGAGCATCTGGGGCCACTTGGCTTCCCAGGCAGCCACTTCCTTTGCCCAGTACTGGTCGATGTTCAGGATGCCGCCGTCAGTACGGTAGGTCATGGACTTAACGGGGCAGTTGATTTTCAGATGATCAACACCGGTCAGGTACATAATGGGCTTATTCAGGTAAGAAGACATAACAGTGGCAGTCTTCTTGATTTCGTTACATTCTTTCATAAAGGTGCTCCACTTGGAGTCGTCCAGCTGTACATCGCCGCTGAACTTCAGAGCAGCGGGAGAGCCGACAGTGTCGCAGGCGATCTTGATGCCCTCGTCGGAGTACATAAACTTCAGAAGTTCGATAGCACCGTCAATACAGTTACTGTAGCTGGGGATCAGGGTGTGGCCGGGGTGACCGCCATAGTACATGCCGCGAGCCTTGCGAACTTCTTCAATGACTTCTTCGGAGTAGCTGTTAACCACAGCCATCTCGGAGTCAGACAGGGTGGTGCCGTCTACATAATCAACAATCATGCTCAGGTGTCTGTCGCTCTTGATGCCCAGCTTGTCAGCCAGCGCACTGATAACAGGGGTACGCATAGGCAGGATGTTGGCTGCAGCCTCACCGCCACCCATTTCGTTTTCAATCCAGGAGCCGTTGGGCTGCATAGCAGCGTAGCCGGCCAGGAAGTAAGTCTGGGCAGTGGTGTGGTTGAAGGAGTTACAGTTGGTGTAGGTGTAGCCCTTGGGGGAAAGCAGGTCCTCAAGAACCTTATAGGCCTCATAACGGCCCTTGGACTCAGTGATAGCACGCACATCATCTTCGTGCTTCACGCTATTTTCATCGGTGTAAACACAGTTCCAGATGTCATAGAATGCCTGCTCTCCTTCGTACTGAGCAATCCAGGCTTCATACACATAGTACCAGTAGTCTGCATAGTGGCAGAAGGGGGTGGTACCGTCGGAGTACAGGGTCAGACACAGGTCCACCAGTTCATCGGTGGTATTGGGCAGCTTGTAGGGTTTGCCATCGGGATCCTTCATTTTATCCACATTGTACATAATGGCATTCAGACCGCCGAAGGTGCCGGAGATGGCGTACACATGGCCGTCGGGGTGCTTGTTGTTTTCGATGAAGGAGCCCATCTTCTGGGCAACAGTCAGGCCGTTTTCACCGTCCACTTTGGTTGCCAGGAAGTCATCCAGGGGATACAGATATTCCTTATAGGCGTTACAATTGTTGGAAGATCCGATGTACAGGTCGCCGGTGGCATCGCCACGAGAAACTTCGCCGGTTCTGTTTTCTGCAGAGGAAACCAGCGTAGCGTGGTAAACATCCTGGCTGTCGTTGAAAGCCTTGATAATGTTATCCAGCCAGGCCCGGCCGTAACCGGTTTCCCAGTAGATAACTTCTACGTCGGTTGCAGAGTTAGCCTGCTTTTTAGCCTTACAGCCGGCAAACAGACCGCACAGCATACAAGCCAAAAGAACAATACTTACAATTCTTTTCAACAATACTTACAATTCTTTTCATCATACATTTCTCCTTTGATGATATTTCTGCCAATGGCAGCGTATTTAGATCTGGCACAGTGTGCTTTCCTTGCGGTCCTGATTTCCGAAAGATGACCGGTATGAAAAGGAGGAAATACGCATTTGACTTTCCCCAAATTCAAGGGAATTTCGTCCCTGTATGTCAGAAAAATCCGCTGTTTTTCTTGTTCCTTTTCCTTTTCATAACGCTCTCCCTACCCCTTTCCGAAAAAAGGGCGCAAAGAGCCTACTATGCAAAATACCATCTATACTTTATCATATTTTATTTATAAAGTCTTGTAAAATAATGGCCAAAAATAGGACAATATTCACCTTTTTCACAAAGCGCAACTTTTTAGAAAATTCTTTTTGTGCACTTCGTACAGGCCAGTCTCCGGTTTTTGTGCATATTGTCAAAAGTCCCAAATGGTACGATTTTCGCCTGCTATATAACAAATGACACTTTGCACATTCCTTGCGCAAAGTGTCATAATCGGTTACATACTTTAAGAAAGATATATCCCCCAAAAAATATTTTTTGGGGGATATACAGCTTTGCCGCATAATATATTTCCGCCTCGTCCAAACAGGATGAATTTGAGGCGCACTTCCTTACGGAGTGCGCCTCAGGGTGTGTCTTTTTATTATCCTTTTATACCGCCGAATGTAACATTGGACAGTATCTTTTTATGCGCGATTGCAAACACAATCATGGGCGGGATTGCAGAAATAACAGTAGCAGCCATCAGGATGTCCATTCTGACACGGTATGTCATTTCCAGGTTAAACAGGTAAATACCGGTTGCCAAGGTGGGCATATTGGGCCAGTACAGCAAGGAAGTACCGGAATCGTTCCACCGGGCAATCAGAGCCAGGATCCACAGTGCGGAAGTGGTACCTGCAGCCATAGGGAAGTTGACCTTCAGCATAATCTTCATATGGCCGGCGCCGTCAATCTTAGCGGCTTCGCCATAAGTATTACTGATGCCCTTGAAGCAGGACAGGAAGTACAGGAAGTTACCGCCGAAGTTGCCGATACCTGTAAAAATCAGTGTCCAGGAGTCTATAAAGCCAAAGTCAGAATACATCCGGTAAGCTGCACCAGTGGTGCCGTAGATGGGCAGCGTCATAATAACCACGTTCAGTGCCAGCAGGAAGCCCTTGCCGGGGAAAGAGTACTTGGCACAGGCATAGGACAGCACCATCGTACCTGCAATACCTAAAACCGGCATAATGATAACCAGAATCAGCGTATTGACGATCATACCCCAGAAGTCAACGCCGCGAACTTCCAAAAGTTCCATAACATCAATATAGTTTTCCCAGTGCCACTGCTCCGGCCAATCAAAGGGGTGCAGAACGATACCCTGGTGGGAGTTTGCGCCAGCCAGAACTGCCCAACCGAAGGACAGCACGTAAGAGAAAGCAAACAGGCCCATAATAATGGAGGCTACGGTATAAACGATGATTTCGCCTTTGGTTTTACCCTTATAAGGATTCTTAAGTCTCATACTATGTAACCCCCTCTCTTAAAATTCTGCAGGCGGGACCTTTTCCAAAAGACGCTGCACAATAAAGACAACGGGAAGTGTCAGTACAGTCATCACAATACCAAGGGCCGAAGAGTAGTTATACAGGTTGGAGGTTTCCGGCACATTGTAAACCCGGGTAAACAGGTAGTGGCTCAAGGTATTGGTGTTATACGCACCGCCTGTCAAGAGCAGGATGTTACCGGATGCGCCGAAGAAGCCCATCAGACCCATCAGCCAAATGGTAGAGATGGTGGGCCATACCAGGGGCACTACCACATGGATCAGTTCCTGCCAGGGGGTAATACCTTCCAGCTGGCCGGCCTCTTCCAGTTCCTTGGGGATACGGGTCAGGGTGCCGGAGTACAAAACAAAGTTACCGGTCAGGCTGAACCACAGGGAGTAGCCGATAACGGCAATCAAAGCATAACGGTTATCGGTCAGATATGTATAGGGTTCGGCTGCACCCGTGATAGCCTGGTGGAGCTGGGCAATGGGGCCGTGAGCACCGATCATTTCCTTATAAATGTTGGTCCAAACCACGCTGGACAAAATGGAAGGAATGAAGAACAGAAGACGGTACACGCCACTCAGGGGAACCTTCTTCCACAAAAAGTAGGAAGTCATAAAAGAAATGGGGAAAGTGACCTGACCCAGCAGGAAAAAGATAAAGGTATTCCGGGTAGCCAGCATCAGATCGCCCTGGTCGCCTCTTTGCAGGTCCGTCCAAATGTTCTTGAAGTTATCCAGGGTCCAGTAGGTCGTCTGCTCACCGGTGATAGGATCAGTGCTGCGGAGCTGGAAGGCCATCAAAATGGAACGGGCATTGATACCCACATAGAACACAATAAACGAAATAATCGGGATGGCAATGATACCATACACGAAGATCCGTTCTTTCAATATGTTCCGTTTCTTGTCTGTCAAACGCATTGAAATAACCACCTCTTATTTTTTGCATAGCATACTTCCCCTCCGAAGGGAGCAAAAGGAGACTATACCACAAAATATTTCTTATAGTCTAACATAAGGATTTCAAAAAATCCAGTAAAAATGTTAAAAATAATTAATCTTTTGATAACAAATGTCAAAAAGGACATTTCCCTTTCCAAAACAATCCTTGGTATACCCCCCCTTTTGTTCATTATAACGAAAGTAAATACCAAAAGAAAGGGCACACTCCATGGGATTTTTTCAGTTTGCCTTATTCTTCTACCACTGCCACTGCATCAAATCCATAATGGGCAAGAATCGCAACCGTCTGTGCGTTAATTCTCTCTCCGGAAACCACAATAGGTACTGCCGGAGGGCAGCCAACAGTGGGTGCTGCCGCAATGCGGCCTTCACTTTCCTCTGCAGCCATCATTTTCCAGGAAGCAAAAATCCCCCGCCGGGGCGAAAGAATTTTTTGTGGTATGCTGAAAGGGGGCATCCCTTCCGTTTTGGGAAAGGTAGGCTCCCCCATCGCCTCTATTAATCGGCTCAGATCCTCTTTTGTCGTCTGTACCGAGGGCATCAGAACTAAGAAATCCTGATCCGCATACTCACATTCCACCTGTTTTTCCCGCAAGCGGCAGGCTACCTCTGTGCCTGGACACCGGATGGTGATTTTCATCGGCTCTGTGGTAAGGACATCCCACCCCTTATTTCGGAGCGTTTCCTTTGTTTTGTCCACCATCGGCAAAAGGGTTTGTACATCGTCCTTTATTCTTTCAGCCAAATAGCTGTTACATACATCCAAAGATGCCAGTACCAAATAAGAAGGACTGGTAGACCCAAAAAGAGCCAGGGCCTGTCTTCCTCCCAAGGAAAAGGCCTTGGGGGCATTTCTGCTGATGTGCAAATACGCGCCCCCAGTCAGTACCGGAAGTGTCTTATGGGCAGAATCGCAGCACATATCCGCCCCCAAGGTAACCGGGTGCCGGTCTTCCGGAAGAAAACGCAAATAGGCACCGTGTGCATTATCCACCAGTAAAAATGTGCCATACTTGTGGCAAATATCTGCAATTTCCTTAATAGGCAGTTCGTTTCCCAAATAATCAGGAGAGGTTACATACACTGCTGCCGGGGCTGTTTCTGCTTTCTGTAGGGCATTTTCCACCTGGGAAGGCGTTATGGGACAGGCGCAAACGGACTGCGTCTGTTCCGGCCAAAGCCACTGCACATCTGCATCGCAGAGCGCCAATGCATATAGAAAGGCTTTGTGGGCATTCCTGGCAGCCAAAAACCAGGGTTTTTCTTTTCCCTGGGCTGCCAAGCAGACCATCGCCCGGATCGCCTGGCTGGAGCCTTCCGTAACAAAGAAGGTTTTTTCTGTGCCGAAAAGGGAGGCGGCATTTTCCTCGCTTCGGGCGATAATGCCCTCTGCCTCGTAAAGCGCATCCGCCCCAGCCACTTCCGTAATATCCCATTTTTCACAGCCCAAAAAAGGCACACCCTTATGGCCCGGCATATGAAGCCGGACCGGATCTGCCTTTTCATAGGTTTTTAGGAAATCAAAAATGGGTGTTTTCATCGTTACTTTCCTGCCAAAGCAGCCTTCATCATAATGGCACATTCAATGCGCTTTTTGAACAGTTCGCAACCGGGTTCATACACGCCCTGAATACGGCCAGTTGCGTGATAGGCGTTAGCGGCGCATCCACCGGAGCAGTAGAGTTTTGCCCAGCAATCCTTACATTCCGGCCGGGCATAGGCGTTGCAGGCCCGGAATTCTTCCCGGAGAGCATCGTTGGTCACGCCATTCCAAATGTCGCCCAGTTTGTAGGCTTCTTCGCCAACGAATTGATGGCAGGGATACAAATCACCCCAAGGGGTAACGGCCATATATTCCGTTCCGCTGCCGCATCCGGAAATCCGCTTATATATACAAGGGCCTTCCGTCAAATCAATCATATAGTGGTAAAAGGTAATGGGTTTGCCCTCTTTTTCCCGGCGAATCATATCCTTGGCAAGGATCTCGTACTGTTCTTTTACAATTTCGATATCCTCAGGCGTCAGTGCCATAGGATCATCAGCGGCACATACCACCGGCTCCATACTCAGTTCCGTAAAGCCCAGGTCTGCCATGTGAAACACATCTTTTGTAAAATCCGGGTTTTGGTGGGTAAAGGTGCCCCGCATATAATAGCCCTTGCCCTCGCGGGATTTTACCAACTTTTGGAACTTAGGCACAATTTTCTCATAACTGCCGTGACCGGCATAGTCCACCCGGGTAGCATCGTGGATTTCTTTACGGCCATCCAGGCTCAAAACCACGTTGCTCATTTCCTTATTGGCAAAGTCGATCACATCATCATCAATCAGCACACCGTTGGTAGTGAGGGTAAAGCGGAAATTCTTTCCCCGTTCCTTTTCAACGCTCCGGGCATAGGCGACAAGTTTTTTCACCACATCCCAGTTCATAAGGGGCTCGCCGCCGAAAAAGTCCACTTCCAGATTGTGCCGGGTGCCGGAATTATCCATCAGGAAGTCCAGGGCCTGTTTGCCCACTTCAAAGGACATCAGCGCTCTTTCACCGTGATATTTTCCCTGGCTTGCAAAGCAGTAGCTGCAGTTTAAGTTGCAGGTGTGGGCAACGTGAAGGCACAAAGCCTTGACCACATTGCCGGATTTTGCCTTAAAATTACCGGCCAAAGGCTCATAGGTATCGGGGGTATAAAGCTTTTGGTTATCTACCAAAGCCTGGATGTCCTGCATGCAAAGTTCCAGATCCTCCCGGGTAACATCTTCCCGGTGGCCGTACTTTTGGAGCATTCTTTCGACGATTTCCTCTTTGGGTGTATCCGGGTAAAGAGCAATCATATCATAGGCCACTTCATCCACCACGTGAACAGAACCGGAGCAGGTATCCAGCACCATATTGTAGCCGTTTAATTTATACTGATGTACCAAGAGAACTTCTCCTTTATCTAAATACTCATAAGTAAAAAATGCCGCCAACCAGTGACGGCATTTTCTACTTACTTCTTGTTTTCGCAGGACTGGTTTGCAACACCGCAGCTGGTCTTGCAAGCGGACTGGCAAGAAGTCTGGCACTCGCCGCAGCCACCCTTGGTTGCGCTCTGGCACAGGTTACGGGTTTCCAAAGTCTGAATTCTTTCCATAACACGACTCTCCCATCAAAAATAATATAGATGTATAAACACCCTATTGCCTGCATTTTATCACGGGCAAGCCCGGTCTGTCAAGGAATATATGCAAAATTCCCCTCCCCTGCCGTTGACAAAAAAACAGGATTTTGCTATGATTTGCCTTGTGAAAGGGAGGATGGCTATGGAAAGTGAAAAAGAGCACCTTCGTCAGCAAGCACTCCGGCAGCTTCGGCTGGAGCAGCTGACCGAGCGGAATGCGGAACTGAATCGGGAACTGGAAACCCTTCTTTCCAGTAATAAAAACAAGCGCAATTATGTGCTTCTTGCCGGTCTGGCAGGTATTTTCCTGTATTCGCTGTTTCTGATTTTAGTGGTCAGTCTTTTTCACAGCGGTGACCTTAGCCAGATGTTCACTTTCTTTTCAGGCTGGACCAGCCTTTTTGCTTTGGGCGCTATTGCCCTGGCTTTTCCCCTTTATAAAATTCGGAAATTCAATAAGTCTATTCATGCGCAGGTGGATACATACCGGAAAGAGATCGCAGAAAACAATCAGGAAATCACCGCTTTGCGTAGTGCATAATAAAAACGGACATCCAATGGACGACGACGATACGCAAATTATGGACAGAAAGGCATCCGATAACGAATACTTCCACAGGGATTTCCATAGCAGTATGAATATGGGTATTGCGTATTTAGGGAATAACTACGGCCTAGAGGCCGTTCGGGAGTATCTGACCCGATACACGGAGAAAGTGTACAAGCCAGTCATTGCCGATATACAGCATCGCGGACTGGCGGCCCTGGAAGAAACCATTCTGGAAACCTACAAAAAAGAGAGATGCCCGGATGCGGTGAAGACCTTCCGGACAGAGGACACATTGACCGTAGACGTGGCCTACTGCCCCGGAGTGAAGCATTTGCGTGCAACCGGGCGGGAAGTTTCCGCCTGGTATCCCCACACCACCGAAGTGGTTATGGAAGCACTGGCCAAGGCAGGGGGATTTCAATTCACTTTGGACGCTTATGACGCTGAAACCGGAAAAGCGCAGTATCATTTTCAGAAAAAAAGATAGATTTCAGCGCGCCCTCGCTGCAAAACGAGGACGCGCTGCTTTTATTGGGAATGGATGTACATACATAGATGCTCCCGGGATGCATGCCAGGGCAGCATGTGTTATGAAAACGGAACGGTCTACCACATCAACTGCGCCAACACAGAAGTTAGGGAAGACTTGACCGTGAAGGTCAGCCGGGACGGCTTTGAGGCCTTTGAAAGCCTTTATGTGGATAAAATTGCCGGCTATTCTGACATAGCAGTAAAAGACGGTAAGCTGTATATCTTGTATGAGCAACGCTGGGGCAGCGACGGCCTGCATTTTAAGATAATAGACTAAACAAACCGCCGCTATTTTCAAAATAGCGGCGGTGCTCATTATATTTGATCTGCGTTTGCCAATATGCCGTAGTCGGCATAGTCGAAAATTGGGGCATTTTTATCCGGGTTGATGGCAATTACCGTCCCGGATTGCTCCATTCCGGCAATGTGGTGGACAGCGCCACTGACACCGATGGCAATATAGACCTTAGGGCAAACCTTTCTTCCTGTTAGTCCCACCTGGGTTTCATAGGGCATCAACCCCATATCCACCATTTTTCGGCTTGCGCCTAAACCAGCGCCCAACTTTTCTGCGAAACGGCGAACCAAGTCCAAACAGTCCTTTGCGCCCCAACCGGCAGTAACCACAATACTTTCCCCCGCTTTGGCGGTACGGACCGTAGCCATAGCAGGCTTTGTAAGGCTGACGATTTTGGCAAGAACACTGCCGGAAAGTGCCGGGCGGTACATTACCAGAGTATCCCCATCCGCCTCCAGGCTGGTACAGTCTGCGCACAGGCCCAAACCCAAGCGGGCACTGATCCGGCCGGCAATGGCCTTGGATTTGGGGTCGCTTCCCCAAAGGACTGCGTTGGGCGCAAGATCTTTGATTTGCTTAATAAGTGTATCCTCGTCAGTAAGCGGAAGGGCTGTAATATCCTCACTGACTGTTTGTGCAAGAAAGCGGGGTGCTTCCCCTATAATACACAGTTTAGATAATTTCCCTTCGCTTTTGACAGTTACGCTCTCTTTCGTGTTTTCTTCCAGGGCTTTTTTCAGCACAACGGGAAGTTCTTTCGGAGAAATGAATCGGCATTTGCGTTTACCCGCCGTATTTTCAAAGGTTTTAAGCACTCGGGTGGGCGAACCGGTCAGGCCGCACCTTTCCGGCGAAAGATTCAGTTCTTCCCTGCTCCAAACCTCCGTTTCTCCCATTCGGGACCGGATGCTTGGCTTCCGGAGAAGGAAATTTCGCTCCACCGTAACGAGAGCAGGTAAGCTTTCCTGCCGGGTTTCCTGCGCCAAAGTGGCACAGGTCAAAGTATTCCCTTCCACCTGCAGAGCAGTGACCTGGGTGATAAGGGGCATTTCCAAAAAGGCAGAAAGCATAGGGCCTACCTGCCCTGTATCCCCCACCAAAGTTTGCCTGCCGCAAAGGACCAAATCCGGTACAAGTTTTTTGATGGCACCTGCCAAAATATAGGCTGTCGCCAATGTATCAGAGCCGGCAAAGGCAGGGTCACAAAGCAGCACCGCCTTTCTTGCCCCAAGACGGGTCAGGTGTTGCAAGTATTCCTTTGTTTGCGCCGGTCCCATAGAAAGCAGCGTTACTTCTGCACCGGGAATGGTCAGCGCCGCTTCGTAAGCAGCAGCATCAAAAGCGCCCAGTTCTCCATCCAGCCCCCGGCGCAGACATACTACCACTTTCATAGGGTGTCCTCTCTTTCCCGATAAACCGGAGCCAGGGCATCATGAATCTTTTTATAGACAGTAAATATTTTTTCATATTTGGCGGTGTTTTCCAGGTTGGGCTTCACCGTCCGGACAGGCTTTATACAGGCCGCCACTGCTGCGGAAGCATTTTCAAACACTCCTACAGCAATACCTGCCAGCATCGCAGAGCCCAGGGAGGAATCGGCGCTTTGGGTAATTTGCAGTTCCATGCCCAGTACATCCGCCGTAATTTGGCTCCAAAGAGTGCCTTTTGCACCGCCGCCAATTAAGGTTGCGGTGGATTTTTGTTTCAGCCCCAGGCTGTCCAAATATTTTTTGCTGTCCAAAAGGGACAGGCTTACCCCTTCCATCACCGCCCGGGCAAAGTGGCCTTTACTGTGGGTAGCCCGCATACCGGTAAAACTGCCGCAAAGGGTGGGGTCCGCATAAGGGGTCAGTTCTCCGTTTAAGTAAGGATGATAGATAAGGCCTTCACAGCCAAGGGGGACTTTGGATGCCTCATCGTTCAGTTCTTCATACATTCCACCAAAAGTATCCCTGAACCAGCGGTAACTGGCTGCGGCGGCTTTGGTGGCCGTACCTGGATACCAAAGACCGGGCACTATATGGGAATAGTTCACAAGGTGTCTGTCCGGGCAGGGATTTTCTGTAATTACGCAAATGCGTCCGGCCGTTGCCAGTTTTACGGTCACATCCCCAGGTGCTACCGCTCCGGAAGCGAATACTTCCATCACCGTATCGGTTGTGCCACAAATAACCTTCGTGCCTGCAGCCAGGCCGGTCTTTTCCGCAGCAAGTTCTGTAACTGTGCCGATAATATCTGTGGGATTTTTTATGGGCGGCAGCATTTCTTTGCGGATACCCGCCAGGATGCAAAGGTCTTCATCCCACTGCATGGTATTGCAGTCAAAGAGCATACTTCCCTGGGCCTCGATATAATCTGTGCAGTATACGCCGGTGAGAAAATACCGGATATAGTCTTTTTCAAAAAAGATGTAGCGGGCATTTTGATGCATTTCCGGTTCATTATCGCGGAGCCAGGCAAGTTGCGGCAGTGTCCAAATGGTATCCGGTTTATGGAAGGTCTTTTGGAAGATTTCTTCCCCCAAACTTACCCGCAAACTATCCGCCTGGCGGCGGCTCCGGCTGTCGGTCCAATGTATCGCATTGCGAAGCGGGCGAAAATGTTCGTCGCAAACCAGGGATGTATGGGTAGCAGAGTCGATGGCAAGTGCCAGGATTTCACCGGGGCAAATGCCGCTTTTTCGCAGCAGTGCCCGGGTGTTTTCGCAAAGGGCGTTTATCCAGTGGTCCGGAGCCTGCTCACAAGCTCCGGCTTGGGGATACAAAGTAGGATACTCTACCGTGTTTTCTGCCACAATCACCCCATCGGTACGCAATAGCGTAGCCTTGGAAGCGCCGCCTCCAAAATCAATTCCCAACAAATACTTCATGCCGTCCCCTCCCGGGTCTTCAAAAATGTAGCGTAATATTTTCTCCGGTAATACCGGGAACAAAGCCCCGGGCTATTAGTCTTTCGTTTTCCTGGTGGCAAATAAGCCACTTATTCTTATTGGTTAGCAGTTTATCAGCCGAGGGAGTCTCCAGGGCCGTGTTGGTACCTTCCGGCAAAGCAACCACGCAGCCAAATCCACCTTCTTGCACCTGGCAAGGGGTAAAGTGCAGACTGGTGGCATACACTTCTACCGCCACGCCCTTAGGAAGATAAAAGGCCTTAAACTTGGAAGCATCAATCTTGCCATCTGCAATTTGCCAGCGATGGGCCAACAGTAACACAACCGGTGTAATGCCGATATTTACTTCCGAACTTGTGTGCCACTCTGTGGCATTGAGCCGGTCGTTATAGCCCCAGCAGTAGCCGATTTGGGTGGGAAGACATCCGAAACACTTGTCTTTAATCTCTTTTGCTAAAGGCAGCGCCTCAAAAAGAGGCTGACTTGGTACATAGGTTGCGCCGCTTTCCGGGTTTTCAATTGCCTGCGCTGCCGCCAGGATAGAGGTTGTATCCAAATCCTTCAACACGCGGCCATATGGCCGGAACGCTTCACTTTCCACGCTGTAAAGTTCCAATCCCGGGTTTTTAGCCTTCAAGTTTTCCAGCATAGATTTTCTCCTTATCGCCTTTCAATCCAGGCGTGTTCCGGGTCGGAACTGCGGTTAAAGCCCTGGTGGTCACCTGCCATCAGCCACAGGAAATAGGTCTTGTAGCCGGGGGTGGAAACAGTGGTGTGATAGCCAAAGGGGAATTCCACCAGTTCATCATTTTTTACCCGGTAGGCCTCATCGGTAGTGCCGTCAGAGGTGTAAAGACACTGTACGGCAAAGCCCTGCTCTGGCTCAAAAAGGAAATAGTAGATTTCTTCTGCAATGCACTCAGTAGGCATATTATCTTCATCGTGCTTATGGGGCGGGAAACCGGCCCAGTTACCCTCGGTGCAGTAGGCTTCGCCGATGGTCAGCACCTTGGCGTTGGAATTGCCGTCAATAAGGAAACTGGTTTCTCTTTGGAACGGCACTTCTCCCAACAGTTTCAAAACTGCGTGGTCTTCCCGCAGAACCTGAGGTTTTGTCTTTTCTGCAACAGGTGTAGCGCAAACAGCGATCTTAATATGGTCACGGGCAGTGATGGTGAGTTTCTGCTCCCGGGGCATATAGAAGCACTCTGCTTTCCGGTTTTCAAAAACTGTGTTCCGGTTGCCGATATTTTCCCAGATTTCTCCGTCAGCAGTCACATCACAGTGGCCCTGTAGCATAATAAAGGCAACTTCCTTATCCTGGGTATCAAAGGGCAACGCTTGCCCGGCGTCCAGTTCGATAATGCCAAACTCCAACTTTTTCAGGCTCGACTTTCCGATCTCGCAAATAGGGGTGTAGCCAAGCTGGGGCACATAAGTCTTTTTATAGTTCATAGCCATTCTCCTTCAAGAAATCTTTAGCGGTTTCAAAATCCGGGGCGCTGGCCCGGGCACCTACGCCGGTGCATTTCAGAGCAGAAACGGCACTGGCAAAATAGCAGCATTTAAGATAATCATAGCCTTTGATAACACCGGCAGCAAAGGCGCCGTGAAACACATCGCCTGCCCCGTTGCTGTCTACCGCATTTACCGGGAATGCCGGATAAGCCGTCACAGTCTTGCCATCGTACAAAATACCGCCCCGACTGCCCTGGGTAATCACTACTACTTCCGGCTTATAAGTATCATACAGTTTTTTTGCCGCATCCTCTGCACTCTTGCAGCCTGTATGCCCCAGGGAAAATTCCTCGGAAGGAATCATAATATCCGTGTGGCACAGGAGTTTTTCTACGCCTTCATAGAGGCCACCGCAGTCGTAAAGGACTTTTGTCCCGGAACTGCGGGCAAGTTTCGCCCCTTCCACCGCCGCATTGAGTTCATTGCCGTCCACCATCAGAAGACTTGCGCTCTTGATAGCCTTCTTTTGCGCATCATCCAATGCAAGTGCAGGCAGATCGCCCTTGTCAAACACGCAGGTACGGGTGGCAGAATCTGCGCAAAGCCATAGCACGGACGCAAAAGAACGGCAGCCGCAAACCACGCGGATATGTTCCGTCCCTACTGCGTATTTTTCAAAATCTTCTTTTAAGAAACGGCCGCCGTTATCATCGGAAAGCACACCGATATAGGCCGCACTTGCCCCCAGTTTTGCTGCTGCCACAAGTCCCGTACCAACAGGACCGCCGCCAGCAGACTTGCTGGCGGTGGCGCGCATTTTGGTGTCTTCTGTGGGGTAGGTTGGAATGTTATAAAGGGTGTCAAACACGTTGGCACCGATTCCCACGATCTTTGCCATAGTTTATACCTTTCCGTCTGCACCTACCAGTTTGATACGGGTAATGCAAAATGCCTTTACAGCCTGAATAGGCTTTTTCATAAAAGAATCGATGGCCACCGGCCGATCCGGCTTCTGTAACTGTTCCAGGCAGCAATCCAGGAACGCATAGCACACGTCAGTTGCAAAATTCATCTTGCGGATGCCCGCCTTCACTGCTTTGCGAATTTCCTCATCCGGCACGCCGGAACCGCCATGAAGAACCAGAGCCGTATTGTTTGTCGCCTTCCGGATTTCTTCAATGCGTTCAATGTCCAGTTTCGGCGGTTTCTTATACCGGCCATGTGCAGTGCCAACAGCAACCGCCAGGCAGGCAACCCCCGTTTCTTCCACAAAGCGTTTGGCATCCTCCGGCAAGGTAAATTCATCCTGCGTATCATCCTTGGCTGAGCCCACATGTCCCAATTCACCTTCCACCTGCACATCAAGATATGCGCAGGTATCCACCACCCGCTTGGTAAGGGCAATGTTTTCTTCAAAGGGCAATGTAGAACCATCCAGCATAATGCCGGTAGCGCCGTAGCGCAAAGACCGGGTAGTCTCTAATTCAGAAGGACCGTGATCCAGGTGGAAACACACCGGTACTGTTGCCTTCTGGGCGGCGGCTAAAATCACCGGGGAAAGGAAATATCCGGTGTCTTCCTTCATCAGGCGAGGATATACCTGCAAAATCACAGGGCTGCGGCATTCCTCGGCTGCATACAAAGCGCCCATCACGCTTTCCATATTGTAAACGTTGAAAGCAGGAATGCAGTAGCCCCCCTGCTCCGCCATAGAAAGAATCTGTTTCAGATTAACCAGCATTTTTACTCTCCCAAAATCAGGTCCTCAAGGGACAAAATGGCTACATCTTCGGCAACTGCCTTCAAAGATGCATACTCAGAAACACTTGCCGTAACAATGGCAGGAATGTTAAGTGTCTTGGCATTGAAAATCCGGCGCTGCGCCACCTTGGCGATGACATTGGGTACATACTGCGCCATCAGAATATTGCCGGCCCAAACCGTCTCTTCCCGATTCAGATGCATTTCCTTCAAAGTTGCGCAGGACGCAATTACTTCCCGGGCGGCTTCTGTTTCGCCCAGATCACGAGAAAGCTGATAGGGGTCCTGGAAGGCAACTTCTCTGCCGGTAGGAGCCACTGTCAACTTGCCGTTGCTTACCAGTTCGGCAAGGTAGGCCGTATAGGTAACCATCTTTGTCTTTGCTTCCACACCGTATTCCTTGGCGGTCTGCATCATTGCCTTGGCATCGGCAGGGTCATACAAAACAACGGTCTTGTAGTTTGCAAATACGTCAGCACAAGCGGCCATCTGCTGCTTGGTCTCTTCGGCGGCACCAATCAGGAAATCCAGTTGAGCGCCGGAAGCAGGCTCTTTTGCCAGTACAGTAAAGCTAACCCCTGCCTTTTCCAGCACCCGGATAGCCTTCACAGCCTGTTCGGGTACCATATATGTAGCATCTGCACCCAGGTAGAGAAGCGTGTCCGTTGCAGATTCGTGATTTGCAATGGCAGCTGCCAAATCGGCGCAAATTTCAGTCTTTCCGTAAGCATTGCCGGCATCCAGGCAGCCATCTACCAACTTTTCAATATAAGCAGGCAGTTTGCCTTCCAGCGCGGCTTGCAGACGGGTCTCCTTGGTGAACATCACAGGGTCCCAACCGGTAGTGCAGTCATGCACGCAAGCACCGCAGGTGGCGCACTCATAAATATTGTCTACAATCTCGGAAAGATCAATCGCACCCCGGTTTACCAGAGAAATGCCCAGTGCCCGGGCGCGGGCGGTATTTCTTTCCTGGCCGGTTGCATTGCCAACAGGGCAGATGTGATGGCACATCCAGCAGAACCGGCAGGAGTCAACGTGCTGCTTGCACTTTTCAGACATAATCATAGCATTTTCCTCCCTTTCTTACAAGCCCAGTTTGAAGGGGTTCATTATTCCATTGGGGTCAAGTTGCTTTTTAAGGCCCTCAAATACCTGCATAGCAGGGCCATACTGTTCTTTCATCAGTCTGCCCAGTTTGATGCCTACGCCGTGATGGTCGTTCACAACACCGCCGTTTGCCAGAGCAGCCCGAACACCACAAGTCCAAATTTCCTGGTGCAAACGGAGCGCTTCCACCGGGTCCTGGGGCACATCCTTGCCTTCCACAATGAAGCGGTCGTAGATCATAGAGCCCCACTCGTACCAGTGGGAGAAGTGGGCAATAAACTTTGCCTGGGGGAAGTTGGTTTCAATGGCTTCTTTCATAGCCCAGTAAATCTTCTCGATCTTGTCGTAGGGAGCAATGGTGTCCATTGTGCCGAACATCTGGGGAATGTCCATCATATGGCCGGGATAGAAGAAAGTAATTTTCTCCTTCCACCACTTTTCGCCGTATTCGCTGCCCAGGTCCTCTGCGCCGTACTTTTTGAAGGTATCCAGCAGAATTTTCTCTTCCACTTCCACCATTTCCTTACAGCCCTCGTAAGCAATGTTCATAAAAGCGCCCTTGCGCTCCACGCCCACGATCTTCTTGATAAGAGAAGCGGTTTCTGCCTCGTCATAAAGACGCATAACGGAAGGTTTGAACTTCTGCAGCAGTTCCCGGGAAGCCTGAAATGCTCCGTGCATATCCTGGAACAGGAAGCCCCGGAAGCGGCGTTCTTCAGGCTGGTCATAAATACGCAGCTGTGCTTTGGTAATAATACCCAAAGTACCCTCAGAGCCGATGAAAATCTGGTTGAGGTCAGGACCGGCGGCGTGTTTGGGCGCAGGAGAAGTGGTGATAATATCGCCGTTGGGCAGAACCACTTCCATCTGCAGAACCATATCATCGATCTTGCCGTACTTGGTGGAACAAACACCGATACCCCGGTGTGCCAGGAAACCGCCCACAGTGGAGCAAGTCAGAGAAGAAGGATAGTGCATCGTTGCCTTGCCCACTTCGTTGGCAGCCCATTCAATGTGCTTATAAATAGCACCGGTGCCGCACTCGATGTACATACTTTCGGTGTTCACTTCGTAGATCTGGTTCATCCGCTTGGTATCCAGGATGATACCGCCGCATACAGGGATAGCGCCGCCCTGGGTGCCACCGCCTGCGCCCCAAGTGGTAACAGGAATCTTATAATAGTTGGCAATCTTGACCACCTTGGAAACTTCCGTTGCGTCCTTGGGGCAGACAATAAAATCTGCCTCGGGCATCCGTTCGCCCCGGTCTGCCCACATACGGGACAGCCAGTAGTAGTCTACACTGTGGGTCACCTTGTCGATCTGTCTGGTGGAGCAGTTTTCCTTGCCCACTGCATCCTCCAATTCCGTGAGGATCATTGCAAACAGGAATTTACTCATTTGATACTGCATAATGCTTTCTCCTTTTATTCTACCGTTTTATCAACCGTCAGGTTGGGGAAATACTTACAGAATTCGCTGATCTCTTTGCGCCAGTCGCCTGCCATTTCCACGAAATGGTGGATATAGGGACCGTCAATAAGCCTGTCCTCTACCTTTTGCAGGTCCTGGAACTGACCCCAAATATATGTACCATGCGTTTGGGGACCTTCTGTCGTTTCGCACAGAAGGGGTAAAATCATATAATTGCCGCTTTCCTGGTCCATTCGGGCCACCGTGTAAGTGCCGTCTTTTCCCCGGAACCAGGATCGCTGGTTTACAAGTCTTGCCGTACTGTCCGTGCCGCTTTCTGCCTTTTGAGACAGGGGGAAAGGACCGCAGTGCCACAAAAGTTCTGCATTCTTATTCTCCGGATGGCGGACAGTAAACTCACCGAAGAGGGGCTTGCCCTGGCCCAGCGTGGCACACTTCAAAAGCACCATTGTTAAGGCGCAGTGCATATCGCTTTCGCAGGCAATCATATAGCCCATATCGTTAAGGATGCCATAAACGGTGCAAGGTGCCAGGCCATCGAACATCACCGGTGTAGCTGTCCAGCACTCAGCACAGATCACATCCAGGTTATACTCTTCAAAGAGCCGCTTGTACATCACCACCATAGTGGCCATACCCCGGACATACTTGGGGGTCAGTTCATCCATTTTGTAATTTTTGCGGATGTACGTTTCGATCTTATCAATCTCAGCGGCACATTCCTCTGCCGCTACCTTCATCCGGTTTTCAATGATGGCAAAGTTCAGCGCCACCGTCCGGACACCGAATTTTTCCATCAGTTCTCCTTCGTTCCATATCACGGAGAAGAAGGGAGTGGGACGGGAGCCAACCTGGCCGATCCGCAAACCGGTGAAGTTTTTCACCATACAGGCCACCCGAACAAAAGAGTCAAAGCCCTTCTTGAATTCTTCGCTCTCAACCCGGCAGCAAGGCAGATGGGAAAAAGGAATATGGAAACGCTGCATCTGTCGGGACAGGCCGAACAGACCACATTGGGAATCGGTGGGGCGCATACCGTCCACATAATACTCATCATCCAAAGGCGCCCACAACAGTACAGGCTTGCCCAATGCCTTGGCAATATCTGCTGCCGCTTCTTCGTTGCCGAAGTTGCAGTTAATAATCATCACCGCATCCACTTTTTCCTTTTGGAACCGCTCCACCACCTGGGCAGCAGAGGCATCGTCAAAAACCAGGTCTTCATGTCCAATGCCCTTGTTATCCACAAAGGATACATATTCATCGGTAAAGTTTTCCTCGATGTACTGCGTAAACCGCTTGCCTCTCTGCTCTGCAGAGTACCAGGTAAGGAATGTTCCCCGGGGGCGGTCAGTGGTATTGCGACGCATTGCCACAAGGCCGATTTTCACCTTATAATCCAGCATTTTATTGTCCTCCTTGCTGTTTTCTTTTATTGTAACATAATGCCTATCGGTGGAAAATGAACAAAACCGATAAGTTTTTGTAAAAAACAGTACAAAAATCCTGATTGGTATGCTATAATGCTAAAAGCATCTGACAGAAAGGAGCCCTAAAATGGAGCAAATTCCCTTTGATAAGCTGTATAATACAGAATTTTTCATCAGCGAAGTGCTGGCAAAGCCTCAATATTGGGCTGTTCGGGGAAATGTATATAATGCAATAGGTCGGCCTAAGATTTCCCACACCCTTTTGTGGTTCAAAAACTGCACCGCCACCATTCGGGACTCCCTGGGAAATGTTTTGCAGGTGCGAAAAAACCAACTTGCCTATATGGCAAAAGGTCTTGAGTATGTTGTCCACTTCCAGGACACCGACCCTAACCGGGAAGATACCGTAGTCATTCATTTCCAAATGACCGACCGGTTAGGCAAGGACATTTCTGCCTGTGACTATCCTATGATTTGTGTTTCTGATGTGAGTCCTGCCCTGGCTGTCTCAATCCAGGCTTTAGTGCAGGAATGCAAGAACAATATGGTCTGTACCCCGGCCCTCTATGGAGAACTATATAAAATTCTGGCGCTCATTTGTCAAAAGCAAAAACGGCGCATTACCAAAGACCGGTTTGCTTGTATTCGCATCGGCATCCAAATGTTGGAGCAGGACAGCGACCTGAGCATCTCCGCCATTGCCGATGCCTGCGGTGTCAGCGAGTGCTATTTCCGTCGCCTTTTCCAGGAATACAGTGGAGAAGGACCCATGCGCTTTCGGCAGAGAATGCGAATTGAAAGAGCCAAGCAGCTGCTTCTTTCCGATGAACTTTACACCATCTCGGAGGTAGCCCAGGAACTGGGCTTTTCCGATGTATACCACTTCAGTAAAACATTCAAAAAGTTCTGCGGCCAGTCCCCCACCCGATTTTTGGCATCCTTTTCTCCGTCAGAGCCCTAATTGTCTGCTCCGCGAAAGCCCGCTCCCTCACAGATGGGGAAAAGTGTATCTTACCGCAAGCAACCGGTATTGGTCCCTTGCGTATCAGAATATTTTTCCTTGCCATAACACCAGGTGTATAGTACAATAACCGGGAAGAGATTGTAGAATTGGGGAGAATTTTATGAAGATCAGAGTAAAAAACCGTCCCTACGAAAAGGTAATAGCCACCAAACGGCCCAAGCACCAAAAGCCTCTGCGTCCGCTGTTCCTTTTGCAAATTGTTATCCGCATTTTGGCCATTTTTGACCTTTGGCCCGCAAAGTTTACTTTTCGGAAAGAAGGAATGGAGAAAATCGGCAGGAAAGAACCTTGCCTGATTTTAATGAACCACTCCAGTTTCATTGATTTGAAAATTGTCTCCCGGGTGTTCTTCCCAAGGCGGTACGGCATTGTCTGTACCTCCGACGGTTTTGTGGGAAAGCCTTGGCTGATGCGGCTTTTGGGTTGCATTCCCACCCAAAAGTTTGTCAGCGATGTGACCCTTATCCGGGATATGGAATACCTGCTGAAAAAGAAAAAGACCAGCGTTTTGATGTACCCGGAAGCCAGTTACTCCTTCGATGGCACTGCCACCGCCCTGCCCCGAAAAATGGGCGTGTTGCTTAAAAAATTAGGCGTACCGGTGGTAACCGTGATCACCCAGGGTGCCTTTGCCATTGATCCGCTGTACAATGGGCTGCAAAAGCGGAAGGTACAGGTCCGGGCAGATGTGAAATGCCTTGCTACCGCCGAGGAAGTCAAATCTATGACGGTGGCTCAGCTGGATGCCCTTTTGGACGAGGCCTTCTCCTTTGATAACTTTGCCTGGCAGCAGGAAAACAACGTAGTGATTGATGAACCTTTCCGGGCAGATGGGCTGAATAGGATCTTGTTCCGCTGCCCCCACTGCGGTGCAGAAGGAAATACGGAAGGCAAAGGCATCACCCTCACCTGCCACAACTGCGGGGTCAAATATGAACTGACTGAAACAGGCTATCTGAAGTGCCTGAATGCAGAAGGCAAATTCACCCATATTCCCGACTGGTATAAATGGGAAAGAGAACAGGTCAAAGCCTCCCTGCAGGACGGCTCTTATAGACTGGAAACCGATGTGGATATTGCTATGATGGTAGACTTCAAGGCCATCTATCGAGTGGGTACAGGTCACCTTATCCACGATGAAAACGGTTTCCGGCTCACCGGCTGCGACGGAAAATTAGCGTATTCCCAGCCGCCCCTTGCCTGCTACGGATTGTATGCAGACTACTACTGGTACGAACTTGGAGATGTGATCTGCATCGGCAATCACGATGCTCTTTACTATTGCTTCCCCAAATGCGGCGATGTGGTGGCCAAGACCCGTATGGCGACGGAAGAACTTTACAAACTGAAAAAGGCCCGCCCTGCAAAGACCGTAACCCAATAACAAAACATACCGGATTTCTAAATGAAATCCGGTATGTTTGATTTGTCCATATTATTTGCAAACGCTCTTATTAAGGAATAGGCAAACAAGAACATACAGCAATTGAAATCTAATATTTATCTTGCCTTTCTTTATTTGTCTTCTATTACTCCACTTTTCTTACCACAAAACTATCGGTGCTGGAAAAATATGTCAGTTTCGCAGTAAAATTAGTAGTTCCCCCACTATAGCTTGTTGAATATCTTCCATAAGCTATATACTCGTTTTCCGCAGTTTGTTCAAGCTTTGTAACCCGTAGGTTGCTTATCGAGAAAGATGTCGAACCTTTTAACCGCTTATCCGCAATTATCCAATATTTAATTTCATCTGCAGCTTTATCTTCCAAGGTTTCTTCCTTAACGCCGCCATTGCTGCTCTCAGCATTATTGCAGGCACTCAAACTAAAAGCGCAGAGGCCACATACCATTGATAGCACCAGCAAAACTAAAATTGATCTTTTCATGTTTTTCATAACGCTCCCTTCTATGTTTATACTTAAAATATTAAGTATGTACCAATTATACTCAACTTGTTGAGTATTGTCAAGAGGTTAAGTATGGTAAACTAACCTTGGTGATGAAAATGATTAGTTACAAGCCGTTCTATGAAACCCTTTTCAAAAAGGGGATTACCGAATACAATCTCATTTTTAAACAAGGCTTTTCTGCAAATACGCTCCACCGAATAAAAAAAGGCGAGGCCATCAGCACAAAAACGCTGGATGCCCTTTGCTATGCATTGGACTGTGGAGTAAGCGATATTATTATATTTGAAAAAGAATAACACCGGATTTCGTTGAAATCCGGTGCTTTTTATTAATCGTATCATTTGAAAGCTTTCACCGCTTTGCGGCAAAGGCGCAAAGCGGAAATTTTATTGCCGTATTTATCCAAACGATACTGCATAATACGCCTCCTAAATGTACCACATTGGAGGAATTGCTTCCTCATCCTTCAGTGGATCTTTTCCATCGCTGTTTTGATAGATAAGTGCCACAGTTTCTTTCATCTTTTTTGCATCGCAAAGCTGCACCGGGGCATTCCCCAAAAAGCCGTCGGTAATGCACCGATGATAACGAAAGGCCGTTTCATACTTCCAAAATCGGAGAGAAATATCCTCAGTATAGTCTGTTTGGAACAACCGCAGCTCCCTTTTTATAATCCGACCATTCTTTTTTACCGCCATAGGAACGGTGGTTTCCCCCATTCTGTTAGGGATATGCAGCATTTCTTCCACCGTGTGCAGACAAGTATTTTTTGTTTGGTCAACACCCACCAGCAGAACAAAACCGCCATTTTCGATCAGCTTGCCGTAGCAGCTTTCGGGGGCAGTAGGGGTGGAAACAAAAAGCTCACCCTGCACAAAGGCTTCTGCCTTTTCCCTGTTTCCAAATACAACCATAGAATGGCAGGGGTTTTCAGACCGGATGCCCCGCCCGTCCCGAATAGCAACACCGGCAAAAGCGCTGAGGCAGCTTTCGTCGCTATTCATATCTAAGGTAATATCTTTGCCCAAATTGTGCCAGGTATGGGTCGGCACACAGAAAAGGCCTCCATCCCGGGTAAAGTGCTCAATAAGTATATCCAGCAAGCCTTCTGCGCCGCCCTCCACCTTGCCAACAGAACGCAGCGAAGAATGCGCCAAAACAATTGCACCCTTGGGGGTAGGCAACTGCGCCAGTTGCCGGAGAAGTTCTTCTTTTGTATAGGTATGTATCATCGGTCATCTCCACCTCTCACATATGCTACCATACTTTTTCCAAATTGCCAAGAGCCGCCTTTCAAATCCGTCCTCCAAATGCCCATAGACAGAAAAGATATTTATGGCATTTTTGAGTATGAATTCAAACTCTCACATAAGCGTTAGTTTTAGTGATATTCCGTCTTCGACGGAGTGATATATTTTGCTACGCAAAATGTGATATTGAAACCTGCCGTTTCAGTGATATTATATTCGCCTCCAAAACTGGGCGAAGCCCAATATCGCTTGCGAAGCAAATATAACTGGCGCAGCCAATATAACTCGCCGCAAGGCGAATATAACTGAAAAAAGCACTTGCAATAGCAAGTGCTTTTTTCTGTGGGGGAGGACGGATTCGAACCATCGAAGCGATACGCAGCAGATTTACAGTCTGTCCCCTTTGGCCACTCGGGAACTCCCCCATATTTGATTGCTTCTGTAGGAAGCCGTGCGTCTGGTTGGAGCCGGTAGACGGACTCGAACCCCCGACCTACTGATTACAAATCAGTTGCTCTACCAACTGAGCTATACCGGCAGCTCAAACAGAACA